>WPCH01007948.1_pt1 | contig 14578 bp, 7 predicted proteins | sample 5399881 | NCBI WGS metagenome assembly WPCH01 (sample SAMN12869468, study PRJNA574797) | sludge metagenome | isolation source: wastewater treatment of pH5 | place: China:Beijing | collected 2019-05-20
GTTTCAACGAGGTTCGTACCCGCGAACACTTTTCGTAACAACGGCATTAGAAGCACCTGAAGCAACGTTACCCCGTTAGATAAAACGAGGAATACTATAAACTGTGCCACAGATGGGTGCTTTTCCTTGAACCTGTTCCAAACAGCCAACAACCCATTCTGTCTTTTTTTTGTTTCCATGTCACCAACCCCACCTTACTCATTACTACCGGCGTTTTCTAGTTTCCGCATAGTGTCCTTTTCGGCTTTTCGCTTTCGGAAATATGCTTTCGCAAGCCTTCCAACGCCACGGAAGAAGTGCCCGTTAAATATGAACAATACTGCTTCGGCCATTTCCCAATTTAACGCGCCCCCCATATTTTTTGCCATGGCGCGAATCGGCGAATTATAAATGAATAGTATATTCAGGTCGGGCTTGCCCCTTTTTTCCGACCTATTTTTCATATAGGTTAGAATTTGATAAACCAGTCGCCCGCCTGGCCAGCTCGCATACCTCAGCTGCGCAAATGTATCGTTCATATCAAGCGGAATCGAACGGTCCCACGCTTGCGGGGGAACCGGCTTACCCAATAATCGTTCAAATTCCTCATCCGGAACATCCGTAATAAAGCCCGAATAATACGAGGGAAAAAGATTAGTGTTATACGGGTTTGGTGCACCCGTCCCATTGACAATGATCGTGCCTTCAAGGCGAATGTCCCGCGAAGAGGCGCAAACCTGGATCGTATACCTTCCAGCCTCAATTTCATATTTTCCCGTTTCTACATTGAAGTAACGAAACGCTTTATCATCTAGGGCAATGGAAATTGTCCTTTCCTCGCCCGGCATCAGAGAGACCTTGGTAAAACCTTTCAGTTCCCTTTTTGGGCGAAAAACCTCACCCTCATCAAGCCCAATGTATAGTTGCGCTACTTCTGCGCCTTCATGTTCACCTGTGTTTTTGATGTTGAAGGAAACAGTCTGATCGTTTATTGCCAATCCTGAATACGCAAAGGACGTATAGCTTAACCCAAACCCGAATGGAAAGCGGACATTTGCATCAACAGTATCGAAGTAACGATAGCCAACGAATGGTCCTTCGCGGTACTCCGCCGTTTTCTCCATACCTGGATAATACTTGCTGACAGGGGTGTCGCCGTATAGAAGTGGCCATGTTTCAGCAAGTTTGCCAGATGGGTTGGACTTGCCCATTATTGCTTCAACAAGCGCGGACGCTCCAGCTTGACCACCTAAGTAACCGTGTATAACCGCTTTACATTTCTCGATCCACGGTACCTCAAACGGCGCACCGCCGCAGAACACGGCAATGATATTTGGATTAGCCTTTGTAACCGCTTCCAATACATCAACTTGGTTTTGATTGACGCGCATGTGTGTCCTATCACATGCTTCCATTTCGCTCATCTCATCTAATCCGATAAACATGAGTACAATATCCGCGTCTTTTGCCGCCGATACTGCTCCTGTTAGCAACTCATGATCCTGGTTACCAAACCGTTCATAACCTTTGCTGTAACTCACCTTTAACTCGGCAGCTTTCAAGAATTCCAGTGGATTGTCTATCTTAGTTGGGTTTACTACACTTGAACCAAAACCCTGATAGCGTGGGTTGGCTGCGAAATCCCCTATAACTGCCACATTTGCGCCTTTTTTCAAGGGCAAGAGAGCGTTGTCATTTTTCAAAAGCACGATACTGTCCCGAGCAGCTTTGCGAGCAAAAGCATGATGCTTCGTTTCGTCAAACGGTTGTGGGTTATCTGGCAATTTGGTTGCAAAAACAACGTTCAAGTAATCATCAACAAGTTTATCCACACGCGCTTCATCAAGTCTTCCTGCACGTACCGCAGCAACGATTTCACGGTCGCTATCTCCTCTGGTCGTGGGCATTTCGAGATGACCACCTGCTCTTGCCGCCTCAACCCTATCATTGCTGCCACCCCAATCGGTGACGACTACGCCCTTGAATCCCCATTGCTCTGTCAAAATGTCATTCAGTAAATGGGGATGTTCACTGGCGTAGACACCGTTTACTCTATTGTACGAGGTCATGAGACCGAGAGGGTTACTTTCTTTGACAGCTATCTCAAAAGCCGTAAGGTAGATTTCATGTAGCGTGCGTTCGTCTATCACCGAATCGCTATGCATACGCAGCGTCTCTTGGCTATTGACCGCGTAATGCTTAGGACAGGCGGAAATTCCTTCACTTTGCATTCCACGTATAAAGGCAGCGGCGATTTTACCTGAGAGATACGGGTCTTCGCTAAAGTATTCAAAATTACGACCACACAATGGTGAACGTTTAATGTTCAGACCGGGTCCTAGCAACATATTCACACCCTGCGATGAGGCTTCTTTGCCAAGATAACTGCCTAACTCCTCTGCAAGCCCTTCGTCCCATGAGTTGGCAATAGCGGACGCAGTGGGATAACATGTCGCAGGAAGGCTGGCATTCAGCCCCAGATGATCATTGGAACCCGCTTGTTTACGAACACCGTGAGGGCCATCAGCAAAATTCATAGCTGGAATACCCAGTCTTTCGATTTCTTTCGACCGGAAAAGCCCCCCTCCCGAAAGAAGGGAGGCCTTTTCCTCTAGCGTCATTTTGCCGATCATTTCCGCATAGCGTAACATATGCTTTTCACCCCTGTCTACGCTTGAGCGAATTTCTTTGCGCGCCGGAGAACCAACAAGATACCACACAGGATCATGGCTCCCAAAACAGCAGTCGCCGCATTCAGAACTGGCACCCACCGAGGGGTCAGATACTCGACCTGTGTTGTAGAGCTTAGACCGTTCATGGCATTGGAATTTACAGTAGTATACAGCACATTTTTTACGGCTTGGCGCATAGCCAAGACGGACGTTGCGCTTGTTGTATCAGTGAGGAGCGTACCATCAGGACTCAACATAATGTCGTTGCCAGCCCGAATCCCGTGGTCGGCAAGTACGAATGGAGGAGTGGCAAAGTCTGATATGACCGTACCGCGAAAACCCCATTCGTCCCGTAGGAGATCCTGCAAGAGCCCAGAATGACCCCCTGCCCATGTAGAACCGATGAAGTTAAACGCTGACATTATGCCTCTTGAGCCGCCTTGCTTTACTGCGTATTCAAATGGCCTGAAATAGATTTCCCTCATCGATTGCTCGCTCGCCCATGTCAAGAGATATCTGGAGCGATTAGTTTCTTGCTCATTAAGGGCAAAGTGTTTCATGTACGGGGTTACGCCCTTATCCTGTACGGCCGCGACTACGTTAGCAGCGATCATGCCTGCAAGATACCCGTCCTCTGAATGATATTCAAATACACGACCGCCAAAGGGGGAACGGTGAATATTCAAACCTGGAGCATACCATCCACTTACGCCCAGATGGAGAGCTTCATTGCCAATGGCGTTACCCATTTTGTACGCCATATCCACGTTCCACGAAGCCGTAAGCGTACTGGGGCTCGGGTATGCCGTGCGGCCGCCAAAGTCTATGGCCGAAGTTGTACCCATAAACGACATGGGGGGGTTCAACACCGAAGGCCCGTCAACATCCAATGTGGGTGGTTTTTGCACGCTTTGTGCCATCATTGTCTGGAAACCCGAGTATTCGATAATGCTACGCATCTCTGCGATGGTCAGTTGGTCAAGCAAATCCTCCCACAACAGGTCATCATAATCCAAGCCCAGCATATCCGCGAGTACCAGATGATTCACAGCACCGGTCGTGGGCATCTCATCGTTCGGATCATTGACAGGCGTCCATACTACGGCAGTTTGTAGTTCTACATCGGCGGTACGCCGTCTCTCGGGCCCGACAGGCCAAGTACCTTCCCAGTCGTTACGGGATAGATATGTGGCGATGCCATTCGATGCCTCATCAAAAAGGTTGACAATCGGCGTATCAGTTACTTCATCTGTTTCATACTTGATATCCGAAGTTACGTTCAACGCAATCGGTTCGATCGAACTCATACTGTGGGAGTTTAGCATGAGTCTAATTAGATACTGGCCGCTTTCAAGTTCCCAACCTTTGAAACCGTTGTTATTCGCGTCGTTATAGTCATAAGACGCCATTTGACGGGCGGGCATGATCAATTCGATGTCTTGAGATTGGCCTGGGTTAAGGGTATCAGTCTTAGCAAACGCGCCAAGCACCACATGGGATTTTTCAATCCCGCCTGGCGAATATGGCGCTGTATAGTACAGCTGGACTACATCTTTACCAGCGACGTCGCCAGTGTTTGTGACAGTTACGGTGGCCGTAATTACATCGCCTTCAGCGATATTTCCTGTCGTGGATTCTTTCAGAGCCCAATCAAAAGTTGTGTAACTTAAACCGTAACCAAAGGGGTATGCGACACTTTTGTAGTAGGAAGCATCATCCTGGAAACGGGTTTCGTAATAACGATAACCCATGTAGATTCCTTCAACGTAATCTACAAAATGGTAGCCATTCAGGCTGGAGTCATATGCGAAACTGCCGAAATTCACAAACGTGGGGTCTTGCCTAAAATCTTGAGCCCAAATATCTGGCGTTCGCCCGGAAGGACTAGTCTCGCCAGTCAATACCTTAGCAAGTGCATCAATGCCCATTCCTGGCAAACCCATCCATAAAACTGCATCAATATCCGGGTCATTTTGAATAATACCCGCTTCTATTGGCTGCCCAGAGTTTACGATCACAATGACCCTATCAAAGTGCTCTTTGACGTATTCCAACAGATCTCTCTCGTCCTCGTCGAGCTGGAGCTGGTGTTCTCCCCTTAGGCCGCGATGTGCCGACATGTCAAGCTGCATATCATGGTCTTCACCGCCTGGACGCCCAAAGACGATAACTGCAGCATCGCCGTAGGCATCATATTCCATCGTTCTTGCACGGGGAATTGCGAACGGAGACACTTCGCCTATATAAAAAGTTGGTCTATACATATCTAGTACGCCGCGGGCTTCGCGCCTACCCTCGTAAAACGTTTTTAGCGTCGGGTTGACATTGTAACCAGCAATTTCATTTAGAACATGTGTAATATTATGAGCGTCCAAGCCCACAACTTCACCGGAACCTGCCCCACCGTAGACGACGTCTCTAGCCGCGTTGCCGAATACGCTGATATTTGAACCTGGCGCTAGCGGCAGAGCGTTGTTTTCGTTCTTTAGCAAGACCACGCTTTCCTCCACGATTTTTCCGGCCACCGCCAAGCCGTTTGCGAAGGCGGCTTCTTTTGATGCGAATTCGCTTTTAAAATAATCGGTGTCGATATTTGACATATCTTCTACTTGCGTCACCTTATACGGCATTTCCCCTTCAAGGAACACCGTCAGCCATACATAGAATTGGCCTCGCGCCAAAATGTTTACCGTAAGCAAAAGTGCCAGCACTAATGCAAATACTGAAAACCATATAGCTTTAAACTTTCTATTACTCATTCGCTTCTTTACCTTCATCTCAAGATACCTCCCCAAAGGAACCTATCAACCATTTAAAGGGAACAGAAACAAATCTGTTCCCTTTTTTGTGATTTCGCACGACCTATTCGGTTATCTTTCCGGTTTTAAAAGAGCGGGTACGTCATATTTTTCAGTACGCTCATCGCCTATTATCCCTGACCAATTAAGGCCGAACGCAAAATCGTAAACATTACCCATGGCATCTTCATAGCATTCCATGTCACGGGGAACGTCTTCATTTTGACCCTCAACGGCTGCCATGTCTAGTGGCATTTGAATGGGCAGAAGACCGCTTGGTTCAACAGATCCAAGTACAAGCGGAAGGAACGAACGGTAATCAACGTCAAAACCTATGAGGATGGCGTCGACCTCATCTTCAAACTCCTCAAAGACATAACCTCTTTCCGCGTTCATGGCAACGATAACTGGTACGCCTTCGGGAGCAGAGTCTATCACGTCAAAAAGGAGATCAAGTTCGTGGGAGTTAATCATACTCGACCTTTCACCAAAATAAGCACGGCTTTCAGATTCAAGGAATGCGTCATCCCCATAAACTCCAGCCAGGAACCACCAGATCGAGCGTCCGGCGATACTCGGTGTTCGCACATAATCGTTGATCGCTCTGTAGGTGCGGAATTGCAGGGAAATCGGGTGATATCGAATGTGACCTATATTAATGAGATGATAATCCCAAGGTGCTAGCTCAGGATACCACGCATTAAGTGGTACTCCGTTATTTCTATTGTCCAGGGCATTCATGGGAGTTTCCATAAACACCAGAATGAAATCAGCACTGGCAATATCATCTGCACTAGCTCTAATAATGTCGTCAGGGCTTGCGTTTGTTCCGCCGTTCGCTACTGTATCAGTCACTACCTCGAAATACTCCTCCATAACTTCAAGGGGTACTCTTGTTCCCACAGTCCAGTTAGGTGTACCGTCGGTATGACTCCTATCTTCGTTGTTAAGCGTCATGGGAACATATACGGTGGGTCTGTCGCCTACCCAATTTTCGCCAATAACGCTGTCGTTCTTGAGCATTATAATCGACCGAAGCTGAGCGGCTTTGCCCTGTTCCACATGGTCGAGGCTTGAAAGTACTGTCAAAGATTCGTTTGAATTAACATAGGGGCTTTCGAAAAGTCCAAGTCTAATAGAATTTGCCAAAATCCTGCGGGCGCTTTCTTCAAGACGCGTACGCATGGCTTCTTCGCCGTTTATGCCTTCGCTAACATCAAAGGCAAGGTTAAGTGCGGGAAGTAGGGTTTCTAAGGGATTGATTACTACACGCAACTCCGCGTCACCTACGCGGACTTCAGAATCAGCGTTTTCATCATCATATTCTACCTCTATCGTTTCCCCTGCTATTTCCATCTCTCCGGTTGGCTCTACATAATTTCCTTCGATAAGGTCGATGCCAAGAGCAATGGCGTCAAGAACACGGTCAATGTTTGCCGTGCCTGAAAGATCGACAAACATATCGGTTCCTGCAAAAATCGAGAGGAGGATGCGTTCGTGGGGACGGAGGTATTGCGCGTTGGATCCATGCCCCAGTACATCGTGAATGTCCCAATCAGCATAGATAATGCCGTCAAACCCATAGCTACGTAAGAGTTGGTTTTGCTTATAGCTGAAAGATGAACCGACGTCTTCGCCGTCTTCTTCCCACACAATCGCGTATGAGGTCATTACGCCTGCGGACATTTCGGTACTACCTTCCAAATCTAAGGCGCCGTCTACAAAGGGGATTAAATGTGTTTCAAATTGTCCGCCAGGATAGACATTATAAGCGCCCCACCAGCGACTTCCTGCTCGCCCACCCTCGGAAGGACCAGCACCGGGCCAATGAGTGATCACAGCATTGACACTTTCGGATCCCCAGCCAAGGTCAGTTCCATCATGACCCATGGTTGATTGTAATGCGTTTGCAGTTGCGTTGGTTAAATCCCTAGAAAGTGCCGGATCTTCACCAAAAGTATCGCTGACACGATACCATCTAGGTTCCGTAGCGAGGTTAGCCATGGGGCCGAGGAAAGTGTGGATGCCAAGGGCACGCATTTCCGTAGAAATTGCACTAGCGCGTGCGGCAGCTAGTTCCGTGTCAAATGTTGATGCAAGAGCCAGACCGGTTGGCCAGTTGGAAACATAATCAGGTTCGGATTCGGCAATCACGTTTACCGGAATACTGAAAGGATTGGTATTCTCAGCATTTGCCTGTAAGCCATTTGCCCAGAGAATTTGCTCCGTAGCAGAGCCGCCCAAAGGCGCTACAACGCCGGAAATCATCATGGCCGCAAGCTGTTCAATACTAAGCCTCGATGCGAGGTCGGCAGCGCGTGTATCCGCGTCCAGACGCCAATCCATGTAGGGGTAGAGTTCACCGCCACCAGCCATGTCCTTGAAAGCCAAACCGTCAGATATGATTAACTTCATCCCAGAATCGGGGTGATAGCCCAGATTCACCCCGCCTTCGTTGGTGACATACATCCAGCCATCTCCGGTCAATTGTTCTGACCACTTTGCCGAGGCGGACGATGCAAACACGGGAAAATTACCAAATACGCTGGCAACCATAATTGCAATTAAAAGTAGGGATAATGTTTTTTTCATCTCATTTCTCCTTTCGTTTCTCTTGTGAATACAAAACATTCACATCTGTATCGGATCTTATGTTGTAATGAGCGACTGATGGTCAGTCCATACATGCCCCCGCTTTAAAGACAAAAAGACGCCAGAATGAACTCGAAGCATATACCGATTTATTTCGGGGGAGTGCATAGACACAAGAGTCACAGGGGATAACCCCAATACTCAGCCATCGCCATGTAATTCAGACACGGCTTTATCAGCCGTGTCTGAATTGTAACCCTCTCGGGTAAAGGAGACTCTATTCGACTACGATTGTTTCGCTGTATTCGCCAACGCTTAGTTGATATTCGCCGGCTTCTGCAATGGTGACTTCCATGGTAACTACACGGAACTGACCTTCGGTTAAGGCTACAAATCTGGTCGCTACCACTTCACCATCAAGCAATACTTCTGCATTGACACTGCCGTCATAACCATGATTTTCGGCAACGAAGTTGATTTCAAAGGGGACACCTGCTGTTTGGATCTTGTTTCTAGCAACAGTGTTGATGACCGGGTTACCTCTACGGTCAACACCCTCGACTTCTGCAATTTCTCTTGGCAGAAGCAACCACTTCAACTCGATATCTGCATCTTGGCCATAGCTCATGCCGTACTTTGTCGTTACCATTTCATTGCCAAGGTTGTTAGGCATTGAAATGTTCGGGTTGTCTTTTGCTAATTGGGCCATATACAAACGTACAGGGTCTGTCACGCCGATATCATGTTGTAAGTCGCCAAAGGCCAACAACCTGTCAGCGTGAGTCCAACCAATTTCAAAGACTGTTTTTCCGCCTGGATTGCTATCGCCGTACAGCATGTCAGCAGTGACACTGGCTGTGGTGAATGGGTGGTAATAGAAGCCCATGTTGCCATAACCAGGAGTGACTCGGTACGACTGCAATAAAATCGCATCACTGTTTTCAACGTGATAACCGGTAGGTTCCGTATTGTTAGCATGCGTTGTTTCGATAATCAAAACAATGGGTTTGCCGGATGCGATGGCTTCTTCATGAAGTGCTGCCGCGTCTGCAGAAAGAGAGGCAAGTTGGAGCACTATCACGTCAGCGTCTTTCATATCATGAACAACTGTGGTACGAACATCAAATGCTGCGATACCTCTTCTTAATATCTCAGTGTTATTGCTGTCATAATAAACCTTTGCCTCTTGAGCCAACGGAAGGATTCCGTTATTTGTCAGAAGGATTGCCGACTCAACCATAAGGTGTTCTTCCAGCTCGTTCATCTTCTGACTGCGAATGTTCTGGATTCCTTCGATGTCCACAGCCAAGAAGAGTTCGTCCGATAATCCTCTTTGCCCGCTGACAAGTTCCTTTGCATCTTCCCAGTCACGGTAGGGATTATCAAACAATCCAACGTTGAACATGGCTGTAAGTACGCGACCCGCTGAACGCTCTACAAGCTCCATATCGATGACGCCATCTTCTATGCCCTGATAAATAACTTCAGGATATAGTGTGCGACCTGCATACGGATTTTCGCTATTCAGCCAGTCGACACCAATGGCGCTGAGTTGGTCAACACCAGAATACAAAATCCAGTTATAAATCTCGGCGTCGGTCATGTCGGCGGCATAACGGCCGTTATCATGGAGACCAGGGGATTGACTACGTGCTGATTCGACAGTCCACGGCCAGTCAAGGGTGACAACACCGTTATACCCAAGCTCGTTGCGTAAATAACCGAATGTTCCTGGGTCCATGTAAGAAGCGACATCGGGGTTGAGGCCGCGGTTGTTATTTACCATAATCCATTGCGTTCCAGAGTCGACGACGGCTTTCCAGCCTACCATCCAGCTTTCCCAAAGGTCAGCGGTGGAGCGCGCTGCATCGAAACTTGCACGTCCGCCTCGTCCGATAAAGTGTTTGGTGTGGGTTATGATTCCAGCGTCTACAGCGGCTTTGGTTTCAGCAGCAGCCATTTCCGCCAAGAAGTTTACATCGTCACCGTAAACATAACCGATTTCGTGACCAAAGGTATGAAGAATTACCAGGTTTCCTATGGCATTCATTTCTTTGGTATAGTTGTTTACCATTTGGTATACCAGTTCAGGATCTCTGGCTGTGCCGAATGCGTAGCGGGCCATATCAATCATGCCGCTCCAGGTGCTATAGGTACGATCCGATGCCAGTATGATGGGGAAGCCCAAACGATGGCCTTCACCGACAGCCTGGATGGCATTGATAAAATCAAACTGGTCTTTGAGATGTCCCGAAATGTTGCTGAGGTAAGTAGTAACGTGAAACTCGTTGATTGAATAGTGCATGGGCTGATAGACCGCGTTGTCGGCTGGCGATGTAACGGAATTTTCCTTACTGTATAGAACGGTGTCGTTGAAGACGTTATTGGTATGAACGCCGTTTTTACCCGCCGTTGCAGAGTGAATGATCTGACCTACCTTTTCCTCCATGGTCATTTGTGACAAAAGATTTGATACACGAGCTTCAACCGGCTGTCTCCAGTCCTCATAAAGATCAAGAGTGCCGTTTTTGTTGAGGTCTCTAAAGTATAACCCGTCAACTTGAATCAGTAGATCCTGGTTAGCGACGCTTACCGCCTTTTGGTCGCCGTTTGCTTCAACATAGGCGAATCCAGACGTACTTTTCTTGACCTCCTCCGCGAATCCAGGCATGACGCCGAGAGCGCCCACCAACATAATTAACACAAGAAACAGTGAAAACTTTTTCTTCATGAATTGTTACCCCTCTCCTACTATTTTTTTGCCATTACGGCCGTTGTAGCACAGGGCAAGACAAAACCACGAACTATCCCGCCCTATAAATCAGTCTCAGCGTATCATACAAAAAGCAAAATAACCGTTCATTCAATAATCGGTCGTTTTTTTAAATACTTTGCACGCTTGTTATCGATTATAACGCCTAATATTGCGAAAATTCATTGCCGAGTAACAGTTGTGGTACGAAAATACTCCTCATCAAACATCCGAAAGTCAGGGTAAAGGACCTCCTTCCCGAGCCTTTAGGATCTTTCTTTAGGCTGTTTCTAGTTCTAGATTAGAATCAAGCGGAATGATTATTTTAAGATAGAACCAACTGTTTTCCTCTTCCACACTCAACGTCCCGCCGTATTTCTCAGCAACATACTTGACACTCTTTAAGCCGTATCCATGGTACTCACTGTCTTTTTTGGTCGTTGCTGGCAAGCTTCGTCCGTTTAGGTTCAATTGGCCCTGCATATAGTTTTCAAAGCGTATTACTAGAAAATTTCTCGATGAGAAAATTGCTATGTGTATCAAGCGTTTTTCTGTGTCTGCAATCTCTACGACGTGTTCAATTGCATTATCTAAAGCATTTCCGATCACGGTACATATGTCCACAACATCCATGAACTCCAAGAGTGCTCCATTCGCAACACAAGTCAGACTAATATCGTTACTTGTGCAATACAGAGCCTTGCCGGATAGAATGGTATCTAGTACGGGGTTCCCTGTCTTATACTGTGTTTCGTATGTCTTGATCCCCTTCTCCATTGTGTCAAGGAATTCATTGCGCCGTTTTGAGTCTTCCTCGGCGCGGAGGAAGGAGATCTGATGTTTCAAATCATGATATCTACTGTTGATATGTTCCAAAGCGTCTTTAGAAAGCTGGTATTGCTTGTATTGGCTACGTAGGACACGTTTTACTGTATCTAACTCCCGCCTAATATTCAATTCGGTACGAGACAGATTATAGGCTCCGAGTAGCAGCAGTCCGCATAAGCCGGTTATTGTTCTGATGTTGAAGATTTCCCGCGCAAATTGCCCACTGAACGGTGTCTTCGTTGTGAGATAGCTGAGATTACTGATGGCAAATACGCTGATCCCAATAACATAAGCCGAAAACAAATGACTGGGTTCGACGTTTAAGACACTGCTTCGCTGAGTATAACGCGTAATGACAAGCCAAGAGCCGACATTGATTGCGGCATACACCCCTATGAGCAATAACACCGTGGCCAGATCAGGCGTTATCTTGTTGGGCCACAAATAACTGTGAATTTGCCACTCCAATGAGGCGGCAAACTCCGCCAGTACAAAAGCATGGATAGTGTAGTAGCCGGCGGCAGCTAGCGTTATGGAACAGGTAGAATAGATAAACATAAACATTAACAGTACAGCAAGAACCATGTAAAGTAGCCACATGACGCCAAGGGTTTCTTCTGTTACAACCAGAAAAACCGATTGAACAGCAAGGAAAATCAAGCTAATGAAGGCTGTCTTATGAATGGGAAACCGGTTCTTGACGATCATTATGAACACAAGACAGGCCAACCATTCGGCTAGAGCGGTGTATATCCGCGGGATATTTGCTAGATCGGCAACCATTTGTATCACCTCTCAATGAAAGACGAAAACGCCTTAATGAAACTTCCTTTGCGGGAACGGCTTAACGGTAACTTGCTTCCGTGGACAATAGCAAAACTATCAGTAATAGCGTCAACATGGCGCAAGTTGATCAAATAGCCGCTGTTTCCCCGCTCGAAAGCTTTGTCTTTTAATGATGCCTCAACGCTTTTTAATGTACCGGTTACTTTGTGTTCGCCAGAGGATGTATGGTAAAGAAGGGAGTTGCCTTGGCTTTCGATGTAATATATATCCGCTATGTTCAGTTTTTGGATCCCGTTGCGTGAGCTAATAGTAAGGTACTGTACAGGCGGTTTACGCGCTCTTGCGATGGCTTTTTGCAAACATTGGCTAAAGGCAAAGTAAGCAATTGGCTTCACCACATAGTCCAAAGCGCCGACTGAGTATCCCTTGATCGCATACTGGGCCATATTCGTAATAAAGATGATGACCACCGCTTCGTCTACTTTCCGAATTTCTTCCGCGGCAGCCATACCATCCAGAAGAGGCATTTCGATATCCAGTAAAATAATACTGTAGTCTTTGTTGTAGCGTTCTACCAGCATAGCGCCATCTGTAAAAATGTCGACTGTTATTTCGATGTCGTTTTCTTGCTGATAGCGATCCAAGTATTCGACTAACTGTTTCACATAGAAATCATCATCATCTACGATGGCAATTCGTACCATGTCTACACCTCCAGGAGATTATTCCAGCTTAAAGTGACCCCTTTTTTCGGAGGAACCTCCAATCCCCCTTCTATTAGAAATGCTAAAAGTCCTCCTAGATGTCCTTGGATTTCCCGAAGGCAAAGTTTGCTATAGAGGGGGTTTCGCACAAAAAAAGAGGCCTACGCGATTTCCCCCACGGGAAAAATCTGGTGAGCCCCTGAATATTGCCAGGCAATAATATTGTTGCCACCCTCGGTCTTGAAGATCCTCTTCGCAAGCCATCATTTCAAGCGCAAGCCCAGTTTTGCCGTTAGGGCTGCTGGTTTACGGAATCCTCCCGCGCATGCTTACCTACAAAAGCCATGATTCTGTCTGAACTGCAGGATCCAGGGCAGTCCCTAGATCAATTCAACCAACTAACTACTTTTGATGGCGCCAAAATTCTAAAACAGGGCCAAGAAAACGATTATGCTGAACAGATTCGCAACAAAATGCGAAATGGCACTAACCCAGGCATTTTTCGTTTTGTAGAAGATGATCCCATACAAGATACTATTGATAAATATAAAGGAGATATCATATATTACGATGTTTGTACTTCCTGGCGCAACATGCCCGATCGAGAAAAGTGCCGAGGAGATCAACAGTGTCGGCACAAGCGGGATGACTTTGTTTAACCTCTTCTGGAAGAAGGCGCGCCATGCGATTTCTTCTCCTAAGGCAAGAAACGCAAGCTGAAATACCATGACTATGATTCGATCAAAAGAGACAAAAATTTCTGTTCTGGCACGCACGTGCTCAATGTACTCAGGCAAGAACAATGTAGACGTCGTAATGCTAACAGCATCCATGATTAAGGGCAGTGCAATCCAGAACCAGATGCCTTTCACTTTGAAGCCATCTTTGATCGCATGGATATCAAGGCCGCTGGCTGCATACGATTGTTTTTCATAAGTCTTAGTTATGAAGAAAAATGCAACCCCGATGACAACAGCCACCCCTGCAATTGGTAACCCTGCCAAATTTGAAAACGATAGAATTGCCATGATAATTAGGATGACCAATGGCATTGTTTCTGGCCTTTTTGGCACTGTCTCTAGATTTTTCATAGTCCTATTCTCCCTTTCCCTCATCACTTGTTGTGAAGAGATTGGGCTCCACTGCTCTTGCCCATAAATGTAATTCTATGGAATATTTGGGATTACCTTCCTATATGAAAAATTCAGGATACGCAGTTTCTTAAGAAAGCGCTTCTTTTGGCAGTAGGAGATGATCATCGGCAATCATGATGCGCATAAGTAAGGTCCCCCCTTCATTTGAGGGAATTCAACGGACACTTAAGGGCGAGCTAATTGCGATGTAACCGTTTTTTTATCACAGCACACAGTAATCAGCCCTTCCAAACCCGAGTAGATTGGGGTTTTCCCTCAAATTGGATGCTTTGGAACAATGCGAATTGAAGCACTTGGATTTTGCGATCACCAA
>WPCH01251479.1_pt1 | contig 14564 bp, 17 predicted proteins | sample 5399881 | NCBI WGS metagenome assembly WPCH01 (sample SAMN12869468, study PRJNA574797) | sludge metagenome | isolation source: wastewater treatment of pH5 | place: China:Beijing | collected 2019-05-20
GCGCTGTTCCTGGCCGGCGAGCGCCTGGATCCGCCCACCTTCCACTGGCTGGACGACCTGCTCGACGTGCCGGTGATCGACCACTGGTGGCAGACCGAGACCGGCTGGCCCATCGCCGCCAACCTCCACGGCCTGGAGCCGATGCCCACCAAGGCGGGCAGCGCCACCGTGCCGGTGCCCGGCTTCGACGTCCAGATCCTGGATCGCGAGGGCGAGCGCATGGCGGCCATGGAGCAGGGCAGCGTGGTGATCAAGCAGCCGATGCCGCCGGGCTGCCTGGTCGGCGTCTGGGGCGATCCGCAGCGGTTCCACGCTGCCTACATGGCGGCCTTCCCGGGCTTCTACCTGACCGGTGACGGCGGCTATGTGGACGAGGATGGCTACCTGTTCATCATGGGGCGCACCGATGATGTCATCAACGTGGCCGGCCACCGTCTCTCCACCGGCGAGATGGAGGAGGTGGTAGGCGCCCACCCGGCGGTGGCCGAGTGCGCGGTGATCGGCATCCACGATGCCCTCAAGGGGCAGCTGCCCATCGGCCTGGTGATTCCCAAGGACGGCTTCGAGGGCCGCGAGGAGGACCTGGAGAAGGAGCTGGTGGCCCTGGTGCGCGAGAAGATCGGCCCCATCGCCTGCTTCAAGGAGGTGCTGGTGGTGGATCGCCTGCCCAAGACCCGCTCCGGCAAGATCCTGCGCAAGCTGCTGCGTAACATCGCCGATGGCAAGGAGTACGGCGTTCCCTCCACCATCGACGATCCGGCCAGCCTGCAGGACGTCCACGAGGCCATGAAGGCGCGCTCCGTGGGCGCCTCCGGCGACGCTCGCCAGGTCTGATCCCCGCTCTCGACCGCGCAACGGCGCCGCCCCTTCGGGCGGCGCCGTTCGTTCATGGGGGGCTCCCCATGGCGTCGGCAGCGATGGCCAGACGCCTGCCTGGTGCGTATAATGCCTGCCGCCTGCTGCCTCGGCAGCCCCGTTCACGAGGGTTCCCTCACCCCTCCACCAAAAAAAGGACATGTCGATGTTTGCGCTTTCCGACCGCCAGCGGCGCCAGCTGCTGGCGCTGATGGTCACCTTCCATATCCTGGTGATCGCCGCCAGCAACTACCTGGTGCAGCTCCCCTTCACCCTGTTCGGCTTCCATACCACCTGGGGTGCCTTCAGCTTCCCCTTCATCTTCCTGGCCACCGACCTGACCGTTCGCCTGTTCGGCAAGGAGCCCGCCCGGGCCATCGTCATGCGGGTGATGCTGCCGGCGCTGCTGATCTCCTACGTGGTTTCGGTGGTCTTCCCCCGCGGCGGCTTCGCGGGGCTCGAGGCGCTGGGGGAGTGGAACCTCTTCGTGGCACGCATCGCCGTGGCCAGCTTCATGGCCTACCTGCTGGGCCAGCTGCTGGACGTTCACGTGTTCGACCGGCTGCGCGGCCTGCGCGCCTGGTGGGTGGCGCCGGCGATCTCCACGGTGCTCGGCAACCTGGCCGACACCTTCGCCTTCTTCTCGATCGCCTTCTACAACAGCCCCGACCCCTTCATGGCGGCCAACTGGCTGGAGATCGCCTGGGTCGACTACGTGATCAAGCTCGGGATCAGCCTGTTGTTCTTCCTGCCGCTCTATGGTGTGCTGCTGGCGACCCTGAGCCGTCGCCTGCTTTCGGCCACCTCGGTTCAGAGCGACGCTTCCCGCCCTGAGCCGGCGCGCAGTCGCCCGTGATACCTGAACTGGACAAGGAGAGAGTGCCATGCCCGTGACACTGAACCATCTGGATACCGACGGGGAGGGGATACCGCTGGTGGTGGTCCACGGCCTGTTCGGCAGCGCCGACAACTGGCGTTCCCACGTCAAGGCGTGGCAGGCGTCGCGGCGGGTGATCGCCGTGGACCTGCGCAACCACGGGCGCTCCCCCCACGCCGAGGGGATGGGCTATGACGCCATGGCCGAGGATCTCATTGCCCTGCTCGATCGCCTGGAGATCCCCCGGGCCCACCTGCTGGGACACTCCATGGGCGGCAAGGTGGTGATGAGCCTGGCGCGGCTGGCCCCCGAGCGGGTGGCCTCGCTGATCGTCGCCGATATCGCCCCCCAGGCCTACGGCCACGACCATGACACCGTCTTTGCCGGCCTGCGCCACCTGGAGGCGGGCCAGCCGGCCAATCGCCGCGAGGCCGACGACCTGCTGGGGGAGTACGTCAAGGAGCGGGCGGTTCGCCTCTTCCTGGCCACCAACCTGGAGCGAGCCGAGGCGGGCGGGCTCAGGCTGCGCCTGGGCCTCGACGAGATCCAGTCGGACTACGAGACCATCATGGGGCCGCCGGCGGGCGAGGGGAGCTACGAGGGGCCCTCCCTGGTGCTGCGAGGCGCCCGTTCCCACTACGTCACCGACGAGATGCTGCCGGCCCTGCGCGCGGTGCTGCCCCGGGCCGAGGTCGTGACCCTCGATGCGGGCCACTGGCTGCATGCCGAGCAGCCCGAGGCCTTCCGGGACGCCGTCGAGGCCTTCCTCAGGCAGCAGTGACTCCCGCTGGGCGCCCTCTCAGGGGGCGCCCAGGTCGATTGCCAGCCGCTCCACCGGCGTGGCGTCCTCCACCAGCCCGCTCTCCACCAGAAAGGCCTCGAAGCGCCGGTAGTTGCCGGCGTCCAGCGCGGCCGGCCGTGCACTGAGCCGCAGCAGCATCGGCATCCAGGCGTCCCGGTTGGCCGGGGTGTCCAGCGTCGGCTCCCGCTCCCGCAGCAGCTCCCAGGCCGCCTCGGGCTCGTCCAGCAGCCAGGCGGTGGTCTCGGCGACGGCGTCGAGCACCCGGCGCAGCGTCTCCCGCTGCCCCCCGACCCGGTCGCGGTTGGCGAGCAGGATCAGCCCCTCGTGGGTGGGAATGCCGTGCGCCTCCGGGCGCACCAGCCGCGTGGCGATGCCCTCGTCGCCCAGCAGGCGCGGCAGCATCAGGCGCTGGGGTGTCATGAGGCCGTCCAGCTCCTGCTCCACCATCCCGTTTACCGCGCTGAAGTTGATATCGACCAGCTCCAGCTCGTGGATGCCGATGCCTTGGGGGGCGAGCAGGGCGGGCAGCAGCAGGTGGCGGGCCTCCTCCGTGGAGTAGCCGATACGCTTGCCCGCCAGCGGGAAGGGCACCTCGGGGTCGCTGCCATTGCGCAGCAGCAGCCCCGCCAGCGGCAGGTCCACCAGGGTGCCCACGCGCACCAGGGGCAGGCCGCGCCCGGCATGCAGGTGGAGCAGAGGCTGGCGGCTGACCGCCAGGTCGATGCGCCCGACCGCCAGCAGGCGGGGTGGCAGGGAGGGGTCGGCAGGCGTCGTCAGGGTCACGTCCAGCCCCTGGCGCTGGAACTCCCCCCGATGGTAGGCCAGCAGCAGGGCAGCGTGCTGCGGGCCCGGGTACCAGTCGAGCATGATCTCCAGGGGCTTGAGGGGCGGTGGCTCCAGAGGCTCCGCCGGTGTGAGGACGACGGTGGGAATCTCCTCTTCTTCCTCGACGGCGCCCTCAGCAGGCTCCGGGAGTTGGGGCACCATGACCTCGGTCCCGAGTGCGGGCAGGGCCTCTGGAGGCTCCCGAGGTTCCTCGGCGGCCGCCGGTTCGGGCGGCGGAGGCGCCTCCAGCGTCTCGGCCTGGGCCGGCAGGGAGAGCAGAGCGAGCACCAGCAGCATCGGCAGGGCAAGCCCTCGGGCAGGGGGGCGCGTTGGCCTGTCAGGGTGGGGCATCGGGTGGCTCCGGCAGGTAAGGGCGCAAGAGGGTGCGGCCGCTTTGCGACTGCAGAGTGTATCCGCTGCGCGGAAGTGCTGGCCAGTCTTGAAGAAACTGCCGGGCAATGCCGGGTGTCAATGCGATATAATGGTCGCCCCGCCCCGTCGAGGATGCCATGGACACCATCAACACCCTGTTCATTTTCAGTGGCTTTTTGATCGCGCTCAGCGTTTTGGCCAGTCGTCTATCCTCCCTGGTTGGGCTGCCGTTGCTGCTGATCTTCCTCGGCCTCGGCATGCTGGCCGGCGAGCAGGGTGTGCTCGGCATCGTGTTCGATGACTATTCCCTGGCCTTCCTGATCGGGCACCTGGCGCTGGCGATGATCCTGCTCGATGGCGGCCTGCGAACGCGCCTGAAGACCTTCCGGGTGGGCTTTCGTCCCGCCCTCTCCCTGGCCACCCTGGGGGTCTTCATCACCAGCGGCCTGATCGGGATGCTGGCGATGTGGATCTTCGACCTGACCCTGATCCAGGGGCTGCTGGTGGGGGCGATCGTCGGCTCCACCGATGCGGCGGCGGTGTTCTCGATGCTCAGCGGGCGCGGGGTCAACCTCAACGAGCGGGTGGGGGCGACGCTGGAGATCGAGTCGGGTACCAACGACCCCATGGCGATCTTCCTGACCCTGGTGCTGGTGGAGATGCTCGTGGGTGAGCTCAGCGGCGGGGTGGACACCCTTCTGCTGCTGGTTCAGCAGTTCGGCCTGGGGCTCACCATCGGCGTGGGGGCCGGCTGGCTCAGCGGCAAGCTGCTGCGCTGGGTGGACCTGGCGCCGGGGCTCTACTCGCTGCTGGCGCTGGCGCTGGGGTTCTGCATCTTCGGGGTCACCAGCTTCCTCGGCGGCAGCGGCTTCCTGGCCATCTACCTGGCGGGGCTGATGATCGGCAACCAGCCCGGCCGGCATATCGGCTTCATCCTGCCCGTGCACGACGGCCTGGCCTGGTTGAGCCAGATCGGCGTGGGGCTGGGGCGGGTCATCCTCCAGCTCCAGAGCTTGCTGCTCGAGCAGGCGGGGCACGACACCCTGCTGGCGCTGGCGCTGATCTTCGTGGCGCGCCCGATCGCCGTGCTGATCAGCATCAAGCCCTTCTTCAAGTTCCGCTGGCGGGAGATCGGCTTCATCTCCTGGGTGGGGCTGCGTGGCGCCGTGCCTATCGTGCTGGCGATCTTCCCGGTGATCGGCGGGGTGGAGAACGCCTCGCTCTACTTCAATGTGGCCTTCGCGGTGGTGCTGCTGTCGCTGCTGATCCAGGGTGGCACGCTTGGCGTGATGGCGCGCTGGATGAAGGTGGAGGTGCCCACCAGCGTGTCTCCCAACCGCCGGGGCCTCCTCGGCATCCTGCCGGAGAACGACTTCGAGATGTTCGTCTACGAGGTGGAGAACTCGGACCTGGAGGAGGTACCGATCCGGCTGCTGCGCTTCCCCTCCGGGGCCCTGATCTCGGCGCTGTTCCGCGACCATGTGATGCTGCACCCCAAGGGGAGCACGCGCCTGCAGCTCGGTGACGTGATCTGCGTGATCGGCCGCAGCGAGGACCTGCCGGCACTCAACCGCCTCTTCAACGGCGACGCCAAGCTCAAGCAGGAGCGCGCCTTCTTCGGCACCTTCACCTTCGATGGCGAGGCGCGCATGCAGGATATCGCCGGCGCCTATGGCCTGACGCTGAGCCAGGCGGAGAAGGAAATGACCCTGGCGGAGTTCATCTCGCTGCGGGTCGGCGGCCACCCGGTGGTGGGCGACGACGTGGACTGGCACGGCATCCACTGGGTGGTCAGCGAGATGGAGGGCAACCGGGTGACCAAGGTGGGCCTGCGGCTCTACTGAGGCGTACCGGTCTGCTGCCGCGTTGCGATGTTGATCTCTACCGCCGTCTCGGCGTTGGCCAACCAGATGGCCCCATCCTGGATGGTGACATTGAGGTCCATGCCGCGGGCCGCTAGCTGTGCCAGCGCCTGCATGCTCTCGGGCGGAATGTCATACACGGAGAGGTTGCCGAGGACGGCGAGCCTGCTGCCGAGCTGTTCCCACCAGATCCCGGCACCCTGTCCGCTGTAGGTATAGAGCACCACCTGGCGTGCGCGGCCGCAGGCGCGGCGTATCTCGCGCTCATCCGGCTGCCCCAGCTGGATCCAGAGCTCGATCTCGCCGGTCAGGCTGCGGATCCAGAGGTCGGGTTCGTCATCGGTGCTGACACCGCGGCCGAAGGCGAGATCCTCGTGGGCGTGGCGGGCGAAGGCGAGCAGGCGGAGCATCATCCGCTCGTCGGTCTCGGACGGGTGGCGAGCGAGGGTCAGGCTGTGGTCGCCGTAGTAGTGCCGATCCATGTCGGCAACCTGCAGGCGTGCTTTGAAAATCGTGGCCTTGAGCGCCATGGTGCCCTCCTGGGGGATGTGGGGTAGGTGGGCCAGAAACAAAAAAACCAGCCGTAAGTGGCTGGTTTCCTTGATGTAATGGCGGAGGGACAGGGATTCGAACCCTGGAAAGGCTTTCACCTTTGCCGGTTTTCAAGACCGGTGCATTCAACCGCTCTGCCATCCCTCCGGCTTACGGCGCAGAATATTACCAGTTTTCGGTGTCGGGTCAAGAGCCACTGGCCTATCAAGACGTTAGCCAGGGAGAGCTGGCGCTGGCACACTGCTGGCAGAGTCTTGCCCGGAGCCTTGCCAAATGCCCCATGCCACCGAGTCGCCACGCCCCACGCCGGCGGTATCCTGCGCCCTGCTAAGGAAGGGACGCCTGCTGATGGTGCGGCGGCGCAATCCCCCCAACGCCGGCCGGCTGGCGCTGCCCGGTGGCCGGGTGGAGGCGGGCGAGCCGCTGGCCGCCGCGGCAGAGCGTGAGCTGCTCGAGGAGACCGGCGTGCAGGGCCGCTCCCTGGGGCCCTTCACCGCCATCGACGTGATCGACCGCGACGAGGCAGGGCGACTGCACTTCCACTATGTGCTGGTGGTGATGGAGATGGCCTGGTCGAGCGGCGAGCCTGTCGCCGCAGACGATGCGACCCACGCCTGCTGGATGGACCTGGAGGCCCTGCGGGCGGCCCGGGAGGAGGTGTGCAGCACGGCGCTGCAGGTGGCCTGCCGGCTGCTGGGCGCGGGGAATCAGCGTTGAGCGATGGTGGGTCAAGGACTTGCGCGGGGAACCTCGAGTCGGCATTCTAGGTCAACTGCCACGACCTACCAATACACAGGGAGCACTGGATCCATGGCATACCAAGACACCCAGCTTACTCGCCAGCAGAGCCAGGCGGTCGGCACCAACAAGGTGCTGCGCAACACCTATGGCCTGCTCGCCATGACGCTGCTGTTCTCGGCGGTCACCGCCGGTGCCGCCATGGCCATGGGCGTCGAGCGGCTCAATATCTTCGTGTTCTTCATCGGCGCCTACGGCCTGATGTTCCTGGTGCACAAGACCGCCAACTCGGCCATGGGCCTGCTGGCCACCTTCGCCTTCACCGGTTTCATGGGCTTCACCCTCGGGCCGATCCTCAACGCCTACCTGGCGCTGCCCAACGGGGCGGCCCTGGTGATGAACGCCCTGGCCATGACCGGCCTGACCTTCATCGGCCTCTCCGCCGTGGCGCTGGTCTCCAAGAAGGACTTCAGCTTCCTCGGCAACTTCCTGATGGCCGGTGCCATCGTGCTGATCCTGGCCATGGTGGCGGGCCTGATCTTCCAGATCCCGACCCTGATGCTGATGGTCTCCGCCGGCTTCGTGCTGTTCGCCTCGGCGGCGATCCTCTACCAGACCAGCGAGATCGTGCACCGCGCCGGCGAGACCAACTACATCCTCGCGACCATTACCCTCTACGTCTCGATCTACAACCTCTTCGTCAGCCTGCTGTCCCTGCTCGGCATCATGAGCAGCGACTGACCCTGACGGGCAACGCCGTTTCAGGCTGGCCCCGCCCTGGCGGGGCCAGCCTGTTTGTGGAGATCCACCATGCGCTACGGGATCCTGCTCATGGGAGCGCCCTACAGCAGCCAGGCTTCGCACTCCGCGCTGCGCTTCGCAGAGGCGGTGGTGGCCCGGGGCCATCGGCTCGAGGGCATCTTCTTCTACCACGACGGGGTGCAGAATGCCGCCCGGCTGGCCGCACCACCCCAGGATGAGCCTCACCTGGTCGATGCCTGGGCCGAACTGGCCCGGGAGTACGACGTGCCGCTGCAGGTCTGCATTGCGGCGGCTCTGCGGCGCGGGCTGCTGGACGAGAGAGAAGCCGCCCGGCACGGCAAGCAGGGGCACAGCGTCGAGGCGCCCTTCGAGCTGACCGGGCTCGGCCAGCTGGTCGATCTCGGGCTGCGCTGCGACCGCCTGATCACCTTCGGCCCCTGAGGAGAGCACCATGTCCAACGACAGCACCCAGCGTCTCCGGGGAGATCTCCTGGTGATCCTGCGCCACGCTCCCCACGGCACGAGCTGGCTGCGGGAAGGGCTCGATGCCGCCCTGGTGGCCGCCGCCTTCGGTCGCCGGGTGACCCTGCTCTTCATGGGGGAGGGCGTCACCGCGCTGCTGCCGGGCCAGGCGGCCGGCCCCCTGGGGCAGAAGGGCACGGCGCCCACCCTGGAGATGCTCGAGATGTACGATATCGAGACCCTGCTGGTGGAGGCCGAGGCGCTGGGGCGCTTCGGCCTCGACACCGACTCGCTGATGCTGCCGACCACCGCCGTCAGCCAGGGCGATATCGCCGCGCTTGCGGCGTCGCACCCCCTGGTCCTGACCTTCTGATGGCAGAAGGCCCGCAAGGAGATGGCAAGATGCTACTGCATATTCTCAATCGATCCCCGGCCTCCAGCGAGGTCTACCGTCAGGCCCTCGCCGCCATGGGGCCGGAGGATCGCCTGCTGTTGATCGAGGATGGCGTCCAGGGCGCGATGCCGACCCTGGCGACTTGTTTCGCCAGCGTGCGTGGGCGAATCCATGCCCTGGGGGACGACCTCGAGGCGAGAGGCCTTTCGACCCTCTGCGCCCCGGAGGTGGAGGTAGTGGACATGGCGGGGTTCGTGACCCTGACCGAAGAGGCTGAACGCACCCTGAGCTGGTACTGATGGCAACCACAGAAATATACCGTTATCTTGCATTGCCCGACAAAGAGATTCCGCTCGACCCCGAGGGCTATCTGGTCAATCAGCACGACTGGGATCGGGAGGTAGCCGAGGCCCTGGCCCTGGAGGAGGGGATCTCCCTGGGCGACGAGCACTGGGAGATCATCGAGGTGCTGCGTGACTTCTACGCCCGCTTCGAGCAGGCCCCGGCCATGCGGCCGCTGGTCAAGGCGGTGAGTCGGGCTCTGGGTGAGGACAAAGGGCGCTCCATCCACCTGATGCGGCTCTTCCCGGGCAGCCCCCCCAAGGTGGCGGCGCGTATCGCCGGGCTGCCCAAACCCACCAACTGCCTGTGAGCCGGCCGTGAACTTCCTGGCCCACGCCTGGCTGGCCCGAGGCGGCGGCGACGATTTCCTCTGGGGCAACCTGATCGCCGACGGCGTCAAGGGCAGCGACCTGGCCGGCTGGCCGGAGGAGGTGGCCAGGGGCATTCGCCACCATCGCCGGGTCGATGCCTTCGTGGATGCCCATCCGGTGGTGGCGGAGCTGCAGCGCTCGGCGCCGAGGGCCCAGAGACGCTATGTGGGAATCGCCCTCGATCTGGTCTGGGACCATTTCGTTGCCCGAGAGCTGGGCCTTGCCGCCTGTCCCTCGCCGCTGGTGCAGCGCACCTACCGTGTCCTGGCGGCGCGTCCGGCCCCGGCACGCCTTGCCGTCATGGTGCCGGTGCTGGTGGAGCAGGACTGGCTCTGCCGCTACGCCGACTTCGATTTCACCTGCCGGGCCATCGCCGGCATCGGGCGTCGTCTCTCCGGCCCCAACCGGCTGGAGGAGCTGGTGCCCTGGCTCGAGCGGGAGCACGAGAGCCTCGGCCAGGGCTTCCAGCGGCTCTGGCCGGAGGTGCGCGGGGCGCTGGAGGTGCCGGTACAGGGAGACGTTACGCCCCCCTGAGCCAGAGGCAGTTCACGCTGTCGCCGGGGGCCACTTCCCGGTTCGGGGGAATGACCGCCAGGGCATCGGCGGCGATGCAGGAGCTGAGCACCCCGGAGTTCTGGTCCCGGAAGGCGTGGGCGGTAATACCCTCCGGGGCGAACTCGAGGCGAACCCGCATATAGTGGGCGCGGGGCCCGGTGCGGGTGACAAAGTCGGCCCGGGCGGCAAGTCCGGGTAGCTCGGCCAGGGAAGGGGCCCCCAGCAGGGCACCCACCAGCGGCCTGAGAAAGAGCCAGGCCCCGACGAACCCCGACACGGGGTTGCCCGGCAGCCCGATGAAGCGGACCTCGCGTTCGCCATCCGGCAGGCGTCCCAGGGCCAGGGGCTTGCCCGGGCGAATCGCCAGCCGCCAGAGATCCAGCCGGCCCAGGGCTTCCAGGGCCGCCTTCACGTGGTCCTCCTCGCCGACGCTGACGCCTCCGGTGCTCACCACCAGGTCGGCACGGCGGGCGGCGTCCTCGAGGGCACGGCGAGTGCCTTCGGGCTCGTCGGGAATCGCGGCAAGGTGTACCACCTCGGCCCCGAAGCGCTCCAGCAGGCGACGGAGCATGGGGCGGTTGGAGTTGTAGATCTGCCCGGGGCCCAGGGGCTGGCCGGGGTCCACGATCTCGTCGCCGGTAGAGAGCAGGGCCACTCGGGGGCGTCGGCGCACCGTGACCTCGGTGATGCCCTGGCCGGCCAGGTGGCCCAGGGCCGCGGCTTCCAGCGGCTCACCGGCCGGCAGCAGCTCGCTCCCCGCGGTGACATCCCGGCCCCGGCGGCGGATATTATCCCCGGCCGGAATCCCCTCCGGGACCCGCACCCAATCGCCGTCGGTCTCGACGCTCTCCTGCATGACCACGCAGTCGGCGCCCTCTGGAATGGCCCCGCCGGTGAAGATCCGTGCGCAGCTGTCGGCGGCCAGGGGTTCACCGGTGGCGCCTGCGGCGATGCGCTGGCTGACCCGCAGCCAGCGGCCGGCGTCCCGGTGGTGCAGGGCATAGCCATCCATGGCGCTGTTGTCGAAGGGGGGCACATCGAGAGACGCCGCCACCGGCTCGGCCAGGATCCTGCCGGCGGCCCGGTCGCAGGGGATCCGCTCGCTTCCCAGCGGCTGTACGCCCTCGAGCAGGGCAGAGAGTGCCGCCTCCACGGGCTTGAGCTCAGCCATGCTGGCCTCGCTCGGGGATCACGATATTGGCAAAGTTGCAGGGCTTGTGTCGGCTATCCAGCTGTTCGGCCAGGATGCCGTTCCAGGCGGTGCGGCAGGCGCCGGTGGAGCCGGGCAGGCAGAACACCACGGTGCCGTTGGCCAGCCCGCCCAGGCAGCGGCTCTGCACCGTGGAGCTGCCGATCTCCTCCCGGCTCAGCTGGCGGAACAGCTCGCCGAATCCCTCGATCTCCTTGTCGAGCAGCACGCCGACCGCCTCCGGGGTTGAATCGCGGCCGGTGAAGCCCGTCCCGCCGGTGGTCAGCACCACCTGGATGGCGGGGTCGGCGATCCACTCGGCCACCACGGCACGGATGCGGTAGATGTCATCCGGCACGATGCGCTTGTCGGCCAGGCGGTGGCCGGCATCGGTCAGGCAGCTCACCAGGGCCTGGCCGCTGCGGTCGGTCTCCTCGTTACGGGTGTCGGAGATCGTCAGCACCGCAACGGCGAGGGGAAGCATCGGGGCGGCCATCATGCCTTCTCCTGCTTCTGTGCCTGGCGCGTCTGGAAGGCGGCCTGCTGCTCCGGCGTGGCCTCCAGCTGGTACTTCTCCTTCCACTCTGCGTAGGGCATGCCGTAGACGTACTCCCGGGCGCGTTCGTAGTCGAGGTCGGCGCCGCGCTCCTCGGCGGCGGTGACCAGCCACTTGGAGAGGCAGTTGCGGCAGAAGTCGGCCAGGATCATCAGGTCGATGTTCTGCACGTCCTTGTTGTCGTCCAGGTGCTTGAGCAGGCGGCGGAAGGCGGCGGCCTCAAGCTGCGTGCGGGTGGCGTCGTCGAGGTGGTCCATGGTGGCTCGTTCTCCCTGTGGGTGGCTGACAGTGAAGCCAGCATAACAAAAAAGACACCGCCCGCAGGCGGTGTCGAGGAGGCCGTGACGAGGGCGCGACTCATCCCGGGCGAGAGGCCGTTTCACCGGTATCGCCGGAGGGAGCCGGCTGGTCGCCGACCTGCCCCTCAGGCACCGCCTGGTCCTTGACCTCCTCGTACCAGAGGTTGTGGTGGTCCTTCGCCCAGGTCTCGTCCACATAGCCGGTGGTCATCCCCTCCAGCGACCCCTCCGAGCCGATGGTGCCGATATAGATATGGCCCAGGGCCACGGCGGTCAGGCCGAGAGCACCGACGCCGTGGATCAGGTTGGCCCACTGCATGGTGTCGCGGCTCTGGCCGTAGTTGGGGAAGTCCAGCACGAAGCCGCTGGCGATCACCGCCAGCCCCGCGGTGGCGAGCAGCCAGAACCAGGCCTTCTCGCCGCCGTTGGCGAAGCCGGCATCGGGGTGGCCCTTGCCCACCAGGCCGCCGCCCTGGCGGAACCACTCCAGGTCGTGGCGCTTCGGCCAGTTGTGTTGGAGCACCCGGGCCAGCAGCACCACCAGCAGGATGCCGAACAGCGGCCCCAGGTAGTTGTGGGCGAGCTTGGAGGCCGAGATCATCCAGGCCCAGAAGGCATCGCCGAACAGCGACGGGAACACGAACTTGCCGTAGAGCAGGTTGAGTCCCGTCAGGGCGAGGATGAGGAACAGGGTCGCCACCGTCCAGTGGAGGGCGCGCACGAACAGCGGCCAGCGCAGCAGCTTGCGCCCGGTGCGAGGCTCGCTCAGCTCCTTGCGTCCGACAATCACATAGAAGAGCGCAATCGCCAGGATCATGCCGCCCACGGCGATGAGGCCGAAGGGGGAGACCCAGCGGTTGCGCAGCTGCCGCCAGCGCTCGCCGCTGGCGTTGATCAGGTTGTAGTTGGAATCGAAGCGGCTGTCGCGGAAGTTGGCGTCTACCTCACCGCTGCGCACCTGGCGCCAGGTGTCGGGGCTCACGCCACCCACCGCGGTGGCCGCCTCGCGCTGGGGTTCCGCCTGGGCCAGGACGGGGGAGGCGAGCAGGGCGGTCAGGGCAAGCAGCACCGCCAGCAGTAGCCCCCCCAGGGCCCCATATCGGCAAAGGCTCATGGCATCACCTCCTACCCCTGGCGGGTGGCGTCATAGACCAGGTCGTCGACGCCGGTGAGGTCGGCACCGGCCCGGGTGCGCTCCCGCTCGCGCCGCTGGTTCCCCGACCAGCCGCCGTCGCGATGGCCACGGTGGATGACCCGCTGGCGGAAGATATCGGCCACGGTCTGGGCATCACCGGCCAGCAGGGCCTTGGTGGAGCACATCTCCGCACACAGCGGCAGCTTGCCCTCGGCAATGCGGTTGGCGCCGTACTTCTCGTACTCCTCCTCGGGGGAGTCGGCGGGGCCGCCGGCGCAGAAGGTGCACTTGTCCATCTTGCCGCGCTCGCCGAAGGCGTTCTGCTTCGGGAACTGCGGGGCGCCGAAGGGGCAGGCGTAGAGGCAGTAGCCGCAGCCGATGCAGAGGTCCTTGTCGTGGAGCACGATGCCGTCATCGGTCTTGTAGAAGCAGTCGGTAGGGCAGACCGCCATGCAGGGGGCGTCATCGCAGTGCATGCAGGCCACCGAGATGGAGACCTCATCGGCCTGTCCGTCGTTGAGGGTGACGACGCGGCGGCGCTGGATGCCCCAGGGCACCTCGTTGGCGTTCTTGCAGGCGGTGACGCAGCCGTTGCAGTCGATGCAGCGTTCGGCGTCGCACATGAATTTCATCTGGGCCATGTCTTCTTCTCCTGATCGCTGTCGATTGCTCAGGCGCGCTCGATCCGACAGATGGTGCACTTGGTTTCCTGCATCAGGGTCACCGGATCGTAGCCGTAGGTGGTGGCGGTGTTGGCTGCCTCACCCAGCACGTAGGGGGCAGCGCCCTCCGGATAGCGATCATGCAGATTCTCGCCCTGGAACATCCCGCCGAAGTGGAAGGGCATGAAGGCCACGCCGCGGCCCACCCGGGGGGTCACCAGCGCCTTGACCCGCACGCGGCCTCCCTCGGCCCCCTCGACCCAGACGGTATCGCCGTCGCCGATGCCGATGTCGTTGGCGTCGGCCGGGTTCACCTCCACGAACATCTCCTGCTGCAGCTCGGCCAGCCAGGACATGGAGCGGGTCTCCTCGCCGCCGCCCTCGTACTCCACCAGGCGCCCGGAGGTGAGGATGATCGGGTAGCGGTCGGAGTTGTCGTTCTCCTGGATGCTCCGATAGAGGGTCGGCAGCCGGAACAGCGAGCGGAAGTCGTCCCAGGTGGGGAACCGCTCGACCAGGTCGCGGCGGGTGGTGTAGAGCGGTTCGCGGTGCTTGGGCACCTGGTCCGGGAAGGTCCACACCACGGCGCGGGCCTTGGCGTTGCCGTAGGGCGCACAGCCGTGCTCGATGGCGACCCGCTGGATGCCGCCCAGGAGGTCGGTCTTCCAATTCTGGCCTTCGGCGGCGACCTTCTCCTCCTCGGTGAGGTCGTCCCACCAGCCCAGGTCCTTGAGCATCTGGTCGGTGAACTCGGGGTAACCGTCGTCGAGCTCCCCCTGCACCGGCGCCGAGCCCTCGGCGAGCAGGTTGACGCCGTCACGCTCGATGCCGAAGCGCGCCCGGAAGCCCATGCCGCCCTCCTTGACCGGTACGCTGGGGTCGTAGAGGTTGGGAGAGCCGGGGTGGGCGAACTCCGGCGTTCCCCAGCAGGGCCAGGGGAGGCCGTAGTAGTCG
>WPCH01301293.1_pt1 | contig 14512 bp, 12 predicted proteins | sample 5399881 | NCBI WGS metagenome assembly WPCH01 (sample SAMN12869468, study PRJNA574797) | sludge metagenome | isolation source: wastewater treatment of pH5 | place: China:Beijing | collected 2019-05-20
TGGAGCGATTCTTCATCATCATAGGTGATGAAGGTTTGACCATCGAAGAGATAGGGAGCTTTGGCCTCTTCATCGAAATAGCGGATAAAACCGTTCTTGTTGATGTATTCGGCGGCAAGCTCGGTATACATAGGACCGTACCCTCCAGAAGTTGTTGTTATTTGATGCAGTCCGTTGTTGATGTTGGGTACATCCTGCCACATGCGAGAATAGAAGGCTGCTCCGATCACGAGTTTTTCTTTTGGCACGCCTGCTCGCATAAACATGTTGACAGAAGTATCTACACTGATGCGAAAAAGGTCACCAGTTGGCGTGTGGAGATTGGTATGGTGCCCTGTGAAGGCGTTGAATCCACCCCGCATGTCGTATGTCATGAGCTGTACCCAGTCTAAGTATTTCTCTGCTTGGTCCATCTCGGTTCCGTCTAGGTAGTATTGGTCTGCCCCAGTAGCGATTGTGAGCAGGTAGCGTTGGCCATCTTTTTCCCCCTGCTCATCGAGGACCTGGCGCAGTTCTTTAAGGAGCAGGGTGAAATTTTGCTTGTCAGCTACTTGGCTGGCTATGCCTGCGACGCTGTAACAGGGGTATTCCCAATCGACATCGATTCCGTCTAGCTTAAATTCTCGCAGGATCTCCAGTGCGGTGCGGGTTAGAAGCTTGCGGCCCTCAGGCGAGGCAGCGGCTTCGGAAAATCCCCCGGAACCCCAACCTCCCAGCGAGAGTAAGATGCCAAGCTTGGGGTTGTATTCCTGAAGTTGGCCTAGGGTATCTAAATTACGTGTAGTGGTCACCGTGACCCGGGCATCCCTCACATGACCAAAGGCCACGTTGATATGGGTCATTTTCCGCGCATCTTCGGGTGTCACGGAAGGTAACGCACTGCTCGTTACATAACCAATGAGCAGCTTGCGGTTCTTCATGGATGCAAAACTCCCTTCGCATTGATAGCGCATATTTCCCTGTAGAGACCTCTTTCCCCTTTTTTCTCCTTTACTTAACAGGGTTTTTTGGCGATAATGAATGCAGAGAGATATTGGGCAAAAACCCAAAAAATCTCAAGTCCATACGATATATATATTTAGAGCGACCTAGAAGGGAAGGGTTGACTGATGAGACGATACAAATATCTGATCTTCTTGGTGTTAACAGCTTTAGTTGTAACGGGTTGTGTTGGTCCGTCACCGGGTTATGGGAGTATTGAGGGCTATGTTATTTACGAAGACTCTGGGATCGGCGTGCCCAATGCTTCTATCGAGATAGCTGGCCGATACGGCTATACCCAATCCAATGGGTTTTTTCGGATCTCGAATATCCGTGCCGATGTCTATACTTTGTATGTAAGCCATCCGGGCATTAGAGACGGAGGCGTCAGCCTAAGGGTGACGATTCCTTCGTATGGAACGAATAACGAAATAGTGAGGGTGCCGCCCAGGGCATTGCCCAGCACTACCGGAGACGTTGGCGGCTGGGTCTATGTGCCAAAGGGATCCCAAGCGATGGGCCTAGATGAGATCGAACCCTTGCTTTCTAACCAAGCAACGGCACCACCAGAGTACGAACCGCTGATAAATGCAAATGTCACCCTAGGGGGCTTTCCCTCAACAAAGACATCTAGCAGTGGCAGGTTCTATTTTACAAATGTTCCTGCAGGATCGTATGGGTTGACTGTAAGTCATAGCTCTTTACGTTTTAGAATCGAGAAAAACGTCTATGTGGTTGCTAACGATGTAACTTGGGTCGGGGATTACGGAACTGACTATGTGGTTGGCGGAATCGGTTACTATGTTGTGATCGGGATCGATCAATACCCTGGCGAAACGCGACTGGCTGGGCCCCGGGATGATGCTCTAGCGGTGTACAACGAATTGTTTGGTCGTAATAAACTGGCCGGATTAGGCAGATTGTTGATTCGTGATGGCGGTGCAGGTACAATCGCGCCAACCAGGGCGAATATTGAAGCCTCCATCCGCGAAGCGGTCACTCTCGCGGAGAGTTCCAACGACTACTTGGTGATTTATTTCTCCGGGAGAACGGGTCAAGATTTTCTCCGACCTAGTGATGATATCAGGGGGGAAAAGTGGATTACCGATGGTCAGTTGGAGGGCTGGGTACGTGGTTTCCCTGGCCACGTTACTTTGATTATTGATGGCGCCGACTCCCAAAGTATGGCGGATGGTATCATTTTACCCCAAGCCTTTAGGCAAAATGGGTATACTGTATTAGCCTCGGCGAAGAAGGGGCAGGAGGCTTGGCAGGATCCGTATCTAGGCAACGGAAAACTGAGCGTGTTCACCCATTTTCTTGTTGAAGGTATCACCACCAGGCGTGCCGACACGAGGTCCGTTTATGGTGATATTACCGCTTATGAACTGTTTAAATACACTGAGGCAGAAATGGCGTTGTACGACCAGACCCACACAAGGGCTAGACAGGTACCTCATCTGCATGAAGGCATGTACGGAGATACTGTAATCTATCGTTATAACAGGTAATCATTGAAGGAGGAATTTTATGCGCAAACTGGCGATGCTTGCATTGTTGTTGTTGGTAGTGGCTCCGGTTTCTGCTTTTTCGCCGCGAGATAGTAATCTCAGCAGCAGTATTACCGCGATTGCTTGGTACGATGGCGACGAACTTAGTGTGGCTGTGGCTAACACCGCCAACACGCGCACTACGATTTTCATCTCAACTCCTACGGTCGATTCCCGGGGACGACAGGTGTTTTCCAGCCTGCGGGTCGATGTCCCGGGACGTTCCATTATTGAAGAGAGGTTTTATCCGGCAACCCCTCGCCGCAACGAACAGATCGTAGTCAACGTGGCAGAAGGCTTTCGTTCGATTGACATTCCAGTGCAGATCACTAGTATTATGCATCCGGACGAGTATATCATTCCTGCAAATACTCACTGGACGGTAGCTGTGGATCTGGATTTCTTGTTGCAGGACCCCGGCAGAACCAGGCTGGTTGTTGATGATTACTACCAAACTGCTGACGGGCTTAATCAGGATCGCATTAGGATAGAGTCGCTATCAGGTGGACTCAGCCAGATGCGAGGTAATTCTAACACGATTGAATACACAAAACCGTCCATGGTGTTAACGATGAAGACTCCACAGGTGTCAATGCTGACGACGTTGACCTTTAACATCCGTAAGACAGATGGCTCTAGCTGGCGTGATGAGCAGTTCCAAGGGCCCGTTGTCATGATCTACGGTCGCAACATGCGTTACATCGGCTCCTCCCCTAATTCGGGGCAAACATCAAGATAGTTGAGTTTGTGAGAGAATAAGTCTTCCGTTACCAGCCAACGGGCTTTGCATGCTGGCTGGTTTTCTTCAAGAACCTAGGTAGAAGTGGATAAAGGCCAGAAATAATGCCTGATGCCTGCGGATTTTCCCTATGTAATTGTCTGCGATGATCAGAGGAGGATTCGCTATGTTTCCACTGGTTATCAAGTTAGAACGGGCGGTCAGATCGTGGAGATTCTGCTGGCAATGGAATCCTCAGCAAGTCGCTAGCTGTCAAAAACGTCACCGAGAGTGACCTTTAGACGAGGGAAAGCCTGGGACTCAAAACTGTCACCATTCTGATAGGTGGCAAAATCAAGAATATCGTTATCCTCGAAGCAATACACCATGATGCGTTGTTGCTTCGGATCCACGATCCAATACTCCTTCACTCCAGAGAGGGTATAAGTGTTTAGCTTGTCGAGGAGATCCCGCCGACGTGTGCTAGGCGAAAGAATCTCAATGACTAGGGTTGGTGTTCCCATGTAACGCCCATCAACGACATTGTCCTCTAGATCGCAAGCGATGAGGAGATCAGGTTGGCAGACATCGGGTTCTTGGATATCTTTCTTGCAAAAATGCACATCAAAGGGGGAGTAATACACCTTGCAGTGGCTACCCTGCAAATGGGAGCGGAGTAGCACATGGAGATTCCCCGATATTTCTTGATGGTTGGTTGACGGTGAACCGAGGACGATGATCTCGCCATTAATGAATTCCATGCGTAGATCGCTTTTTTCATAGATCTCCATAAACTCTTCATAAGAAACCTTTGGACCGGCTGTCAGGTATTCAGCCGATTGCTCCTTAAGTTGCATGTAACCCTCATAGTCCTTGAGATAGGGGCTTAAGCGGGCGGCCGCTTTGCCGTTCTTGGTGATTACGACATCGTGATTGTCCATGACGTAGTCCAGATAGTGACCGAGGTTCTTCTTGAGTTCCGTTGCGGTAATCGTACGTTTCACTTCAACCACCTCCGTACGATTAATGTATCATATCGCACGATTGATGTCAACGACATCGTACGATGTTAGGGTTTTTCTTTGCCACGTATTTTATACTGGCACATAAACTGCATGGTAACCGAAGATATATAGTAATGGTTCTTTGGGAATCATCAGCATCAGACAATGGAGGGATGACGAGTGCGTCGTTGGATATTGATTCAATCACTCTCAATCATCATGTTAATGGTTTTAGTGGCAAGTGCGCCAGGGCTAGCCGCACTAAGGGACGGCTACCTAGGCGATGTGGCTGTGGTGGCTTGGTTAGAAGGTGACACGGTGAAAGTTGCCTTGGCTAATGAATCCACCTCTCGAAAGAGTGTTACCATTGCCTCGGAGGGCTGGGATCAGCGCTGGCGACCGTTCTTTTTGGATCGGACTGTGGTCTTGCCGGCACGTACAGTCCGCATCGAAGCCTTTACGCTGAGCTCTACTTGGCGGGGAGAACCCCTGACCGTTCAGGTTAGTACTTGGGAACGCTCCGCGGCGATAGAGGTGCAAACCCAGGAAATTTTCGTGCCTACGGCCTATGTGGTCCGTTCCGGGGAGGAAGTACAGGTACGGGTAGACCTGGGGTTTTTTGCGGAGGATGCCTACAACCAATATCTCATGGTTGATGAGTATTACCGGGGAATCGGTGCAGAAGACATGGGGCGCATTCAAGTGCGTCTAGTAGAAGGCGGGTTCAAACATTCCCCAGAACAGCGTAGAATTGAGAAGATCGAACCCTACATGATGCTTTCGATGTTCGCACCCCAGCCCCGAACTGACGTCACCGTTTTCTCCTTTAGTATCTACAGGTACAGTGATGACGCTTACTGGAATTACTATCAGGATGAAGTGCCTGGTCCAACCATTTTGGTCTACGGCCGAAACCTCGTAGTCCAGGATAACTCCCATCTCTTTCAGCCGCCGACACCTGCATGGAATCGCCCATAGAGCGACCTTGGCGTTTGCGAAAAATAAGTTATTTTTGACCAGCTCTCTTCAGACTAGATTCGAAAGCAAAGACTACACCGAAGGGTTAACCTTTAGTGTAGTCTTTCTTCGTAAGTCCTTCATTTGAACCATCTTTACCCGCGGGTCTACGCACGTTCTTAAGCGAAGGGCTTACTTTTCTGCAGGGAGACGGCGCCGGTTGTGGAAGATAGCAGGGGGAAGGAAATGGAGGGCTCTTTCATGCTGAATCCTAGGCTTTATGTCTTTGACATCGATGGAACATTATTAACAACGAATTATAAGATTCTCCCTTCCACCAGGGAGGCCATCTCCCTCTTAGCCGTGGGAGAACTGAGCGCCCCTATCATGCTAGCGACCGCGAGATCGCCTAGAGCGATTGATCCCATTGCACGTGAACTCCATTTGGCACCATTTTACGTGAGCTTGAATGGTGCTTTCATTGTGCAAGAGGAACAGATATTGTATGATAAGCCTATGGAGGCAGAGGATGCACAGCGAGTGATGGCCATAGCGAAAGATGCTGGCCTAAGTGTCAATGTCTATTCTGCCTGGGGTTGGTTCATTGCTGAGCAGAATCCTTGGTCGTCCCAGGAAGCGAAAATGGTAAGTTGGTCAGGCGAAGTAAGAGACTTGCGCACGGTCCGTCAGGCCCATAAGATACTGCTCATGGGGGAACAGGACCTCATCCTCCAGACCCAAAGGAGGCTAGCCCAGGACGTGCCGGGTGTTTCGGCGCAACTTTCCATCCCCAACTACCTGGAAATCGTTGATGCATCTGTCAGTAAGGGACATGCGTTGGAGATCGTAGCGGGTCTTTTGGGGCTGGACTGGCGTGATGTGGTGGCCTTTGGTGATGGAGAGAATGACTTGGATATGTTGAAGCGTGCGGGTTTTTCTGTTGCTATGGGAAATGCCCATCCTCGGCTCAAAGAAATAGCGGACCTGGTAACAGGGAGTAATGATCAAGACGGAGTTCTCCAGGGAGTGCTGGAGGTACTCCAGCGGGGAGGTGTAAGTCTTTGAATAGTGTAGACTGTGTGATTGTAACGGGGTTATCTGGGGCTGGGAAGACACAAGCTATGAAGGCCTTGGAGGATCTGCATTTCTTTTGTATCGATAATCTTCCCCCGGTCTTGGTGCGCCCCTTGGTGCAGATGCAAGGTCAAGGCCAGCAGAAACGTCAGTACGCTATCGCTATTGATATCCGGGTGAGGGAGTACTTTACGGATTTGCGACGTTCCTTAGAGTGGCTGGAAAACAGTGGACATTCTTATCGTGTGATCTTTTTGGATTGTAGTGATGCAGTGCTCATCAAGCGCTTCAGTGAGACTAGGCGTTTGCATCCCTTAGTCAAGGGTCAGACGAAGTCCGAAAGTATTGCCCAAAACATCGCCGCTGAAAGACGGCTTTTGGCTGAAGCCCGGGAAATGGCTGATGTGATCATTGATACAACGGAATTACGGCCCATGGATTTACGGGCGCGCATTAATGAGATTTATCTCGGTTCACCCCTCCAGGACTTATTGATGGTCGACATTTTTTCCTTCGGTTATAAGTATGGTGCCCCTATCGACGCTGATATCGTTTTTGATGTGCGGTTCATTCCTAATCCCTTTTACGTTGATGACTTGCGGCCTATGACAGGGGAGAACCAAGCGGTTTCCGATTATGTGCTGGGCTTCCCCATTGCGCAACTTTTCCTCGAAAAATTCACCGCCTTGATCGGTGATTTGATGGCCAATTATGCTAAGGAGGGGAAGGCTCGTTTGACGATTGGGATTGGTTGTACGGGTGGCCAGCACCGTTCGGTCGCCATTGCTTTGGAACTTGTGAAACGCTTGGAGCAAATAGGCGTTAAAGCAGGGTCAAGGCATCGCGAATTAGCCTGAATCTGGAAGGTGATAGTAACGTGAATCAGACAGAGAGTTTAGGGCAAGAAAAAATCTTGCCCTTGTTAATTAAATTTTCCGTACCAGCTATTATCGGAATGCTTGTCCAGGCCCTTTATAATGTCGTAGACCGGATTTTCGTCGGTAACGGCGTGGGTGCGCTTGGTCTAGCGGGCTTGACGGTAGCGTTTCCAGTCATGTTGGTGCAAATGGCTTTTATTATGCTCATCGGTCTCGGGGCAACTCCTCTGATTTCCATTCGGCTCGGAGAAAACCGGCCGGCTGAAGCGGAGCAGATCATGAATAATGCTGTGGGACTTCTGGTTTTTGTCTCAGTTGCCATCACTGCCTTGGGGATCGCCTTTTTGGATCCCCTGATTCGGCTAATGGGGGCGAGCGATGCCGTCTTGCCCTATGCTAGAGACTATGTGGGCATCATCTTGTACGGAACCATTTTTCAATCCATTGGTTTTGGTCTCAGTCACATGATTCGAGCCCAGGGAAGCCCTAAGGTTGCCATGGGCACAATGTTGATCGGCGCCATCACCAATATTATTCTGGATCCCATCTTTATCTTTATCTTTGGCTGGGGAGTGGCGGGAGCCGCTTTCGCAACGGTCCTTTCACAACTGGTTTCTGCGATCTGGGTACTGTCTTTCTTTTTGCGGGGCAGGAGTAAGCTACGGCTGAACTTGGGACAGGTCTATAAGATTAAGTGGTCTGTGGTTCTGCAGATAATTGCCATCGGTTTTTCTCCCTTTGCCATGCAGTTGGCGGGTAGCTTGCAGAATCTTGTGCTCAATCAAACCTTGGCGCAGTATGGGGGCGATTTAGCTATTTCTGCCATGGGGATTGTGTTTAGTGTCAACACGTTGTTCCTAATGCCCATTTTTGGTATTAACCAAGGGGCACAACCGATTCTGGGCTTTAATTATGGGTCGATTAAGTATGGGCGGGTCAAGCAAACGCTTTGGTATGCGGCTGCAGGTGCCTCCATCCTCTCCATTGTGGGCTTTTTGGCAACCCGCCTATTTCCGGTGGCGTTAGTGTCTTTGTTCGGCAGGGAGGATACCGCCTTGATGGATCTTGGGGTGCAGGCTATGAAGACAGTGATGATCTCGTTTCCCGTCATTGGGCTGCAGATCATCGGATCCGGTTTTTTCCAGGCGCTGGGTAAACCGAAAAAGTCCGCATTTTTGTCTTTGAGTCGGAGGGTGCTAATGCTCATCCCCCTGATCATCGTCTTGCCACGTTTCTGGGGTTTGAGGGGTGTCTTCTGGGCCTATCCTTTTGCAGATGCCATGGCCACTATTGTCACTCTGTGGTTCTTAAGGTGGGAGTTCACCAAATTAGATGCCACTGAATCAGCTGATGTTCATCTGATTATGGTCCCCCAATCAGAAAGGTGATGGGAGTATGCAAATCTATCTGGCGCAAGTCAATCCCGTAGTGGGAGATTTAGCTGGTAATGAGAGGATCTTACGCAGAGTTGCCCAGGCTAACTCAGAGGCAGATCTCATTGTGTTCCCCGAGCTTTTTTTGACGAGCTATCCTCCCCAGGATCTTCTTTTGAGGCAAGACTTCTTAGATCGGGTGGGGGAGAGTCTTCAGAGGATTCAAGAGTTCACCAAGGAGTGCCCCGGCACAACGATCGCCCTGGGAACGCCATGGCGGGGGCAGGAGGCAGACACACTATTTAATGCCACCGTGTTCTTGAAGGATGGCGGTTTATTAGGCGTGTATCGTAAACGAAGGCTCAGCAAGTTTCGAGGTTTCGATGAGACAAGGTACTTTGGTCCAGGTAGTGGGGTCGACATTATCCAGGTCGGTGCAGTTCGGATCGGGGTGAGCCTAGGGCTCGAACTCGATCCCCAGCAGGCGGCAGAACTTAAGGCTGCCGGTGCAGACCTGATTGTCAACCCTGTGGCCCTTCCCTTTAGGGCGGGGACAGGTGTGGAGCAACTAGATCAACTGACGACTACAGCCCAATTTGCCAGAATACCTGTCGTTCGGGTAGGACAGGTCGGGGGCAATGATGGCTTAATCTTCCCAGGTGGTAGTGCTGCCCTAGACAGGACAGGTCAATTCCGGACCTTCTTGCCGGAGTTTCAGGTAACAGGTACTTTAGTTGATGCCATGGCTCCTGGCGAGGTTATTGCTCCTGAGTCTCCAGACGAGACGGCTCAAGTGTTTGACGCTTTGGTTTTGGGCTTACGGGATTATGTTCGCAAGAGTGGTATGACCAGAGTCATTATTGGTCTATCAGGTGGGTTGGACTCAGCGGTGTCCGCCGTGATTGCAGCTGAAGCCCTCGGACCGGAGCAAGTCTGGGGAATCACTCAGCCAGGTCCCTTTTCTTCGCTAGGTAGTGTAGAAGATTCCAAGCACTTGGCAGATAATTTGGGGATACGGTTTGATGTGGTACCCATCACTGCCCTGTACGAAGCTGCTTTGACATCATTGCGGGATCAGTTCTCTGGCACAGAGCTAAATGTGGCCGAAGAGAACATCCAAGCCCGTTTGCGGGGAAGCCAGCTGATGGCCCTTTCCAACAAGTTCGGTGGTTTGGTTTTGACTAATAGTAATAAGAGTGAACTGGCCGTGGGATACTGCACTTTGTATGGGGATATGTGCGGTGGGTTGGCCCCTCTGGCAGACTGTTACAAGACGATGGTCTACCAGTTGGCCTATTATATCAATCGGGAAGAAGAGATCGTTCCCTGGAACACGATTGAGAAGCCTCCCTCTGCAGAGCTTAGACCAGACCAAAGGGATGATGAAACTCTGCCACCCTACGATATCCTAGATGGCATTATTAAGCTGTACCTTGACGAAGGTCAAAGCGCTTCTGAAATTGTGGCCCAGGGGTTTGCTGAGGAAACGGTGGGCTGGGTGCTTCGCACCATTGATAATAATGATTACAAACGTAGGCAAGCGGCGTTGATCTTGCGAGCGACTACACCAATCCTGGGTGTGGATCGCCAGATGCCCTTAGCTGCTCGTAAGCAGGTGTGAGGGGATACTAATGAACCAAATTTCGATTTTATATGAAGATAATCATCTCTTAGTGGTTGTAAAGCCGCCCAATCTCTTGTCGCAAGGCGATGCAACTGGCGATGCTGACCTCCTAACTTTGCTGAAGGAGTATATTCGCGAGACATATGCCAAGCCAGGTGATGCGTACTTAGGTTTAGTGCACCGCCTTGACAGACCGGTAGGTGGGGTCATGGTCTTTGCTAAGACCTCCAAGGCTGCACGTCGCCTCTCGGAACAGATTCGGGATCGTAAGTTTGGCAGGGGTTATGTGGCTGTTGTGGAAGGCCATCCCGGACGTATTGCGGGACGCCTACGAAGTTTTCTTTTGAAGGATACGAAAAAGAACCTCGTGCAGGCGGTTGGACCGGATGTACCCGGGGCGCAAGAAGCCGTCCTTGACTACAAGGTTCTTAATATGAGTAAGACGCTGAGCTTGGTCCGGATCACCCTGGTGACGGGCCGTTCGCACCAGATTCGCGTCCAGATGGCCGAGATGGGGCACCCCCTAGTTGGGGACATGCGCTATGGAGAAAGAACAAACCAAAGGCAACCCATCGCCCTCTGGGCAGAACGCATTGTCTTTGCGCATCCTACGACCAAAGAAAAGCTAGTGTTCAGCCAGGCACCGCCGGCTACTAAACCCTGGACGGAGTTTCGGTCAGGGCTTTGATTTTAAGATGTGGCGCTCTACGATGGCTTTTTCACCCAAGGCCAAAACCGCCATGCTGATGGGAAGATCAAACCGGCGAGGTCCTGCGCTGCCGGGGTTGATAAATAAGATGCCATTCTTGTGTTCCTGAAGAAACTTGTGGGAGTGGCCATAGATTACAATGTCCGTTAAGAACTGAAGGGTTGTCAATATCGCCGGCATGGATAATGTATTGGCATTTCTGGAGTATGCCCTTGGCTTGACTGCGCAGTAGACCATGGGTGTCTGAGATTACACCAATTCGCATGGATGACATCGTCGATTCCCCTTTCTGAGGGTAAAATCCACAAAAAGAGCCCAGGATCCTCTGCGAGAGAATCTTGGGCTCTCTGTTTCGTCCTATTCAGCCAACTCTGCCTTGAAGGTGGCCTGGAGGTTGACGGACACTTGGAGCTGCCCCGGCATGAAGGAGTTAAGCTCTCCTTCTGCCATGCTAGACCCATCCACATCAAAGGTAGAACCGTAATAGTAGCTTTCCTCTACATTTTCCAAAATGAGCTTGCCTGCGCCATTGGTAGCTGCGAGGAGATTCGCCTTCCACCAGGCTTCATCCATGGCACGCCGATAGGCTTCTTCTCTGGGAGTGCGATTGTCTTGGACTCCGTATTGTAGACCGTAGATAATGTTCGCTCCTGCCTGGGTGACACGGTCCAAAAAGATTGCGACTTTCGTCAGGTCAAGAATCTGTACCTCGAACACATGCCGTAGGGTGAATCCTTCGGGAATCGATTGCTGGGTCACGTCGTCCCAGCGCTCTTTTTGATACATGTTGAATTCAGAAGTCCTAACCAGTTCGGGTGCTGTAAACTCTCCGACAATTTCGATGATGTTTTGCATCACCAAGTTACTTGTGGTTAGTGTTTCTTCAGCGGAGAGTCCGTCCGTTTTTGCTCCAACCCACATCTGTGCCTTGGTAGGGGGAACATAGACTGTACCGGTGGCTTGAACCTGAATGGAAAAGGTTTCAGGAGAGGCGTACGTTACTGCGTTCGCTAATGCGGAAAACACTGTTAGAAGTAACACAACAAGCATGAGCTGGACCCAAACTTTTCGTTGCATAGAAGTCCCTTCCTTCTTTTTGTTGCTATATACTTCGAGGGGGATTTTTCCTTTTTGAGGCAATGATTCTGGTGGAGTTCAACACCGCTAAAAGTGTCACTCCCACATCGGCGAAGACAGCTTCCCAGAGGGTGGCCATGCCTAGGGCGCCTAGCGCAAGAACCACTAACTTTACCGCAAAGGCCAGCCCGATATTTTGCCAGACAATGCGATTGGTTCTCCTAGCAGTATCGATAGCCTCCACTACACTGTAGGGATCGTCCGTCATCAGCACCACATCTGCTGTTGCGACTGCTGCATCTGAGCCTAGCGCTCCCATGGCGATTCCCACGTCTGCTCTAGCTAAGGCAGGCGCGTCATTGATGCCATCGCCTACGAAGACAACTTTACCCTTCCCTGGTTTCTCCGTCATAATGCGTTCTAATTCTTCCACTTTTTCGTGGGGAAGTAGTTCTGAACGGACATGGTCTATGCCCAGGTCTTCTCCCAGGGTCACTGCCGCGGCAGACGAATCGCCTGTGAGCATGAACACCTTAGTACCCATGGACTTTAGGGCTTGGATTGCTGCGGAAGCATTCCGCTTGGGCTCATCCGCTAGTACAATTGAGCCTACATGCATCTGGTCTTTGGCTACGTAGACCCCTGCTTGGTCAGGACCACTTTCTACTGCAATGCCAAAACGCTGGAGGAGGTGTTTGCTGCCCACCAGTATCTTAGCACCTTGCCACTGGGCCTTTACTCCGAAGCCTGAAAGCTCCTCAATTGCAGTAATGCTTCCTTCGTCAACTGTGGCACCGAAGGCGCGGACGATGGAGCGGGCTATGGGGTGGGAAGAAGCACTTTCTGCATGGGCTGCCATTTCCAGGACATCTTCAGCTGTGAAGGGCTCAACGGCGGTTACGTTTTGCACGGTAAAGTATCCCGAGGTTAGGGTACCGGTCTTGTCAAAGACAATGGTATCCGCTTCATGGAGGGCTTGCAGGTAGTTGCTCCCCTTTACGAGGATGCCTAGTTGACTGGCCCGACCGATGCCGCCAAAGAAACTTAAGGGGATTGATACAACCAGGGCGCAGGGGCAAGAGGCGACTAGGAACACGAGCGAACGGTAAAACCAATTGGTAAAGATGCCACCAAAAAAGAGGGGTGGTACGATGGCAATCAGGGCTGCTACGCCTACAACCACCGGCGTATAATAACGGGCAAAGGTGGTGATGAAGTCTTCGGTAGGAGCTTTGTTGGCGGTAGCATTTTCCACTAAGTCTAGAATCCTGCTCACGGCTGAGTCTTTGGCGAGCTTGGTGGCTTCGATGGTTAGCAAACCGTGTAGATTGATGGAGCCGGCGAGGATTTCGTCTCCCTCCTGGATTTCCCGTGGTAAGCTCTCACCAGTCAAAGCGGAGGTGTCAAGGGCCGAGGAGCCGCTCTTGACGTTGCCGTCTACAGGGACTCGCTCACCAGGCCGGACGACGAGTAGATCCCCAATACGTACTTCTTCGACAGGGATGTCTTGGGTGGAGCCTGCGATTTTGCGATGTGCGGTCTCTGGTTTAATGGCAATTAAGGAAGAAATGGAGCGGCGTGAGCGATCAACCGCGAGGCTTTGGAAAAACTCGCCAGTGCGGTAAAATATCATCACCGAGGCGGCCTCTGGAAATTCTCCAATGGCGATAGCCCCCAAAGTGGCAATGGCCATAAGAAAATTTTCGTCGAAGACTTGCCCTCGGCGAATATTCCGCAACGCTTTGTAAATTACTTCGTGGCCTGCTAGGCCATGGGCGAGAAGATAAAGGGCTATCTTAAGCACTCCCGCAGGGACTAAAAGAGCTATTATGAAGCTCATAATGCCGAGAAAAAAACTAGAGTTACGGGCGGTGAGTAGCCTTGGCTTTTCTAGCTTGGAGGACTGTTCCCTCACAATGACATTAGGTTCATAGGTAGCGACGGTTTCTTGGAGTGCTGCCTTTATTTCTTTGAGATTATCAGAATCAACATCGAGAAAAATCCGGCTAGACGAAAAGTCAACAACGGCGTGTTTAACGTTTTCTAGTTTTCCCGCAGCTGTTTCGATGTTACCTGCGCAGCTAGCGCAGCCTAAGCCTTCTAGATTGTATACTACTCTCATCGTGTCACCTCATGGTTCTTGAATGTGTTGGTACCCTTCATCGAAAATGGCCTTAATGTGTTCATCGTCTAGAGAATAATATACTACTCGACCCTCTTTGCGGTAGCGCACGAGCTTAGCTCCTTTGAGCACCCGGAGCTGATGCGAAATGGCCGATTGGGTCATGCCTAAAAGGTGGGCGATATCGCAAACACACATTTCGGATTGGAAGAGGGCATAGAGAATGCGAATTCTGGTTGTATCTCCAAAGACCTTGAACAAATCCGCTAGATTAAAAAGGGCCTCTTCCGGGGGCATGTTTTGTCGCACTTGTTCCACAAGCTCTTCGTGGATGACAGTAATGTCGCAACAGGGACCTTTTTCCATAGTGTAGAACTCCTTTCCATACCTGAATACCTATTCATATATTCAGGTATAGTATATGATTTCTCCCTATCTTCTGTCA
>WPCH01263756.1_pt1 | contig 14506 bp, 14 predicted proteins | sample 5399881 | NCBI WGS metagenome assembly WPCH01 (sample SAMN12869468, study PRJNA574797) | sludge metagenome | isolation source: wastewater treatment of pH5 | place: China:Beijing | collected 2019-05-20
ACTGTACAATGCAAGTCATGACTAGTTCCTATAACTCTAAGATTAAATATCAGAATATTTGGAATTGAGGAAGGAATTTCTAAGAGCATGGCGAATTACGAGGGTGAGGAACGGAAGGGAGGGAGAAAGTCATGGTTCGAAAACGGCGGGTGTGGTATCCTGGCGCCATCTATCACATTATGTGCAGGGGAAATCATCGACACGAGATTTTCAGGGATGATGAGGATCGACAAGTATACCTAGAGAATCTGTTATGGGCAAAAAGAAACCATAATTGCAGTATACTGTCTTATTGCTTGATGACCAACCATGTCCACCTTCAAGTAGAGACAACTGATGTTCCCATTTGGAAGATGATGAAGCAACTCAACATGATGTTTGCCATTTTCTTCAACAGGAAATATAACTTTGTAGGGTATCTTTTTCAGGGTCGCTATCGAGATGAGTTAATAGAGACAGACGCCTACAACCTCGAAATTAGCCGTTACATTCACTTGAATCCCGTGAATGCTAACATGGTTGAGGCACCTTTGGATTATCCATGGAGTAGCTACCAAGACTTTCTGGGAACGAGGAAAGGCAAACTGGTCTCACCTGAGAAGATCCTAGGATATTTCCCAAATCATGATCCAACAACTCTCTATCAAAGATACGTAGAACAGTTCTAAAAGATTGGAGGGGTGAGGTATCGCAGCTATCGTAAAGAGCTTTGCCATCTCTGGGGTGGATGGTTACTTAGTTGAAGTGGAGGCCGAGACGATTTATGGGCAGCCAAGTGTAAGCATTGTAGGTCTGGGCGACATGGCAGTAAAAGAAGCAAAAGAACGACTCCAGGCAGCCCTAAACGGTCCAAGATTTAAATTCCCCAAGATGAAAGTTGTGATCAACTTAGCACCTGGCGACGTTAAGAAGAGCGGTTCCCATTTTGATTTGGCCATGGCCGTAAGTCTCCTAGTCTGTTCGGAGCAACTAGAGGCAGAGCAATTAGACAGCTTTGCCTTCATCGGTGAGCTCTCACTCGATGCTAGACTTAGACCTTGCGCAGGAGTCCTGCCCATGGCTATGGCTGCCAAAGACATGGGTATCCCGAACCTCATCGTCCCTGTGGAAAATCTGCAAGAAGCATCGCTAGTAAAAGGGATCCATGTTGTGGGGCTTGGCAGCCTCCAAGAAGTTTGTGCATTCTTATCTGGGGAGGCGACATACTCTACAGCTCCAATAGACAACGATTCCAGTCCGATTGAGCCAAACGTATTAGACTTTCGTGACGTTCAAGGTCAAGACGCAGTGCTCGAGTTCATCATCGTTGCAGCTGCGGGAGGCCACAATATGCTCATGATTGGTTCACCTGGTTGCGGTAAGTCTATGATCGCCAAACGCATACCCGGTATTTTGCCTACCCTAAGCGAGGAAGAGTCCTTGGAAATAACTAAAATTTACAGTGTGGCTGGCCGTCTTAAATCGAGAGGGCGATTGATAGAAACAAGACCCTTTCGCTCGCCGCACCATAATGCCTCGACAAACGCCTTAATTGGCGGCGGTTATAATGCCACCCCGGGAGAAATATCTCTAGCCCACAACGGCATTTTATTTCTAGACGAGATCGCGGAGTTCAGTAAACGAACTTTGGATGCTCTCAGGCAACCTATGGAAGATCGTCAAGTGACTATCTCCCGAGTGCGAACAAATAACACCTATCCTTGTAATTTCATGATGGTAGCAGCCATGAACCCTTGCCCTTGTGGCTACTATGGGCACGATCGATGTCGCTGCACAGACTATGAAGTGCTGAAGTATCGCCAAAAAATCAGTGGTCCTATCTTGGATCGGATTGACATTCAGAAATATGTTCAGCCAGTCGATTTCTTGAAACTTCACTCGCAGCAAGGAACACATAATTCGCAGGATCTCCAGGAGCGCGTAGAAAGGGCACGGCGTATCCAAAGAGCCAGATTTCATAGTGCCAAGAATATACACTGCAATGCTCAAATGGAGGTAGCGGAAATCAAGGAGTTCTGCGTACTTGAACCGGAAGGGGAAAAGCTTTTACATAGGGCCTTTGATAGGTTTAGCTATAGCGCCAGGTCGTATCACAAGTTCTTAAGGGTAGCTCGTACCTTCGCAGATTTGGAAGCATCGCGGCAGATCCGGAAAGAAGACGTGGCTGCTGCACTCATGTGCAGGGATTTAGACCGAGAACAAATGGAATTGTTGGTGATTTAGTATGCAAGACGACCTTGTCTTCTGGCTGTGGCTGACCCAAGTAAGAGGTGTGGGAGCTAAAACCAGCAAAAAGTTGTTGGAGCGCTTTGCAAGCCCACGAGCAGTCTATGACGCCTCAGAGGAAGAGCTCCTGACCATTTCTTGCATCGGTCAAAAGCTAGCGGGTGCTATTAGAGAGCACCGATCACTGAGAGCCGCCGAAGAACTGTTAGCAAAGGCCGCCAAGCACGATGTCCAGGTCCTCACGATTTGGGATACCTGCTATCCTTTAGCGGTCAAGAATCTTCCTAATGCACCTATTATTCTCTATTACAAGGGAACGCTTAGGCAAGAACGCGGGATAGCTATCATTGGGGCCCGCCGATGCACCCAGTATGCCAAACGAGTTACAAGTGAAGCCGCCCACTACTTGGCTACCAATAATATTCCGGTGATCAGTGGATTAGCTAAGGGTGTCGATGGCTATGCCCATACCGCCTGTCTCAAAGCTGGCGGCTATACTTTGGCCTTTCTTGGTCATGGAGTAGATACATGTTATCCTAGGGAGCATCATTACCTTATGGAAGCCATCATCGAACACGGGGCAGTAATATCACAGTTTCCGCTTGACACACCTCCACATAGATCCAATTTCCCTAAGAGAAATCATCTCATGAGTGCGTGGGCGGAGAAGCTCCTAGTCGTTGAGGCCAGCCCGCAAAGTGGAGCGCTGATTACTGCGGGGTCTGCCAAGCGGCTTGGACGAACAATCTATGCTGTACCTGGCAGCATCTATTCAAGGGAAAGTGTGGGAACCAATACCCTTATTCTAGAAGGTGCAAAACCTTATCTCACACCGACGCAATTGGTGGCTGCATCCACCCCAGTTCAGCCTACTTTTTCAACCAAGACGAGGAGCTTATATAGCAGTATCGCTCAACAACCTACCCCAGGCGTGCCTCAGAAAAACTCGTCACTTGAACAGGAAGTGTTGAAGATCGTAGGTAGCTCGGTTTTAGGTGTGGAAGAGCTAGCGCTCCGCTTGGGGCAGTTGACTTCCACAAACAACAAGACTTTCTTTGAAACCCTAACCATGATGCAACTAGACGGGAAAATCAAGCTATTGCCAGGTGGGTTTGTGTCGCAAGCATGAGGCTTTTGGGGGCGTACAACTAAATCTCGCGGGGCAGGATATAGCGAGTTTGGGCAAAAATTGACGCAGTGTATGTCTTAACCATGACCAAAACGAGGTGAGAACGTTACGAAAGTATTCGTAGGCGGCTCAAGAGGAATAACTCGCCTAAGTAAAATTATTATTTATAGACTTGATACCATTATAAACAGGGGATTCCACGTGATTGTGGGGGATGCCAATGGGGTATATAGGGCCGGCCAAACCTATTTAGATGGTAAAGGATATAAAAATGTAACGATTTATTGTTCGGGTAATAACCAATAAGTCGGAACAGACGAATCTGGACTTTGAATTTCTAGGCGACTAAGCTAGCATGTCCCGAAGGGGGCAGGTATAATGCGCGGGCGGTCTCCGAGCCGCCCCACAAGGAGCCCCTTTTTGGTGTGATTGTCTGAAAGGTCTTTCCTATTCTGGTCGATGGTCAAAACCAACTCCCCGGTTCGGGCTTAATAAAGAATATAATAACCCTGAACCACAAGAACCTTCTAAACCAATCTAATCTAAAGGTCGACATAGGACCGCCAATGTTTAACGCCCCCTGTCAACTTCGCATTTCAAGCGTCGCACATCGCACCGAAAGATTTTACAAACCCAGTAACAGCGCATATAATGAAGAGAGATCCCAATTAGGAGGTGCCGTGTTATGGTATATCAGGTTAATGAGATTAAAGCCAAACTTTACCCCATATTCAAAGGTGCGCCCATTTACCGAGTCATCCTGTTCGGCTCGTATGCCAACGGCACTGCGGATGAACAAAGCGACATTGATCTTTTGATAGAAAGCCGTGGGGAACTGCGTGGGCTTCGATTCTATGGATTCTTAGAGGATGTTGTTACAACCCTCGGAAAAAGTGTAGACTTAATTGAAGCCTCCGAAATTCGAGAAGGAGCTGCCATTCTAGACGACATCAACCATCAAGGGGTGATTTTGTATGAACGAGAAGGATAGACTATCCCCAAGAAAATTGCTAGGTATATAGAAGCGGCAGAGTCTTATGTCAGAAACGTCGACTACGATTCCTTTTTGAAGGACTCCAAAACGATGTCCGCAACTGCTTTTGTGCTCGGACAAACGGTCAGGATCGGCCTAAGGCGTAGTACCACCTTTTTTTGAACGCTTTCGCCTCCAAGGGGTCTGTGCCCGAGGCCGGGTAGGCATGCACGGCTTGACTAAATGGTTCAGTTTGATACTCACATTGATGAATGGAATGCCCTATTCGGAGCGGGGAGTGAACTACTCGAAGATTCTTCAAGCTGCACTCATTGAATACTTGAATATTGATGGGCAAGCTCCTGATAAATGGTGACAGTGTCGCGCCTGCCCGTTTCCAGAACAATGCTAGACCTTCAAAAAGGGAAATCATTCTAGCACGTTCAAACGTTATAGTGCTGGAAGGATGGACAAGTCTAGAAGCGCGTGATTATTCTTTGCGTGATTGGGATGGTAAATCTAGCAGCAAAAATAATTCAAATGGCCGGACCGGCGGCTCAATTGGGCTCTGATATTCACCTAACCAAAAGATTCTGATGTGGATCAGGCCATGAAAAACATAATAACTGAGTTTGAAGTTTTACTTCGTTTGCTTTTGGTAGTATAATAAGGGTAGAATAAAGATAAAATTATACTATGGAGGTGCTGTAGATGATTAACATTAAGCCATCTGCTGCGATTAGGAACAACTATAATGCAATTTCGCAACTTTGCAAAGAGTCTGGTCAACCCGTTTATTTGACCAAGAATGGCGAAGGTGATCTGGTAGTCATGGACATTGCCACCTTTGCACGTAGGGAAAGCATGCTGCGGCTGCGAGAACAGCTAATTGCTGCGCAAGAAGCGCGGCTAAATGGAAAGAATGGTTATTCTGTTCAGGAGATAACCGACATGATGAACATCGCTATAGAGGAGGTTCTAAGTGGACCTAGGGGATGAGCAATTCACAGTTATTGTATCTGATCAGGCAGCCCAGATGTTGATGGAACATGTTAGGTTTCTCGCCCAGGTTAGTGAAGAAGCAGCCCGGAAGCTTGTGATGGAGTTTAATGTAAAGATTAGCTCCCTGGAGGAGTTTCCCGAACGCAACCCTTGGCTCATAGATCCTATGATTCCAAGCAGGAAGTATCGCAAACTATTGTTGGCGAAACAGTATTTGCTAATCTACGAGATCGGGGACACTCATGTGTTCGTGGATGCGGTTGTTGATTGTAGACAGGATTATGCTTGGTTAGTGTAAAAAACATCCGACGGATCATCAGCTACGGTATACTTCTCCAGGGTCCATTAGCACAGACTAACGAAAACTAGCACTGATACTCACATTGATGAATGGAATGCCCCATTTCGGAAGGAATAACATGGAATAAATGAAGGACTCGACGCCCTTTTGCAGAAGATTTATGTCACCTTGGTATTAAGCTACTGGGTAATCCAGAAGGGAGAGGATTAAAGGTGAGTGAAAAGTCCGAAAAACTGGCCAAATACTATAGACAGAAATATCCCTTAACGTTCACAGAGAACCCCGTAGATGATCAGCTGACAAAACGCTATGAAGAGGCATGGAACACTGCTAAAGAAGCCGCTGCTGTTTTGAAACAAGATTTCAGGGCATCTAAAGTAGCAGTATTCGGCTCATTAACTGATCTCTCGGCGTTTACCCGGTGGTCTGATGTAGATTTAGCAGTGTGGGGCGTGCCTGAAAATAGATTTTATGCCGCCGTGGGAGCTGTAACAGGCTTAACCTCAGAGTTCAAGATCGACTTGGTTGATGCCACATGCTCTAGGGATTCCTTGAAGAAATCTATTGAATTTGAGGGGATAGAGATATGAACAAAAAGCATCTCGCCCTATCTAGTAGAATTCGCGACGACAATATTAAGAGCGAAATGGAAGATTTTCTTCGTTTTCTTAACATGCAAAGGTGAGCACGATAGGGCTACAGCTTCTCCATATCCTGGATCAAATCTGGTAGAAGTAACTCTTGATAAGCAGCCTGTTTGGTCTTGGTTACCGCCTGAACTAGCGGTTTCAGCTTGGGGTCCGTAACACCGTCGAGTTTGGAGATTCTTGACGAAGTAAGCTTCTTGCGAGATAATGCCCGCTCATAATCCTGGGGGGTAAATCGCCAATAGTTCAGAAGACTTGGATACCTCTTGGCCAGACGTTGGGCGATCAAGATTCCTTCCGGGTCTAGATCGCCAGAATAAAAGATGGTAGTATGTTCCTGGGCCAACAGCTTCAACAACACCAGCCCCGCAACCTTCACTTGGCCTGCAGTGCAAATCAAAGGAGGCAGTGGGCCCCTAGAAAAGGCGTCTAAAATGGAAGCGAAAACGGCAGGGTTCTCCACAACAAAAACAGTGTTCCACGGACTCTTTACCCGAGTGATCTGGGTTAAGTTGAGGAGAGGTACCTGCAGAGGTTCCCGGCATTTGGTGGCCCCGGCCCAGACGGGGTGGAGCTCGCTCCCTAGATAGCCCTCCAAGCCAGAGCAGGTGACGAAATTCGATACTTCATCCACCAAAAGCCCTGCTCCATACAAAACCTCCCCAACTTCCTCGCGGGACGAATACCCCTCCACACCTAAGACCGTGCACAGGGCATCAACCAGCATCCTGCCCAAGGCTGTTTCGTGATCAAAGGCATGAGGATCCCTAGTCACAAGGGACGCAAAAACAGGCAAGCGCCAATAACGTACATCCCGTTCGTCAAGAGTATTCAAAGCCCGAGCCACTATCTGGATCTGCTCCTTAAGAAGAGCAGGGGACTCGCCGTAAGTCTGCAAGATCCTCAAAGTTCCCACCGCCCGGCGCTCACCAATTGCTCCAAGCCAGCGTCCGGCAATGGTGGCTTCATACTGTTTGGCCAATGAGAGCAAGAATTCCCTGCGTTCCTCTGCAAAAAGCTCCGCCTCCTCCTTGGCTGTGGTTAGTTCGAACTCGAAATAGGAGGACAAGATTTCCTCCAGGGAATAGTGGGCAAAGCGGGTTACTTCTAAGGAGCGTGAAAACTCCTGCACCGCAAAACTCACCGTTTTTTGTTTACTTAGGTCCCTTCGGAGGTGGTTCGATAACACCTGCCGCTCTACAGTGGTTAGATTGCTGAGAGTGACCGTCCCTCCCAGCCGACCCAGGGAGCGATAACGTGCCAAGATACCTTCGAAAACCCGTCCATAGCCTGGGTTTTGCCGAAAGAATTCTAAGTCATCCTTTTTCAAGTTCAGCCCTCCCAACCGCTGGCGGCCTCTGCTAAACCGTCCGCAAGCAACGAACGGTACTTGCCATTCCAAAGATAGCGAATTACAGTCACATAGTCAGCATTCTTGGGGCGCACCAACTCACAGATGGAAAGCTGCGAAACCGTATCATAGTCGCCCCAGAGAATCTGGGAGTTAATGATATAATCAAAGCCCAGATGCTCCATAAGTTGAAACATGTCGCGAATGTTACTATCGTCGACGCCGGCAAATGCCTCATCCAAGGAAATTAGACGGGGCGAATCTGGCCTGGCCGCTTGATAGCGTGAGTATACTGAGGAAAAGAGGGGAATATACATGGCCATGGCTTTTTCACCACCACTCAAGCGGTCAAAGGCCCTGTTAGTGAGCTCCCTTCGCGTCTCTCCCGTCTTCTGGAAGAATAGCTTAAACTCAAACCATTTGCGGTAGTCAAGCACACTTTGGATCGTCTGGTGGAAGGATTGGCGAAAATCCTGCTCTTCTAAACGGGTTTTCGCACGCTGGACTTGGCTGCGAAAGTGCATTGTCACTTGATTAAAAATCTCCTCGCTCAAGATACTCACATCGGTTTTCAGAATGTCCACCAATTCGCGCGTTCCAAGTTCGTCCTCTGTTTCCGCTGGTTTTGGTTTCCACTGCAAATGAAGTGTGAGGCCACTGGTGGTATCCCTTTCGGCCATCAAGCGATTCATGTTGCGCACCCACTCTTCGGCCCGATAAATCTTAGCCCGAATCTTCTGGCCCACCGTTTGCATAATGATCTCTTCAAAGAGCTCCCGATCTGCTTCATCTAAGAGGGATTCGTTATTGGCGATCTCTTGCTCAATCCACTTGCTTAATTGGTATAAAGTAACCACACGGCCCTCTAGGCGAGCGGTGACTTCGAGACGGCGCCCTGCTTCGGCCCCTTCAGTGGCTGCTTCGCCAATGGAGAGGCCATAATCCAGCAAGTCTGTGCGCTGTTCGTATACAGCCTCCTGCAGGCGTCTGGTCAGGAGCGTCTCATCAAAACTAGCTGTAGCCAAATTGAAGATCTCCCCAGTCGCCTGGGCGGCCCAGTCTTCTTCGAAGTGGCGAGGCACAAGGATCACGAAACCCAAGCGGAGCTCGGCTTTCAACTCCACTTCCGCCTGCTTGAGATGCTGGACACAAACGAGCGAGCGCTCCCGATCGAATTCTAGTTGCTTAGAGAGTGTGAGGAGATGGCCTTCCAAATGCCCCTTCCGAGTCGCTTTATCCTTGATTTCCTCTGGGATGTCCCTTAAGCGGGCAATAATCATCGCAATCTCTTCTTGAAGTTTCCGATAATCCTCCCTCTCCCTCAGAGATTGGAGCTCCCCAATCATCCGGGTACACCCTTGCAGCTCTCGTTCTGCAATATTGAGCTCACCTTTTAGGTAATCTACATCCTCTTGGAGCTCCTCTAAATTGGCTTGCAAAGCTCGAGAACGCTCCTTGGCTGAGAGCCACTGCTGGTATTGACCTTCAAAACGGGCTAACATAACCTCATAGCGCTGCATTTCCTCCTGGGCTTGCTGAAACTTAGCTAACGAAAGGGGAAGACTGAAACCCTTGGTTTTTTCCCGCAGCGCACTCTTCTGCTCCTGGACGACGGCAAACTGGGCCTGAACCAAGGAAATTTGCCGCTCAAGCCGCTCGGTTTTGAGAAGAACGTCCCTTGTAGCCCCATTCCATTCACTGACTGCAAGATCCAAAGGTCCGGTGCCTGGAAGATTACTGAACTCCCAGCTTAATCGCTCACGGGAGGCTTCGAGTAGCCTTATTTCCCTTTGTACCTCGCCCAATTCGTTCTGCAATAGGCGGAGTTTTTCTTCTAACTCTGTGATTTTCTCTTGTCTATATCTCCGCCTGGACTCAGCACCAATAAAGCGGGAAGGTATTCCTTGCCGGGATCGTCCCACAACTGGGCCCAAAGAAAAACTACCATCTTGACCAACAAACCATTGGCTACCATCTTGCCGCAAGGACATGCTGGATAGAATTTGCTGAGCATGGCTAAAAAGGTTTTCGTGGGGGCAGACCACTTGCAGGGCAAGATTTAGATTTGGCATCGTCTGCTGCTTGCTAGCACTCGCCACAAGCAATTTGTCGGCACCCTGGCCTAAGATGGCCTTGGCCCTGGCCAGTTCACGAGTTGGCACGATTAAGGCGTCCAAAATGCCCATATCCATAAAGACGGCCTCCAGAACCCCTCTGGCTTCTGGCGTTACGCCTTCCCGAAAATCAATCGTTTCATAGAAGGGAAGGCAAGGGATTCCTGCCTCACCCAGGAGCCTGCGGGTGGCGGTAACCTGCGGATCGCGCTCTGGCTGTGGATCGGGTTTGCCCCGCCACTCTTGTAGTTCTTCGGCGATCTGGCTCTCTGTTTCCTTGAGATTTTTTGCCTCTTGCTGCTTTTCCAGCACGTGACTCGCCAGAACTTGATCCAAGCGACTAAAGATGGGGAAGAGGTATTTTTCCAGGTCGCCTTTGTTCTTACCTTCGCCATAGTCTAGGATAAGTTGGTGGAAGGGGTAGCGCTCTTCTTGCTTCAGCCGAAGCTCTTCATTTTGTTCATACCACTCAGCTAGAGTATTGAGAAACTGCTGCCGAGCTTGGTCTAAAGTTTGATAACTGGCTTCTTGGCGCCTAGCAGCTTGTTCCTTCTCCTTTTCGTACTTGTCCTGTTCATGCAATAATTCATCATAACGCCTGACTGCCCTGTGCTCCTCTTCTAGAGCGGTGCGCCCGGCTTTGACCCTTTCCTGATAGTGACGGGTGTCCCGTTGCCAGGGGCCAAAATCGAGAAAGTCACCCCATACCGCTTTTAAATCAGCTTGATTGAAGGCGTGGTCCTCAAAGTGGGCCCCGTCGGCTTGCACGTCCATTTCCTCAAGTGTTTCTGCCAGCCGCTCTTCGAGGCGCTCCCCTTGAAACTCCACCTCTCGGGCTTGTTTTTCGATTTCCTTCTCCCGAGACACCTTTTGGCTTAGGCTATTTTGCTTACTTCGTATTTCTTGGTCCAGCTTGTCTTGGCGTTTTAGTTCACTTTGATATTTCTCCTCAAGCTGGAAGGCATCATCGTCCCTGAGCTCCCTCTCCTTAACTTGAAGAGCTTCACGCTCTTGCTCCAGCCTTGTGATCTCCAATCCCAGTTGAGCCGTTTCGCGGCGTTCATTCCCTAGCTGTGCTTCTTTATGCTGCACCTCATTTTTGTTGTCGCCTAAATCTCTTGCGGCGTCTTTCCAAGCCATGGCTTTATTGTACAAAACTGCCCGATTATACTTGTCATACTCTGTGCCTACTTTAAGGGCCGCCTGCCTGTTGCGCTTGAGCTGTTCGAGCTGGGTCCGCATCTGATCCATGTTTTCGATTGTCTCTGTCAGGGGACGCAAATCCTCGTCTGATAAAGCCTGTAAGGAAGAATTCATAATGTCGTAGAGAACACTGGGCCGAAAGTCCTTCGATAGTTTGGGGCTACGCAAATGAATTAATAGTTTGATCAGTTCGTCATACTCCTCTAGGGAGTCAAAACCAAAAATGAGTTGGTTGACAAGGGCCATGTATTCTCCCTGCGTGGTGCACAGAACCCCGCCCTCGCCTAAAAGCTCTTTTAGTTCTCTTTTAGAAATCGGAACTTTCGCTATTTGGTTATCTTGGAGGAGCCCTGGTTTGTAAAGCCTGAGATCATGCCCCAAACGCCGCCCATCAGTGATGGCGAACCCCCAGGAGTCTACCGGTTGGTAACGGCGAGCTTGCAACCCGATGCCAATGGTTACATACTGCTCTTGTTGCTCTCGTTTGAACTCCATAAACAAATAGCCCGTACGCTGGTCAACTCTGCGATCTTCATCGCCTAAGAGATAGTCTTGCATTTGACGTGCCCTAGAACCAAAGGGATCAAGCCTTTCAGGACTCTTGTTGCCATCAAGAAGCAGGGGAATGAGGCTCTGCATGGTCACGGACTTTCCCGAACCATTACTGCCTCGCAGGAGTAGCTTGCCGCCTGCAAAATGGAACTCCTCTTCATCGTAGTACCAGTAGTTCACGAGCCCCACCCGGTGGGGAACCCATCGTTTTTCTGTGCTTAGTCTACCACTCACGCTGATTCTCCTTCTTCGGTAATGAAGTTCTCTGGATACTCTCCCACGAGCTTGGCGGCCAGGGAATACAAAGTGACTGTCCGAAGCCCGGGATCGCGCTTTACCATTTCCCATCCTTCCATATACTCTAAGATTTCTGAGGCCAGCTTATCTAAGGGTTTTTCGCGATATGTTTTATACCAGCCAGGGGAAAACCTAGCGTGGCACTCGGTAAGGACACCGAGGAAGTCGGCTTCAATCATGGTGATGGTGCCATCGCCACCAAGAGACCACCTCCCCTGGGCAACGCCATTCCTAAATAAGACGGCAAGGCCCAGTACGATATCGGAAAGATTGTTGCCCTCGGGAAATGTCTCTGGGGAGAAGCGCCTGTCGTGTAATACAATCAGTGCGCCAAAACGGTGGAGGTGCAAGTCCGCGTTGAGCCACTGGTTAAAATCCCGTTCTAAAATATGCCTATAGGTGCGAATATACTGGAAGTCTGGATCGTCATGTCCCTTGGAATAGACCATGGGGGATAATAACAATTTGCGGTAGACCCGGTGGCGACGAATCACTCCCCGGTCTTCGTCCAGTTCTCCCCATTCCTGATCCATGAAGGATTCAGCCTCTTGTAACGTGGTTATGTCACTGACAAAGGAGGGTAAGAAGTAACGGGAAAGCCCGGTACTCTCATAAAGAATCTCCGCTTCCGAGCTATCGGAAAAGCTCTGCTCAGAACCATCATTGATTTTCACGAGCCCCATTTCTCGGACGAACTGCAAGACCCGGACCAAGGATCGCCTCTGTTGATACAAGGTCCAATCAATCTCTTCATCTCCGGGGAAGAGGGTGACAACATAGTCGGTCAATTCAGAGAGGACAAACTGGTCTTCTGCTCCTTTGTCTTCCATAAAGGATAGAATCAAGAATAGGAAAGAGTAATCGAGGGGCGTTAGAAACGATAGAACACCCATCCAAGGCTGAAGCTCCCCGGGACGCTTAACAACCCGAATCAGGTGTGGATTGACAATTAAGGTGTAGCCCAATTTTTCTCGAAAGAAGGTGCGCAGCTCATGCTCTTTATCCTTGATCCGGTAATAGTTTTCTGGATCTGTATCCCGAAGAAGCCAGTAGTTCTCTAGTAAGAGCATTACTTCTTCCACCATGTCACATGCCACCTCCTTCCAAAAAGTGCAGACGTATGGCTGGCATATCTAAATGGCCATCTTTGCATTGAAGGCAAATCCGTTTCGAGGGATGAATCTCCACCTTGTAGGTGCGTCCATCTTCTGTATGTCCGATTCGTTCTTTATTGCCCATAGCTTTGCCAATCCAGCGCAAGAGGGTGACTCGTACATGGGGCTCAATGAGCGGGAGTGTCTCAAAGTCAATGACAGAATCTTGGATGTGTTGTTCTAACACGCTTTGCTCTTCCTTTTGCAGCTGTAGATAGTGGTTTAGGGTTCGTTGTTTCTCCTCGAAACGACTGCGAATGCCTTCTGTTTGCAGGCGTTCCCGAGAACCTCTCATCTTGGGCTTAATAGGTATGATCGCAGGAGGTTCTTCCCACACATCTTGGAGGTGACTATCTGTATCACGCTCAAATTCACCCCAAACGTGTCTCGTGTGCGCAGGTCCCAAAACCGCTGCAGATAGACGATGCGCGTCTTCTAGACTAGAGCAACGGGCGAACAAATGGGCCAGATGCAGGCATTCCCTGTGCCTGCTGACCAAGCTGTTTTGTGTCTCCGCTAAGCGGTAAGCAAGCCTGGTTAGTCGCCGAATAATACTATTTGTGATGCCAAGGAGGCGGGCGGCTTCACTCTCGCGGCTCGAAGACCCGCAAAACCAGGCAGTTAGGCTGCGCCATTGCCCATGAATTTCGTTTGCTAGTTCCTCCAGATTGATCTCTTGATCGATACGGGGGATGTCTTTTTCGTAGGCAATAACCGCATCTAAGACACCTCTTTTGGTCTCGGGGGACAGTTGTTTGAGCAGAGACTCAATTGTGGGCCCAAAACGCTGAAGCTCTTTGATGAAGTTGCGCAAGTACTCGATAATTCCATCTTTATAGACTAAAAAAGCCTGGGTATTTAAAAGCTCATCCAATTTGCCCCTCTGAAGGCTGGCGATATAGTCGGTGGCGTTATCGTTTAGACGCTGGAAGTCAACGCTTAAATCCTGCCACCAACTATGTACGCCCCCTCGATCTCGCCTGGACACACTGGGAATTTGCCGAATACGCTCGGCTATCCGCTCGAAAAGGTTAGCTTCTAGCGAGCCACCCGCACCGGAGATGGATTCTAATTTGATGGTCAATCTCTCGATTTCGATGGTGTAAGGGCTGAGCTGGTAACGAAATCTTCGGTTCTTGAACTCTTCAATAGTTTGAACCTTTCCCACGTCTTGGGTCGCCAAAAGGTTTTTCCATCCCACCAGTGCATTGAGATCTTGCTCACACTGCTCCCGGTTGTAAGTGGCGAAGGGGGGCTCCGAAGTTATAAAGCTTAGGATCTCTTCTAGGGTGAGCCAGTAGTTCAGTTGTTGGTGGTTACGGTAAAAGTGACGCAAAATAGTCCGGTAGCGATGGACATTTTGGGCTGTCAGATAAGCTGTCTCCACAATTGGTTTATTTAAGGACATGGTTGAATCCACAAGTTCCACCTCTTTCGGGAAAGCGGCGTTAGCCTTCTAGACGGCCTCCCCACATCATGCCTAGTTCGTCACCTTCAGCTGGTTTCCTGTAGAACAATTAGGGACGCATCCGCCATTTTCTGCTAAATGTTGTCGGT
>WPCH01011906.1_pt1 | contig 14504 bp, 12 predicted proteins | sample 5399881 | NCBI WGS metagenome assembly WPCH01 (sample SAMN12869468, study PRJNA574797) | sludge metagenome | isolation source: wastewater treatment of pH5 | place: China:Beijing | collected 2019-05-20
GATGTGGTGCTGGTCCTCGGCGATGTTGGCCAGGTGCGAGAAGTAGCTGAAGGCGCGCACGACCTGGATCGTCTGGTCGCGCGACAGCGCATCGAGGATGTCCTCGAGCTCGCGCCGGGCCGCAATGTCGTCGTCGCGGCGAAAGCGCACCGAGTTCTGGCGGATGCGCTCGATCAGCTCGAAGGCGGCTGCGCCCTGCTGGTCGCGCACGGTGTCACCGAGCAGGCGCCCGAGCAGGCGGATGTCTTCACGCAGCGGGGCGTCCTTGTCCTGGGTCATGTGTCTTGGTTTCCTGGTTGTCGTCTAGGGGGCCCTGCACCTGCCGTTGATCGTCCATGCTCACGTCAGGGCGTCCCGGCGTTGTGCATCGCTCCGGCGTCGCAGAGAGATGTGCTGCGTGCCAGGCAAGGCGGTCGGTGGGGAAAAGAGTGCGATCGGCACGCATGCTAGAATCCCGGCCTGTCCGCGCACCATTGGTGCGAACCCTGATGCTGCAGTGCGGCGAAATCTGGCCGTACCCGGCACCTTCCTACTTGTTACGTGAGTTATCCATCGTGAGCCAAGCGACCCCCGAGCGCATCGTCATCGCTACCCGTGAAAGCCGTCTCGCCCTGTGGCAGGCCGAGCACATCAAGGCCCGGCTCGAGGGATTGTATCCCGGCTGCAATGTCGAGCTTCTGGGCATGACCACGCGCGGTGACCAGATCCTCGACCGCCCGCTCGCGAAGGTTGGCGGCAAGGGCCTGTTCGTGAAGGAGCTGGAAACAGCCCTGCTCGATGGGCGCGCTGACATCGCCGTGCATTCGATGAAGGACGTGCCGATGGTGATGGGCGATGAGTTCGTGCTGCCCTGCATCACGGAGCGCGAGGTTCCGCTCGACGCCTTCGTCTCCAATCGCTACGACAGCCTGGCGGACATGCCCCCTGGGGCTGTGGTGGGGACGTCCTCGCTGCGCCGCGAATCGCAGATCCATGCGCAGTATCCCTTCCTTGCCGTGACCAGCTTGCGCGGCAACCTCGACACCCGTCTGCGCAAGCTCGACGAAGGCCAGTACGACGCAATCATCCTCGCCGCGGCCGGGCTGACCCGGCTCGGACTGGGCGAGCGCATCCGCTCGGTGATGCCGGCCGAGGTGTCGCTGCCGGCCGCCGGACAGGGCGCGCTCGGTATCGAATGCCTGGCGGCGCGGCCCGATGTCATTGCCTGGCTGCAACCCCTGGTCGATGCCGATACTGCCGCCTGCGTGCTGGCCGAGCGTGCAGTCGCACGCGCACTGGCCGGCAGCTGCGAGGTGCCGCTGGGTGCCTACGCGGTGATCCGCGGAGGGCAGTTGTGGCTGCGAGGTTTCGTCGCCCGCCCCGATGGCAGCGAGATCGTCCGTGCCGAACGCGAGGGCGCGCCCGCCGATGCCGACGCGCTTGGCCGCGCACTGGCCGAAGATCTGCGCGCGCAGGGCGCCGAGGCGATCCTGGCCGATATCGGCTGACGGCGAACACAGCTGATGGCGACCGCCCCCGCTCTCCCGTCCGCGCCCGGTCCGGGCGCCGGCCCTCTCGCAGGGCGCTGCCTGGTCGTGATGCGCCCGCAGGAGCAGGCCGACAACCTGTGCCGGCGCATCGAGGCCGCAGGTGGCCGAGCCCTGCGCTTTCCGGTGATTGCGATCGGTGCGGCGCCCGATCCTGCCCAGCTCGAGGCCGTGGTACCCCGCCTCGACGAGTTCCAGCTGGCGTTCTTTGTCAGCCCCAATGCCGCCAACTACGCGATGCAGTACATCCTGCCGCGGCGCGCCTGGCCGGCCGGTCTGCGCGTGTCGACCGTGGGCAAGGGCAGCGAGCGGGTGCTGCGCGACTATGGCTTCGAGGCGGTCATTGCGCCGCAGGTCGGGTTCGACAGCGAGGCTGTGATTGCGCTGCCCGAGTTTGCCGCAGAGGCTGTGGCCGGCTGCAAGGTGCTGATCTTCCGCGGTGACGGCGGTCGCGAGTTGCTTGCCGATACCTTGCGCGAGCGCGGCGCCAGTGTTGAATATGTCACGTGCTATCGGCGCTACTGTCCGGAGCTTGATCCTGCGCTGTTGCTGCAGCCGGTGGGTCGCGGTGAGGTCGACGCCCTGCTGCTGACCAGCAGTGAAGGCGTCCGCAACCTGGCGCAGATGCTCGGCGCTGAAGGGCTTGCGGCATTGCGCCAGGTAAAGGTGTTCGCCACTCATCCACGCATCGTCGAGCAGGCCCGCGAGGCCGGTTTCGCTGACGTGATTGAGGCGCCCGCCGGTGATGACGGCCTGATGCAGGCACTTGAGGACCACTTTGGTTACACTGAAGCCATGAAAGAAGAGACTCCCGCCCTCACGCAGCCGCCGGCGAGCGCCCATCCCGATCGTAAGGACGATGCCCTCGACGCGGCGCGCGGCGAGCAAGCCGCTGCAAGCACGAGTGCCGATACGGTGGAGCGCGGCGAAGCCGCCTCGTCGGCCGAGACTTCAACCGATGTGGTCCAGCCTGCGGGCGGAGCCGAGCAGGGGGTGGTGGCCGCGCCGCGCCGCAGCGCTGCCGCGTGGTGGGCACTGTTGCTGGCCTTGGTGGCGATCGGCATTGCCGGCTGGGCAGTGTGGCAGGCACGCGACACGCGGGTCGGCGCGACCGTCCTGCGCGAGGAACTGGCGCAGCGCCTGTCCGAGGGCGAGCGGGTGGCGAGCGAGGCGCGCGGCATCGTGCGCCAGCAACAGGAAGTGATCGCCGCGCTTCAGGGCCGCCTGGGTGCGTTGAGCGCCAAGGTCGAGGAGACCGAAGGCCAGGCCGCTGCGCTCGAAGCCCTTTATCAGGAGTTCTCGCGTACGCGTGAAGACGGCGTGATTGCCGAGGTCGAGCAGGCGGTGGTGCTCGCCGCACAGCAGTTGCAGATTGCCGGCAACGTGGAGGCTGCGCTGATCGCGCTGCAGGAGGCCGAGTCCCGCCTCGCGCTGCATGATCGGGGTCAGCTTGCCGGGCTGCGGCGTGCGTTGGCAAACGACATCGACGCGCTCAAGTTGCAGCCGGTACTCGACGTCTCGGGCCTGAGCCTTCGCCTTGAGCGCCTGCTCGAGCGCGCCGACGCACTGCCGCTCGCCTTCGAGGGGCAGTTGCCGGTGGAGGCTGCGGTCGGCCGCGATCTGGCACCGGGCGAAAGCACCGGGCTGGCAGGCTGGATGGCCAGCGCGTGGCGCCTTGGCGAAGCGCTGGCGGCCGACGTCTGGCACGAAGTGCGCACCCTTATCCGGGTCGAGCGTCTCGACCAGGCAGAGCCGGTGTTGCTGGCGCCGGCGCAGAACGCTTTCCTGCGCGAGAACCTCAAGATCCGCCTGCTCACCGCGCGTCTCGCGCTGCTGGCCCGCGATGGCCGCACCTACGAGGCCGACCTGGCGCAGGCTCGCGCCTGGGTGGAGCGTTTCTTCGACCCGCGTGACGCTCGCGTGCAGGCTGCGCTGACTGAACTCAAGACCCTGGAGGCGGTGCGGGTGCGCTATGAGCCGCACAACCTGTCCGAGACCTTCAATGCGCTGCGCCTTGCGCAAGCGCGTAGCGGTCGGCCGCAAGTGCCCACCACGCCGGCACAGGACGTCCCTGCGGCCGCGCCGGCTGCGGCGCCCGCTGCGGGCACGTCGGTGGAGGCCGCCGAGGTTGCCGCCGAAGCCCAGGAGGCCGACGCTGCAGAAGGCACGGAAGGTGGCGATTCGGCAGGCGCGGCGCCGGCCGTGAGCGAGTGAGGGCCAGTCGATGCGCGCACTGATCTGGTTGATCGGCATCTTCGCCCTCGCTGTCGGCGTGGCGATGGTTGCCGGTGTGAATGACGGCTATGTCTTGGTTGTGCTGTCGCCCTGGCGGGCGCAGATCTCGCTGAACCTGTTCATCGTCCTGCTCGTCGTCGGCGTGCTGCTCGTCCACCTGCTGCTCAAGGTCATCGGTCGCACGCTTGGTCTGCCTGCCCGGGTTGCCAGCTGGCGTGAGCGCCGACGCCGGCAAAAGGCCGATCGCGCGCTGCATGGCGCGATCAATGCCCTGTTCGAAGGCCGTTTCTCGCAATCGCTCAAGTCGGCCTCGACTGCATACACTGCGAGCGCGGGCTCGTCCATGGCTGCACTGGTGGCTGCGCGCGCGGCGCACGGCCTGCAGGACGAGGCCCGTTACCAGGAGTGGCTGGGGCACGCCGCAGAAGAGAAGGGCAGTGAAGTAGCTCGCCTGATGACCGAGGCCGAGCTCGCCATCGAAAGCCGTCAGTTCGACGTTGCCGCGAGCCGCCTGCAGACCTTGCGCGATGCCGGTCACAAGCACATCGCCATGCTGCGGCTGGAGTCACGGGTGGCGCTGGCATTGGGGCGCTGGGACGAGTTGGTGCATCACGTACGCCAGCTGCGCAAGCACAAGGCTCTCAGCGATGAGCAGGCCGCGCCCAAGCTGAGGCGGGCACACATCGAGCGCATGAAGCAGCTGGCGGGCGACGCTGGGGCGCTTGCGCAGTACTGGAAGGAGATCCCCGAGGACGAGTTGCAGGATCGGGGTCTGGTGGAGCGCGCACTGCCGCTGATGGCGCGCGCCGGCCATGGTGTGACGGTCCGGCGCCAGGTCGAGCGTCTGCTCGACGAACGCTGGGATACGGCGCTGGCGCGCCTGTACGCCTACTGCGCGGCGTCGAACGAGGATGCGCGCAGCTGCCTGCAGAAGGCCGAAGGCTGGCTCGAGGCGCATCCTCAGGACAGCGGCCTGCTGTTTGCCCTTGGCCAGCTGTGCCTGCGCAGTGAACTGTGGGGCAAGGCGCAGAGCTACCTCGAAGCCTCGCTCAAGCAGTCGCCGGCGGTGGATACGCATCTTGCGCTGGCACACCTGTTCGACACGCTCGAGCGTCCGGCAGACGCCCAGCGCCATTACCGTGCCGCGGCGGAGAAGGTGGGCTCGGCCGCAGCGGCCTGAAGGCAGCGCAGGGCTGGGCACAAGGGGGCCGCGGGCGTAGTGTTTGCGGCCCTCTGCGCTTTCTAGGGCCAGGGATGGCAGGTGTGCTTGGAGGAAGAAAATCTCGCGGCTGGCGCCGCTCCTACAGCAAACCCAACGCGCGTCGCCCCCTGTAGGAGCGGCGCGAGCCGCGAGGGGTTTAAGGCCTTTGCGCCTGCGTCGAGCCCAAAGCGCCAGGCTCAGGCCCAGTCCCGCGGCTTGAGAAAGATGTCGTAGAGCTGCGACTCGGGGCTGCCGGGCTCGGGGTGCCAGTCGTAGCGCCACTTCACGATCGGTGGCATCGACATCAGGATCGATTCGGTACGACCGCCGGACTGCAGGCCAAACAGTGTGCCGCGGTCGAACACCAGGTTGAACTCCACGTAGCGGCCGCGGCGGTAGGCCTGGAAGTCGCGCTCGCGTTCGCCGTAGGCAATGTCCTTGCGGCGCTCGATGATCGGCAGGTAGGCGTCGAGGAAGGCTTCGCCGACCGAGCGTGTCAGCCCGAAGGCGGTATCGAAATCGGTCTGGCCGTCGGCGCCGAGATCGTCGAAGAACAGCCCGCCCACGCCGCGTGGCTCGTTACGGTGCTTGAGAAAGAAGTAACGGTCGCACCAGTCCTTGAGGCGGCGGTGCTCCGCCTCGCCGCCCCAGGGCAGCACGGCTGCCTTGCAGGTGGCGTGGAAGTGGCGGACGTCGTCCTCGAAGCCGTAATACGGCGTCAGGTCCATGCCGCCGCCGAACCACCACACCGGGGCCTTGTCCTCGGCCATGGCGATGAAGCAGCGCACGTTCATGTGCACCGTGGGGCACCAGGGGTTGCGCGGGTGCAGCACGAGCGACACGCCCATGGCCTCGAAGCGCCGGCCGGCGAGTTCGGGGCGGTGGGCAGTGGCCGAGGCCGGCATGGCGTCGCCGGTGACGTGGGAAAAGTTGACCCCGCCGCGCTCGAAGAAGTTACCGTCCTCGATCACTCGCGTCAGCCCGCCACCGCCGCCCGGGCGCTCCCAGCCGTCGGCACGGAAGGCGACGCCATCGAAGGCTTCGAGGCGGTCGACGATGCGCGACTGCAGCCCCGTGAACCAGGGCTTTACGATCTCGGCCTGCATCGTCATCAGAGCTTTCGGCCGATGGCGCGGTGGCCGATGTCGCGGCGGTACTGGCGGCCCTCGAACTGGATCATGTCGGCGATCTCGTAGGCGCGCTTCTGCGCCGTGCGCACGTTGTCGCCGAGCGCAGTCACGCACAGCACGCGGCCGCCGGCGGTGACGACTTGGCCGTCCTCGTCGGCGGTGCCGGCATGGAACACATGCACGTCCTCGAGCTCGTTGGCGGGCAGGCCGGTGATGGCGTCGCCCTTGCGCGGGCTGTCCGGGTAGCCGGCGGCAGCCAGCACAACTCCCAGCGCAAAGCGGCGATCCCACTCGGCTTCGGTGTGGTCGAGCTTGCCGGCGATGGCCGCTTCGATGAGGTCTGCGAGGTCCGTCTTGAGCCGCATCATGATCGGTTGCGTTTCCGGATCGCCCATGCGGCAGTTGAACTCGACCACGCGCGGACGGCCGTCGCCATCGATCATCAGCCCGGCATAGAGGAAGCCGGTGTAAGGCAGGCCGTCGGCAGTCATGCCGGCCAGCGTCGGGTTGATGATCTCGCGCATCACGCGTGCATGCACGTCGGGGGTCACCACCGGAGCGGGCGAATACGCGCCCATGCCGCCGGTATTGGGGCCCTGGTCGCCGTCTTTGAGGCGCTTGTGGTCCTGGCTGGTGGCGAGCGCGAGCGCGTTCCTGCCGTCGGCCATGACGATGAAGCTGGCTTCCTCGCCCTCCATGAATTCCTCGATGACCACGCGTGCGCCGGCATCACCCATCTTGTTGTCGAGCAGCATCATGTCGATCGCGGCATGGGCCTCGTCTGCCGTCATCGCCACCACGACGCCCTTGCCCGCAGCCAGGCCGTCGGCCTTGATCACGATCGGCGCGCCCTCGGTGTCGATGTAGGCGTGCGCCTCGGCAGCGTCCGAGAAGGTCTGGTACTTCGCGGTCGGGATGTTGTGGCGGACGAGGAACTGCTTGGCGAAGTCCTTCGAGCTCTCGAGCTGCGCAGCCGCCTTGGTGGGGCCGAAGATCGGCAGGCCGGCGGCGCGGAAGGCGTCCACAACGCCTGCCGCGAGCGGGGCTTCGGGGCCGACCACGGTGAAGGCGACCTGTTCGCGCTTGGCCAGTTCGACCAGCACCTTGATATCGGTGACCGGTACGTTCTGCAGCAGCTTCTCGGCAGCGGTGCCGGGGTTGCCCGGCGCCACCAGCACGCGGGTGACCTTGGGCGACTGGGCGAGCTTCCAGGCCAGCGCGTGTTCGCGACCGCCTGAACCGATGACGAGGACTTTCATGAGCTGCTCCGGATCTCTGCGGGGAGGATGTCGTTATTAGTGGCGGAAGTGGCGGAAGCCGGTGAACACCATGGCGATGTTCTGCTCGTTGGCGGCGGCGATGACCTCTTCGTCGCGCATCGAGCCGCCCGGCTGGATCACCGCCGTGGCGCCAGCCTGGGCGAGCACGTCGAGGCCATCGCGGAAGGGGAAGAAGGCGTCGGAGGCGACCACGCAGCCGGCGATCTGCAGACCGGCGTTCTCGGCCTTGATCTTGGCGATGCGGGCGGAGTCGACGCGGCTCATCTGGCCGGCGCCGACGCCGATGGTCATGCCGTCCTTGCAGTACACGATGGCGTTGGACTTGACGTACTTGGCCACGCGCCAGGCGAACAGCATGTCGCGCATCTCGGCGTCAGTCGGTGCGCGCTGGGTGACGACCTTGAGGTCGGCGACCTGGATGCGAGCCTCGTCGGCGCTCTGCACGAGCAGGCCGCCACCGACACGCTTGTAGTCGAAGGCGCCTGCGGGCTGGCCGAGCGGGCAGGTGAGCACGCGCACGTTCTTCTTGCCGGCGAGCAGTTCGAGCGCGTCGGCAGTGTAGGACGGCGCAATCAGGACCTCCAGGAACTGCGCCGACACCGCTTCCGCAGCGGCACGGTCAACCTCGCCGTTGAAGGCGATGATGCCGCCGAAGGCAGAGGTCGGGTCGGTGGCGAAGGCCTTCTTGTAGGCTTCGAGCGGGCTGGCGGCGACGGCCACGCCACAGGGGTTGGCGTGCTTGACGATGACACAGGCGGCGGCCGGGCCGTCGAAGGCCTTGACGCATTCCCAGGCCGCGTCGGCGTCGGCGATGTTGTTGTACGACAGCTCCTTGCCCTGCAGCTGGGTGTAGCCGGCAACGCCGCCCTCGGCTGCGCCCGGTTGGCGGTAGAAGGCCGCCGTCTGGTGCGGGTTCTCGCCGTAGCGCAGGTCCTGCACCTTGTCGAAGGCGAGCTGCAGGCGCTCGGGGTAGGTCTGCAGCGACACGTCGCCGGCGTCGTTGGTGACCAGCGCGGTGAGGTAGTTGGAGATCGCCGAGTCGTAGCGCGCAGTGTGGGTGAAGGCCTTCACCGCGAGCGCGAAGCGGGTCTTGTGGCTGAGCTTGCCGGCGTTGGACTTGAGCTCGGCGACGATGCCGGCGTAGTCCTCGGGGTCGGTGACGATGCCGACACCGCCGTCTTCGTTGCCGTGGTTCTTGGCCGCGGCGCGCACCATGGTGGGGCCGCCGATGTCGATGTTCTCGATCGCATCTTCCAGCGAGCAGTCGGGCTTGGCCACGGTCTGCTGGAAGGGGTAGAGGTTCACCACCACGAGGTCGATGCGGCCGATGTCGTGTGCAGCGATCGTGTCCATGTGCTCGGCGAGATCACGACGGGCGAGGATGCCGCCATGCACCTTGGGGTGCAGGGTCTTGACGCGGCCGTCGAGCATCTCCGGGAAGCCGGTGTGCTCGGAAACGTCTGTCACCTCGAGGCCGGCTTCGCGCAACAGGCTGGCGGTGCCGCCGGTCGACAGCAGCTTGACGCCGAGCGCGGAGAGCTCGCGGGCGAATTCGAGCACGCCGCGTTTGTCGGAAACACTGATCAGGGCTTGGGTGACGTTCATCGTGGTGACTGGGCTGAGGATTGAGAAAAACGGAGGGTCGAGGTGTGCGCCGCGCCTTCCGGTTCGAGCCGAAGAGCGCGCGGTGGCGGCTTACAGCAGTTCGTAGTCGGTGAGCTTGCGGCGCAGCGTGTTGCGGTTGATGCCCAGCATCTCGGCGGCGACCGTCTGGTTGCCCTTGGCCTGCTCGAGAACGAACTGCAGCATCGGGCGTTCGACGTTACGGATCACCATGTCATGGATGGCGCCCGGTTTCTCGCCGTCGAGGTCGCGGAAATACTGATCCAGGGTGCGAACGACGGCGTCCGCGATCTCGTTGTTGCGGCTCATGCGGCGAGTTCCTGCAGGTTTTCGTCGGCTTCGTAGCTCAGGCGCGCATCGGCCTCGGCTAGCTGGCCGAAGAAGTCGTCAACGGCGGCGAGCTGGGCGGGAATGTCGGGGATCTGGTTCATCGCCCGGCGGAACGCCGCCGAGCCGACCAGGCCCTTGGTGTACCAGGAGATGTGCTTGCGCGCGATCTTGACGCCGCGCTCGTCGCCGTAGAAGCCGTACAGGTCGGCGAGGTGTTCGCGGCAGACCTGATGGATCTCGCTCACCAGCGGCGGCGGCATCAGCTCGCCGGTGGCGAGGTAGTGCTCGATCTCGCGGAAGATCCACGGCCGGCCCTGTGCGGCGCGCCCGATCATGACGCCATCGGCGCCGGTGTAGTCAAGGACGTGCTTCGCTTTTTGTGGGCTGGTGATGTCGCCGTTGGCGATCACCGGGATGCTCACCAGCGTCTTGACGTGGGCGATGGTGTCGTACTCGGCCTCGCCCATGTACTGGTCGGCGCGGGTGCGGCCGTGGATGGCGATGGCGCGGATGCCGGATGCCTCGGCGATGCGGGCGATCGTCGGCGCGTTCTTGTTGGCACGGTTCCAGCCGGTACGGAACTTGAGCGTGACCGGGGTGTCGGGCACGGCCTTGACCACCGCTTCGAGGATGCGCGCCACCAGCGGTTCGTCCTGCATCAGCGCCGAGCCAGCCATCACGTTGCACACCTTCTTGGCCGGGCAACCCATGTTGATGTCGATGATCTGCGCGCCATTGTCGGCGTTGTACTTTGCGGCCTCGGCCATCATTGCCGGGTCGGCGCCGGCAATCTGCACCGAGATCGGGTCGACCTCGCCGGTGTGATCTGCACGGCGACGGGTCTTTTCGCTGCCATAGAGCAGGGAGTTGGACGTCACCATCTCGGACACGGCCACGCCTGCGCCCAGTTTCTTGCACAACTGGCGGAAAGGACGATCCGTCACCCCGGCCATCGGAGCGACGAAGAGATTGTTGCGCAAGGTAAAGCCGGCGAACTGCATGGGCGGGAGCGAGCGATGAAAGCCCGGCATTTTACCCCATCGTTCAAACCCTTGGCGTGTCGGCTGTCGCAGTGCAGCGTAATGACAACGCTGCATTGGTACATGCGGCAAGCGCTCAGGTGCTCGGTTACGCGCCGGCGGGGCGGCAAGCCAGTGCCTGCTCCAGGTCGGCAACGAGGTCCTCGGTGTCCTCGATGCCCACCGACAGGCGCAGCAGGTCGTCGGGGCAGCGCGTGCCCGGTCCTTCGACCATGGCGCGGTGCTCAATGAGGCTTTCCACCGAGCCGAGCGAGGTTGCGCGCCGGAAGATGCGCACCCGGGCGGCCACCTCGTGCGCCGCCGCGGCGCCACCGCGCACCCGCAGCGACAGCATGGCGCCGAAGCCGCCGATCATCTGCCTGCAGGCGATAGCATGGCCGGGGTGGCTGGGGAGGCCGGGGTAGCGCACCTCGAGCACGGCGGGATGGTGTTCGAAGTGCTGTGCGATGTGCAGCGCCGACGCTGCCGCCGTGCGTACGCGCGGAAACAGCGTGCGCAGACCGCGGTTGAGCAGCCAGGCCTCGAAGGGGCCGAGGACGGCGCCGCCGGCTGCACGTGCGGTCTTTATGCGACTCCAGAAATCGTCGGCGGCGGCGGTGACGAGCACGCCCGCGACGACGTCGGAATGCCCGTTGAGGTACTTGGTCGCCGAGTGCATGACGATATCTGCACCGAGCGCCAGCGGGCGGGTGAAGACCGGGGTCGGTACCGTGGAGTCCACCACCAGACGGGCGCCGGCGGCATGGGCGAGCCTGGCTGCGCGGGCGATATCGATGATGTCCCAGGTCGGGTTGGCGGGGGTCTCGGCCCATACCAGATCGGCCGGCGCCTGCAGCAATCCGGCGAGTTCGTCGGTGTCGGCATAGAAATCGAGGCCGATCTGCCAGTTGGCGGAGAAGCCGATCAACCAGTTGCGCAGCGACCAGTACATGTCGTGCGGAGCGACGATGCGTGCGCCCGGCTTGAGTGCCAGCAGCACAGCCGATGCGGCGGCCATGCCGGAGGCGAACAATGCCGCCGCCGCGCCGCCTTCGAGCTCGCACAGCAGGGCTTCGGCAGGGTCGTAGGCCGGGCTGGCGTCGCGGGCGTAGATGCGGCCGCCCGGCAGGCTGCCATCCTCGGCACGCTCGAAGGTGCTCGCCATATGGATCGGCGGCACGATGTCGCGGTGCGGCATCGTGCTCGCGCCGAGGCCCTGGGCGGCGAGGGTGGCGGGGGCGAAGTTGGCGCCAGGCCTGCGGTGGTCGTCGTGCTGCATGGTGTGCGTTCCTTGATGAGTGCGGGGGCGCGCAACGGGGCGCACAATAGAGCGGATGCTTGCCAGGGTGGCGGCGAGCCTACAAGTTCGGCGTGGTGGTGTCGAGTCTGAGCTAGGGGTAAGATCGCAGGTTTTTTCCTGCCCGGGCGCTCACCGTGATCCGCATCGAGAACCTGCACAAGACCTATCGCGCTGCCGACGGCCGCGACGTCTCCGCGCTCGCCGACGTCAGCCTGGAGATCGGCGCCGGCGAGGTGTTCGGCATCATCGGCCGTTCGGGCGCAGGCAAGAGTACGCTGATCCGCACCCTCAACCTGCTCGAGCGCCCCTCGGCCGGGCGCGTGCTGATTGACGGCGAAGACATCACCTCGCTCGACAGCGAAGGCCTGTACGCGCTGCGCCGGCGTGTCGGCATGATCTTCCAGCACTTCAATCTGCTCAACGCCAAGACGGTGGCCGATAACATCGACTGGCCGCTGAAGGCGACCGGCCACACCGACGCCACCGCGCGCGCCGCGCGCGTGAAGGAGTTGCTGGCGCTGGTGGGGCTTTCCGAGCATGGCCACAAGTACCCCTCGCAGCTCTCAGGCGGCCAGAAGCAGCGCGTGGGCATCGCACGTGCGCTCGCCAACCGGCCGCAGCTGTTGCTGTGCGACGAGGCGACCTCGGCGCTCGACCCCGAGACCACGCAGTCCATCCTGCGCCTGCTGCTCGACATCAACCGCCAGCTCGGCCTCACCATCGTACTGATCACCCACGAGATGCAGGTCATCCGCACGATCTGCGACCGCGTCGCGGTGATCGACGGTGGGCGCATCGTCGAAGCGGGCAGGGTGGCCGACGTGTTCCTGCATCCGCAGCATCCGGTGACACGCAGCATGGTGGCGCAGAGCGACGCGCTCGCCGCGGCCAGTTACGATCCGGCACATGCTTACATGAGCGACAAGCTGCGCGGCACCCTGGTGCGCCTGACCTACATCGGCGACGTCACCTACCAGCCTATCCTCAGTCGCATCATGGCCGGCGCCAAGGTGCAGATCACGATCCTGCAGGGGGAGGTGTCGAGCATCAAGGACGTGCCTTTCGGCCAGCTGCTGCTCGAACTCGAGGGTAGCGAGGATGATATCGGCGCCGTGTTCGCCGAACTCGACCGCCACCAGATCCACCACGAGGTGCTGCAGTAATGGACCTGTCCGTCATCGACTGGAGCGACATCGGCGTCGCCACCTGGGAGACCCTGGTGATGACCGGCGTGTCGCTGTTCTTCACCATCCTGCTCGGCCTGCCGCTGGGCATCCTGCTGTTCGTCACCGCCAGGCGGCAGCTGCTGGAGCAGGGCTTCGTCTATGCAGTGCTGTCCTTCGTGGTCAATGTGCTGCGCTCGGTGCCCTTCCTGATCCTGCTGATCGTGATGATCCCGGTGACGGTGATCCTGATCGGCACCTCGCTCGGCGTCGAAGGCGCGATCCCGCCGCTGGTGGTGGGCACGGCGCCTTTCTTTGCCCGCCTGGTCGAGAACGTGCTGCGCGAAGTCGATCGCGGCGTCATCGAGGCCTGCCAGGCGATGGGTATCCGCACCTGGCGCATCATCTTCGGCGCCCTGTTGCCCGAGGCCCTGCCGGGCCTGATCGCCGCGGTGACGGTAACCGCGATCACGCTGATGTCCTATGCCGCAATGTCGGGCGTGATCGGCGGCGGTGGCCTCGGCGACCTCGCCATCCGTTTCGGCTATCAGCGCTTCCAGACCGAGGTGATGGTGATCACCGTCGCTCTGCTGGTGGTGCTGGTGCAGATCATCCAGTACTCGGGCGACCGCCTGGTGCTGTATTTCACCCGCAAGTGATCCTCACAAAGGAGCTGTCCATGTCGCATACCCTGCGCAAACTCTTCATCGCCAGTCTTGGCGCCCTTACCCTGGGCGCCGCTGCCACCGCGTCTGCAGCCGACCGCCTGGTCATCGCCGCCACCCCGGTGCCGCACGCCGAGATCCTCGAATTCGTCAAGCCGTTGCTGGCCAAGGACGGCGTGGAACTGGAGGTGAAGGTATTCACCGACTACGTCCAGCCCTCGATGCAGACCAACGAGAAGCGCGTCGACGGCAACTTCTTCCTGCATCAACCCTATCTGGACGCCTTCAAGCAGAAGCAGAAGAACGACATCCAGGTCGTGGTGACCAAGGTGCACGTCGAGCCGCTCGGTGCCTATTCCGCCAAGCACAAGGCCGCAACCGATATCCCGGACGGCGCCACCGTGGCGATTCCCAACGACCCCTCCAACTCCGGCCGCGCGCTGCTGCTGATGGCCAAGAATGGCCTGATCACGCTGAAGGACATCAACAGTGTGTCGGCGACGCAAAAGGACATCGCCGCCAATCCCAAGAAGCTGCGCATCCGCGAACTCGAGGCTGCGACTCTGCCGCGCATCCTCAACCAGGTCGACCTGGCGGTGATCAACACCAACTACGCGATCGAGGCCAAGCTGAATCCGCTGCAGGACTCGCTGTTCATCGAGGACGCCAGCTCGCCGTACGCCAACCTGCTGGTGGCGCGCGAGGACAACGCTGACAGCGCGGCGATGAAGAAGCTGGCTGCTGCGCTCAACTCTGAAGAAGTGCGGCAGTTCATTGCCGACAAGTACCAGGGCGCGGTGGTGCCGGCGTTCTGACCCGCGCGGCGCCCGATCTCGGGCGCCGTTCATGAGCGCTCGCGGATTGTGCCGTGGAGCAAGTGCGGCCGGGAACCCCCTGTAGGAGATGTAATGGACGCCTCCCTCCCGCCTCAGGCACTGGCAGGTGGCGCCCTTCAATGAGGGGAGCCCTCCAGTTACCTGACGGCATCGATGTGCCAAAGTGGCGGTGTCGAAACGACCACAAACGGTAAGG
>WPCH01085537.1_pt1 | contig 14492 bp, 10 predicted proteins | sample 5399881 | NCBI WGS metagenome assembly WPCH01 (sample SAMN12869468, study PRJNA574797) | sludge metagenome | isolation source: wastewater treatment of pH5 | place: China:Beijing | collected 2019-05-20
AGCGTTCCGTAATACGCTATCTCTTTTACATGGCTCTTATGCAATCGGATTACTTGATGCTGAAAATCCAAACATGATTTATGTTGCTAAAAACAAAAGCCCGCTATTAGTAGGTGTTGGTGACAACTTTAATGTTGTGGCGAGCGACGCTATGGCGATGTTACAAGTTACAGATCAATTTATTGAATTAATGGATAAAGAAATTGTAATTGTAACGAAAGAAAGTATTACAATTAAAAACTTACAAGGTGAAACGATTGAACGTGCACCGTTTACAGCGGAATTAGACGCAAGTGATATTGAAAAAGGAACATACCCTCATTTCATGCTTAAAGAAATCGATGAGCAACCACTTGTTATCCGTAATATAATTCAAAAGTACCAAGATGAAAATGGCGAGATTGAATTAGATCAAGACATCCGCAATGCGATTTTAGATAGCGATCGTATTTATATCATTGCATGTGGAACAAGTTATCATGCAGGTCTTGTTGGAAAACAATTTATCGAGAAGTTTGCAAAAATGCCAGTTGAAGTGCATGTAGCAAGTGAATTCTCTTATAACATGCCATTATTAACAGAAAGACCATTCTTCATTTACATTTCACAAAGTGGTGAAACAGCTGATAGCCGTGCAGTACTTGTACAAACAAATGAAATGGGTCATAAAGCATTAACGATTACAAACGTACCTGGTTCTACACTTTCTCGTGAAGCGGATTATACACTTCCGTTATACGCGGGACCAGAAATCGCCGTTGCATCAACGAAAGCTTACACAGCACAGCTTGCAGTACTTTCAATTTTAGCTGCAGATATTGCTAAAGCAAAAGGTGAAGTTCTTGGTTTTGACTTAACACACGAACTAGGACTTGTAGCAAATGCAATGGTACAACTTTGTGATCAAAAAGAAGAAATGGACGCATTAGCAAAACAATTTTTAGCAACAACTCGTAACTGTTTCTTCATCGGACGTAGCGTAGACTTCTACGTAGGATTAGAAGGAGCGTTAAAGCTAAAAGAAATCTCTTACATCCAAGCAGAAGGATTTGCTGGAGGAGAATTAAAACACGGTACAATCGCCTTAATCGAAAACGGTACACCAGTTATCGCACTTGCTACACAAGAACACGTAAACCTTGGAATTCGTGGTAACGTGAAAGAAGTAGTAGCACGCGGAGCTAACCCATGTATCATCTCAATGAAAGGCTTAGAAATGGAAGGTGACAGCTTCGTATTACCAGCTGTACACGAAGCACTAGCACCGCTAGTAGCAGTTATTCCATTACAACTTATCTCATACTACGCAGCACTTCACCGCGAGTGTGACGTTGATAAGCCACGTAACTTAGCTAAGTCTGTTACGGTTGAGTAGGAGATTAGTAGGTTAGTAAATATATGTTGAAATACAAAAAAGTCGGGAACTGAACAAAAAAGTCAGAAACCAGACAAAAAAGTTAGGAACCGAACAAAAAAGTCGGGAACTAAAATAGTAAGAAAAAAGCATGGCGAATGCCATGCTTTTTTCTATCTTATTAGCAGATTCACCTGAATATTTATAATTTGTATTTTGTCCAATCATCACTTAGATCAATACAATTCAAATCTCTAATTACATTCCAAGGTAACATCCATTTATTGGTTTTTGATAATATCAATAAGTGGAAAGATATTGGCATCCCAGAACTTTGTTTAATTAAATAGTTTCGGATTTCTTCAATATCAATAAAATTTTTATCACCCAATTCATACTCCACTTTATAATGTTTGGGTTTGGAGATATTAAACAGAGGATCCCCATGTAAGTGTTCTAGTTTATCAACCAAAAACTTTATTGTCATATAAACAGACTCACTATCCACAGATCGGGCAATTAATTCATCTGTCAGTAAGGAGACAGCTTCAGATAAATACAATATGTCTTTAAAACTAACATTTAGCTCATAATGCTTGTTTCGGTCCTCAAACGAAAAGTATAGGTCTCCACAGACATTGGTGCCCCAGTTACCATGAATTATTTTATTTCTATAAATTGCAAGCTTCTTATAAAGCTTAAAAAATACCTGTATAAGCGGCTGTTCGTTAATGAGAGATGTAGGATATTTAAATTCTGATAATCCATTCGAATGTTCATATAACTTTATTTTTTTAGCGAACTGAAATGGAACATTACTCTCATTTTCTTCTAATATCCATTCAAAAATCATATCGAGAGCTTTATAACATGTAACAAAAAGTAAAGGGCTTAAATTTTCGAGAACTTCAATTCTTTTGCTCGAGCCGAACTCCGCATACATTTCTAATTTATGAGTCTTTAAACCGTCTAATTGAAATGTCACAGTTGAATCAGACGTTATCCCATATCCTTTTTCAACAGCTAAAACAGATTCTCTCAAAACCCATCTTTCATAGCCCAGTTTTTCTACTAAATCTTGACCTCTGAACAACTTTTTCAACACCTTTATATGAATTTCCTAACAAATAAAATAGCGAAAGGTTCCTTGTTTATTATTTAAACGATTTACTGAACAGGTCCAGTTTATTAAGGTCTTCAATCATTTCTTCATTACTTGGGATTATTCGACCGATAGCATGAGATTCATCATGTACATACGTGGATGTCTGTGTCATGCCTTCTGTTACGAGTTGGACAATCTCATCTGTGAATTTAATCTTACTAAGTCTTTGCGTTTGTACACTTGGATTGAACCGTTCGACAACACCGTTTAATAACAGTTCTTCAACTGCTCGTTCCCATGATTCCCTAAGTAGCATGTACCATGTTTTCACGTTTGGGATATACATATCAGGATCTAATTGGCTTTCTAACTTTTTTAACTTTGGTAGTTCATTTCTCAAGTATTTAATTCTTTTATTGGTTGATAGGGTTATCCATGGCATTTCTGTTTTTGCAATCCCTGCTCTATTACCGTTTCTCCTTACAGAACAATAAGATGCGTTCACGTTTTGTAAATTAGCATGTTTTTGTAAGGTATGTAGGAACACGATGTCATGTGTAAAAATAATGACTTGCCGTTTTTTTGCTTCCTGTATCAATCGATGAGCTACATACTCTCTCCTACTGTGATCTAAAGAGGAGACCGGATCATCCAGTATGATTCCTCCATTTGATGGTATAGAAGAAATTTCAGCAAGGAAAAAGGCTATTGATAATGTCTTTTGTTCTCCTTCGCTTAGGATTTCGTTAATGTTTATTTTCGGGCTGGAATCCAAAGCAAGTTTTATCGTGGTTTTACCTTTTACCCCTCTGCTATTTAGCTTGAATAAAATGTGTTCCCTTCTTAGTTGCTTTAGTTCTTTTTCAATTTCACTCTTAAACTTGTCGAGCAACAATGAACTAGATAATTCGTTATATTTTCTTGTCAATTTTGTTGTATCCAGCGATTTTATTGCTTTATCAATCTTGACGACTTTCTGATGAATTTTTACTAAACGATGGACATCATCTATCCTTTTAAATATTTTTTCTTTTGAAACCAACTCGTTTTGTTCTGCTAATAATTCTGCTGAATTGTCTTGCTTGGCTAGTGTTTTTAAATGCTCCAATTCACTGTTTTTAATCTCTAACCAATGTTCAATTTCTTTTAGCGGCGGTAATTTAACTTCTGAAATATCCTCTAAGGACAGGTACTTATCGTCCTCGGCGTTTTGTAATAGCGTATTAATTTTTATTGCTGATTGGATGAATAATTTCACTTTCATATCCAATTCAGGCGAATCATGAGAAAAGAAGGTACGAACAGAGGAATCTGTCACTTTTGTGAATGGTAAAGATTTTAATTTAACTATTAAATCGTGTCTTTGAGCGTGTAACTGAGCTGTCTCTTGACTGATACTGTCATTAACGAATTCCTCAAAACCCGTTAAGCGCATTTTAGCTTCTTCCTTTAATTCTTGTTGGCACAACAAACATCTCGCTTCATTATCGACATAAGGAAATGATTGTTCAGGATAAACCATTTCATGATATTGCTTGGCGGTGTGCCAGAGTTTTTTCCAAGGGTTACTGCCAACACCATCTAAAGGTTGTTCTACGAACGCTTCACGAGTTAAAACTTCCAGTGTTGCTTTCGAATCAAGGTATCTTCGATGTAACGAAACAAACTCTTTAACCTTTTCAAAAGATAATTGGTTATGAATTTGTTGGAGGTTGTTTTTTAAGTTTGTAATATCGTTTATGTTCCTTTGAAGCTCATGTATCAACTTAATAGGATTTGAATCTATAAGAACATTTAAATCTTTTGAAATCTGATTAAGCCGTTCCTGATCTTGTTCTGTAAAGGTACAATTCTGTTGAATGTCATTTTCCTTCGTTTTGTAAGAAATGGATTCAACAAACCTTTTGGCATTAGAAGGGCTAGTTAACTCATGGAATGAAGGTAGTGTTTCTAAAAAATTATCTTTTACCTGTAATAACTTTTGTTTTATTTCAGTTTGATGTCTAGCAAGATCATCGAAGATTTTAAATTCAGTTGGAATAAATACAACTTCGTTTTCAGATTCTGCATAAATTCTCGCACAATCAGTGTCGAAAATACTAATAGATGTTAACTGCTGCTCAGGCGCGGTATTTACCACTCTATTTATAATGGCTTCTTTACCATTTTGCTGTACATAAATGTCGGCTGTGCTTGTTGAATCGATGGTTTTATAAATATTTGGATGGATCTTTGTTTTATCATCCACAGCTCGGCAAGCCTGCTTTAACACCTTAGCATAACTAGATTTGCCAGCGGAATTTTCACCGTATACAACCGTTAGCCCATCTGGTAAGAATTTAAGCCCATGCTCCGGTTCAATAGCGGCAATATTATTGAGGTTTTTTAATGCAGTAATCTTAATAGTATCTTTAGGGTTCTTATTAGGGATATGATTTTTTTCTAAAGGAGTGATGTTTAAAATCCTCTCAGAAAACCCGTTCTCATAAAGGATATTATCTATTACTTCGTTTATGTCTTCATTTTCCAGCTCAGATTTTTGATAGAGCTTTCTGATTAAATCATTTTGCCATTTAGGAAGCCCTAATGACCATTCCCAAATATGTTCATTAAATTCCATATAATTCCCTCCTCTGACAATAACTTAAACCATTCAACAAAAGAGAACAACATATTTTTGAAAGTTGTAGAAAAATGACATAATTATTATTTTTATTAAGATAGAAAAATCTAGGGGATGAGTATTTATTCTGAAAAATCGGAAATCACTTTAAAAAGAGAGAAATAAGGGAGAGGGAAATATGTATGTCGATAATGTTCGAAATACAATTAGCAGATTGGAACAGGGTGAATATGAGGAATATTTAAAAAGGCTGCGATCAGTTTTAAGGAGAAAATACAGCAAAAATGTAAAACCATCCGAACTTAAACGGCGTGTTGATGAATTTGTTTCTGGAAAAGATCCTAAAATTGAATCATTCGAAGCCTACTTAATAACATTTGATGAGCTATCAACTAACGGAGCTATGAATGTATTACATAACAACAATGTAAGGATGCCAAAAAACTGGCGACAATTACTCCTTAAGGTAACAGAGGATCGAACACTTTCCCCCGAAGCCATCAAACATTTAGAGGAAGAAGAAATTCTAATTGAAATAAAAGCATTGTTTTACTATTCTATTGAATACTGTAAAAGCGAAAACAGGGATAAATTTTTTGAAAATCTGCATCATTTTAATGGATTTTTAAAAATTGCATCCAATAAAAAATGATCTGTTTGGTAAATTAACAGGTCGTTTTTTTAATTAAGGTGGTTTATAAATGACGTTGTTTGTTCATAATGATAGAAAAATGTAATATGTAAATTACTGGAAAATAAATTCATCTCAAAAATTTAAGCGAAATTGAAATGAAAAATAAAGAAAAAGATACTTTTTAAAAATATTTTTCATAAAAAATATTTTTTTGGTAAAAAACGAAAATGGAAAATTTTATAACATGTAAGGCGGAAAACTCCTGTTTATGATAGGAGCATGGAAACTTTCAGCAAAGGGTGACAACTATGTCCAAGAGGAAAACTGAATTAACAGAAAAGAAAATTGCCGAAATGGAAAAAGAAGGTCGAGGGCAAGGGACTGGAGAGGATTATAAACCATGGATTAATATTCAGGATTTCCCGTCCAATGGACTGGCTACTAGGGGAAAAGGGTGGAAAACAAATCGCATCCACCAATTTTTATCCAAATTGGAACGTGATTACTTCTATGTGTTGGAATGGAACAACATTGTTGTCGATATAAGAGAGCAGTTTCCGCTAACCCGCGAAGATACCTGGCACATTGCAGATGAAAAAGGAATTAAACATCCGACTGATCCGAAATCACAAATCCCTATTGTGATGACAACTGATTTTCTTATAACTATAAAAGGCTCGACAGGTAAAAAGCATGTCGCTCGAACTGTAAAACCATCTAAAGAATTGGAAAATGAGCGGATTATAGAAAAATTTGAAATTGAACGTTCATATTGGGAAAGTCGCGGAATTGACTGGGGAATCATCACCGAAAAGGAGATTCCGAAGGATATGGTTGCAAATGTGGAATGGCTCCATTCTTCATATTTTGAAATTGAGGATTTGCCTGTCTCTACAATTAATACCTACACCCAACAGTTAAAGTCATTTATCAAAAAATATAACACTTCCATTATCGAAATGGTGACAGAATTTGATAAAACCTTTCAACTTGAAAATGGAACAAGTTTAGACATCCTTAAATATTTGATCGCTCGAAAAGAAGTATCTGTTGATATAACGAAGAAAATTTACACCCATCTTTGGGTGGAGGATGTATTTAATCTTGATTCTATATAAGAAAGAAGGAATGTAATGTTTGTAATCAATGACATTATTAGTATCGAAGAAGCGTATGGTAAAAAACGATTAGAAAGAATCATTTGGATTGATGAAGGAAATGTCATTTGCTACACCATTGATATGGAAAAGAAAAGCACAATACCAATTAAGCGGAAAATCTCTGATTTACAGCAATTACACACAGAACAATTGTTATCGTTAATTAAAAGTGATCCTTACGGTTTTATCTATCAAGACGAGGAACAACTTTCAGAGAAAAGTAAACAATTACGGGATGAACGCTGGAAATGCATCAAAAGCATAGCTTCACAGGAACCAGATATATACGAAAGTGATAAAAGAGGTCGTCTCATAAGAGAGGCAATTGCTAAAACAGGGAAAAACAAACGGTTGTTTTATAAATATTTGGTCCAATATTGGCAAAGAGGGAAAGTCAAAAACGCCTTGCTGCCTGATTATAGGGAGTCTGGAGGAAAAGGAAAAGAAAAGACCTACAAAGATAAAAAGAACGGGAGACGGCGAAAGTTTGAAAACGTCATTGGTGAAGGGATTATCATCACGGATGAAATCAAACGAGTTTTTGGGATAAGTGTGCAGAGATTTTATCATACTGCTAAAAAAAATCCGCTTGCTACGACCTATAAATTAATGATGGAAACCTTTTTTGTAGCAAGTCATCGTTATGAAAATGGCGTAAAAAAGCCTATCCTCCTTGAACAAGACAAGCTTCCAACTCTAAGACAATTTAAATTTTGGTATGAAAAGAACTATAAAGCAGAAGAAAAGCTTCGGAAAAGAAAAGGAAACCGAAAATACGAATTAAACCATCGGGCAGTTCTGGGGACATCCGTAGGTGATTTATATGGACCTGGAACTAAGTATCAAATTGATGCGACTGTTGCTGATGTTTATCTCGTTAGTTCCTTTAATCGAAACTGGATCATCGGTCGTCCCATCATTTATGTCGTCATCGATGTTTTCAGTCGAATGGTTGTTGGGCTTTATGTAGGTCTTGAAGGACCATCGTGGTTTGGAGCGATGATGGCTCTTGCCAATACTGCAAGCGATAAAGTTTCGTATTGTAAGAAATACGGTATTGATGTAACGAAAGAAGAATGGGATTGTCATTATCTTCCTCAAACTCTTTTAGCTGACCGGGGCGAATTAGAAGGGTACAACGTGGAGCGACTAATCAACGCTTTTCATATAAAAGTGGAAAATACACCACCATACAGAGCTGATTGGAAAGGGATTGTCGAGCAACATTTTCGGATTATCAATACAAAAGTGAAGCCATTTTTGCCTGGGACTGTGGATACGACTGTTAAAGTAAGAGGTGATAGGGATTACCGATTGGATGCCACTTTAACACTAGAAGAGTTTACAAGTGTCATCATTAAATGTGTACTTCATCATAACAATCATCATTGGTTAAAAAATTACAACCAAGATGAAATGATGATTGAGGATGAAGTATCCTTTATTCCCCGTGAATTGTGGAACTGGGGAATTAAAAATCGTTCAGGAAAACTTCGTTCTTATTCAGAGAATATTGTAAAACTTCATCTTCTTCCGACAGCAAAAGCAAGAGTAACGTATAAAGGAATCGAGTTTAAGAAGATGCGTTTCAGTAGCGAAACAGCTTTAAAAGAAAATTGGTTTGGGGAGGCAAGAGAAAAAAGTTGGCAAATTCCGATTTGCTACGACCCAAGAGACATGTCACACATCTACTTGCCAAGTGAAGACGGTAGAAACTATGAGATGGCAACACTGCTTGACCATCATAAGAAATACAGTGGCAAAACTATTGAAGAAGTGGAGTATTACTTTAATTCCGAATTGTTAAAAGAACAATCGTTTGCACACGAAGAACTTCAACAAAGTGTGGATTTAGTTAGCGACATTGAACACATTGTTCAAAAAGCGAAAAAATCTTTGGATAAAGAAAAAGTAGAAATAAGCAACAACCAAAAGGTTAAAGGTATTCGTGGGAATCGTTTAATGGAAAAGGAAGCAAGGCGAAAGGAAGAAGCTTTTTTACTTTCAGATGCTCAGCAGTTTAATCAACCGATGGAAACAAAAGAGATTGTTGAGGAAACAACTCCTAAAAAGAGTGTTTCCACGATTGAATTATTACGTCAAAAACAAAAGGAGAAGTTGAATCGTGCAAGGATTAGCGGCAAATGAATCACAGATACTTTACGGTGAAGACATTGTAGATGCTATTTACAGCGACCAGATAGTACAGGATTATGAGTCAAACCCTTTAATCGAAGCCCTTCCTCCCATTTTTACAGAGGATGAAGTAATTGAACAAATATCAGTTTTTCCGCCGTTTAATGAAAAAGAACGGAAATTAAATCCAAGTTATCGATTCCATTGTATTCAAAGATTGTTTCAATACTTTCAGCCTTTTGAAAAACATCTCGACCTTGAACAACGGATTTCAAGAGCAATTCGACAAGGATATTTGCACCGAAACCCTATGAAGAAAGAAGAAGTCATGAGGGTCCATGAAAGTTACAAGGCAATAAAAGAAGGAAAGTTTATTAAAAATTATCAAACAGAAGCCAAACGGACAGCGGCAGGGTTCACCATTATCGGCTTATCGGGTATTGGAAAAACGACCGCAATTGAAAGGGTATTATCCTTTTACCCGCAAATCATCAGGCATCAAGAATACCAAAGAAGACCATTTCAGTTTACACAGATTTGTTGGATGAAGTTAGATTGTCCATTCGACGGTTCACTGAAAGGATTATGTATGAGCTTCTTTTCAGAATTGGATCGTTTACTCGGTTCCAATTATTTAAATAAATTCGGGTCACAAAAAAATACCACCGATTTAATGATGCAGCGAATGGCTCACCTTGCAAGCCGACATGGTATCGGGCTTCTTATCATCGATGAGATTCAGCATCTTAGTCTCAGCAAAAGCGGTGGTTCCGATAAAATGCTAAACTTCTTCGTAACACTCGTTAATACCATTGGCATTCCTGTTTTGATGGTCGGGACGAATAAAGCCATTTCTATTTTACAAAGTGAGTTTCGTCAAGCAAGACGAGGAAGTGGACAAGGTGATATGGTCTGGTCACAGATGCCGAAAGACGAATCTTGGGATTTATTTGTGGAAGGTATGTGGGAGTATCAATGGACTCTGAATTTTACGGAACTAACAAATGAATTAAGTGATTTTCTCTATGAAGAAAGTCAGGGAGTTTTAGATATTTCCATAAAGCTCTTCATGCTTTCACAAATACGAGCAATCGCATCGGGAGAAGAAAAAATAACGAAACAAATCATCAAGAAAGTGGCAAGTGACAGCTTACGGCTTGTTAAACCAATGTTGGAAGCATTAAAATCAGGTATTCCAAGTGAGATTGCTAAATACGAAGATATTCGTCCCATTGATATAGACGAGGAAGTCGAAAAGTATAAAGCCTCTATTGATATGCAGAAGAAGATAAGAATTCAAAAGAAGTTACAAAGGCAAAAGTGTCATAAAAAGGAACAGTCTCTTTTGGAAGAAGTGACACTGCAACTTTTAGCTATGGATTTTGATCCAAAAGAGGTCCAAAGTGCCGTAAGGAAAGTGTTTAACAAAATAGGGGGAAACCTTGGAAAACCAACGGTGCTAAAAGAAGTGATAAAACTTCTTATTAATAAGGACGAAAAGAAGGAAGAAAGAAAAGACAAGAAAAAGAAAGCTATTTTATCAAGCGAAAATTATTTGGTTCTCTTGCTTCAAGAAGCAAGAAAGAAGAAGCAATCGGTCCACGAATATTTTTTAGATAAAGATATCATTAAACAACCATTAAATGAGTTCTGGGAGGGTAAAGAAAATGCTACATTGGTTCCCCACTCCGTATCCCGATGAATTGCTATATAGTGTATTGGCAAGGTATCATGTATGGTCTGGAAATACGAGTCCAAAAATGACGACTGAAGAACTGTTCGGAAAACGAACAGTTCGTTCCGTTTGGGACTTACCAGCTAACCTAAATATTTTATTAGGTCAGCTCGGTTCTTATTGGGATGCCAGTCAATTGATTAATAATAATACGATGTATCCTTACTATGCCACTTTTTCACTTCCGAAACAGGCAGAGCAAGTAAGAGAATCAATGTTGGACAGTGATGGAAGCACGATTCATACCCGTATCGGTGTTGCTGCAAGTAATGTGAAATTAAAAACAAATCTTTGGGTATGCAGTAATTGTATTAAAGAGGATATGGACACTTATGGAGAAACGTATTGGCGAAGGGTTCATCAAGCTCCAGGTGTTTTTATATGTCCGAAACATGAAACAGCATTGGAGAAAACGACTGTTTCTGTAAAAGCCCAAAACCAACATGAGTTTGTTGTCGCTACCCCTTATGTTCAAAGAAAGAAGATTAATCTTGATGGGATAAATAAAGAAGAGGTTCAATTACTTATTAAAGTTGCTAAGGTAACTGAATCTCTTTTAAACAATACCTATCTTCAAAATACAGATAATACTATTCGAAATAAATATTTGGAACTGTTAAAACAAATGGGTTATGCAAGTGTCAACGGATTTATAAAACGGGACAGGCTATACCAGAGTTTTGGTGCAAAATTCTCCGACCGCTTCTTGGATCTTTTACAGTCGCTTGTTTTCTTAGAGGAATCGGATTGGCTAACAATGATCTTCCAAAAACATCGGAAGTCCTTTCATCCTATTCGGCATATATTAGTGATGTTGTTTTTGGAAACAAGTTTGGAGGATTTGTTTGGTGAAAAGGAACATGGTTCATTCGGAAAAGGACCTTGGCTATGCTTAAATGTTGTATGTCCAAATTATCATAAGCCTGTTGTAACAGATTTAACGATTACAAGGTGTTATGATACTGGAAACCCAGTTGGAACATTTCGCTGTGATTGTGGTTTTGTTTTTTCACGAAGAGGACCTGATAAAAATAAGGAGGATTGTTACCGCATTGGTACAATAAAAGATTATGGTCATGTTTGGATGGAAAAGCTGACGGAACTGGTTAATGAAGGAAACACCCTTACAGATATAGCGAAGGAAATGCGGGCAGACCGAGCTACCATCAAAAAATATGCTGCTGGATCGGGGTTAAAAGTGCCATGGAAACTTCCGAAAGTTGATAAAAAAAGCGTAAATGAGTCTTTGGAGCATTTCCAAACCCAATTATCTCAAAGGAAAAATAAGTGGCTTGAACTTCAGGAGGAATATCCTAGAAAATCAAAAACAGAGTTGCGGAAAATAGCTCCTGATGTGTATGCTTTTTTATATCGCAATGATCGTGATTGGCTTAATGAATTTTCCCCTACAAAGAAAAGAATTCAAACCCCAAATCAACGAGTAAACTGGAAGAAACGGGATATAGAATTGTTAAATCAAGTGCAGAAAGTAGTAGGTAATTGGGATAAGGATGCCGATAAACCAATAAAAATTACGGTAACTTCAATCGGAAGGAAAATAGACGAATTATCGTTATTACAGAAAAAAGCAGATAAGATACCAAAAACTATGGAATATATCCGTAAAGTATCAGAGGATACAGTGTCCTTCCAAAAAAGGCGAGTTGAATTCACAATTGAAAAATTGAAACAGGAGGGAGAGGCAATTCTTGAATGGCAAATATACAGAAAAGCAGGACTTCGGTCAACCGTTTCAAATGAAGTAAAAAGGTTAATTTCGTTAAAAGTCAATGAATATGACACAATAAAAAACATCTGAAATTTTTAAAAAATGAATTTAATGAGTAAATATACAATGTTTAAAGAGGAGAATTTAAAAAAATAACATACTATTTATATAGGCAGGGTATATTAGTAAAAAGAATAAAAGGGGAGGGTGAAAATGGAAATTTATCCAGTGCATTTAAGAAAGCTGCGATCTGAACAAACGAAGGGTAGTATATTAGAAATGGAGTCAGAAAAACTCAAAGAAAACCTCAATGTTTTATTTGATGATTTTTATAAATTGAAGAAACACTTAGAATATATGGAAAATAAATATAAAATAAAGGGCGAGGAAAATTAATTTTCCTCGCCTTTATTTAGAACGAACTAATTTATTTATCTCTCGATGCAATTCACCCAGGCGTTTTCGATTCTGTTCTTGTCTTTGTTTTTTAACTTGTTCTAGTACGCTGCTACTATATACTTTAGTATCAGCTCTCATTTTTCTGTTGTTTACATCGACTATTAATTTAGTCATGATAATCAGCCTCTCTTTATTTTATTTTCTTTTAAAGAGTACAATTGGAAGGCTGTTGTAACAGCTCGCGAAAGTTTGTCTATGTTCATTTTACCATTTTTTGTTTGTCTATTCAACACATGCTCATTACGACTATCAATCAAGATTGAGTAAATATACACAATTTCTCCAATAGTCGCTATAAACGAAATCGTGTTTTTTTGGTCATACTCCCATGCGAAATCTGATGTCAATATTTTTATATATGACATGTTCTTACATGTGCTATCACTTGTATTAACCGTTTTAGGAAAATTAGGATTCACTCTCGTATAATATTCTTGTTCTAGCTTATCCTCTTCTAGTCGATAAATGGAATAATCACCGAGAAACCTTAATGTCGAAAAGGTTAATTTGGTTCCATTATATTTATCAGCAATAATATCCTGTAATTTATTGTATAGTATGTTTGAAAAATCAACTTCTTGCTGAGCATGAATTGGAAGGTTCTCTGAATCATTAGCCATTTCTTTTAAGTTTTTTTCTAGCTTTAATATTAAAGTATTTTTATTTTCGATGTCCTTGTCCCATTCTTTTAGCAATTCGAAAGCTTGTTTGAACTTAAATGTGTTTCCTGATGAAAGGTATGGAGAAATCACTTCATATTCTCGGCGTTGATTTGCGTATGCATAATAATGAAAATAATCTTTTTTGCTTTCATCAGTCATGTCTTGAAGAGTCTTTTCTTCTATGTACTTATTAAATAGGAACCAAATTAAAAGAAGCAAACATGGTGTAAGAAAACAAAAACCTAATACCACGTCTAAAGTGAAAAACCATGTAATTGCTCCTACTGGAATTCCCCATAATAGTTGTCTCCAAGACCACATCTCTTTTAACAATGCATAGCTTTTAGTGCCTTTTTTCTTTTTTAAATCTAATAGATAATGGTCATGAGCATCACTTACTTTTGGCATAGCCTCTCTAATAGTTTTTATGTATGGATCAAATTTCTCTGTAGCAAATTCTAAATTTTCTAAGGTTGTATCCTTTTTATGTGTATTTGTCCCCAACGCATTTTCCCCCTTAATACATTAAAAAATATCAATAACATTTATTTTATCACTTTTACAGATGTTGGATAAGGGGTTATTTTTATATTGATCATTTGTAAATTCTCTTCTTTTTTATGTGCTGGTCCCCGACTTTTTTGTATTGCAGAAAAAAACGCAGTTCCCAACTTTTATTTTTATGATACATAATTTAAAACGATAGATTGCAGACTCTAAGACCTTAAAGTTCCCAACTTTTTTGTCTTATAACAATATAGTGTAGTTTTGAAATAAAGTTAAGACGTTTATAAAAAAGGTGCGATGCTTTATCTCTTTAATCAAAGAATTGTAAATAAGCTATGATCAAACTTTTTTATAAAACATAAACATAAACCTGTTGGATAAGAAACCA
>WPCH01064117.1_pt1 | contig 14478 bp, 17 predicted proteins | sample 5399881 | NCBI WGS metagenome assembly WPCH01 (sample SAMN12869468, study PRJNA574797) | sludge metagenome | isolation source: wastewater treatment of pH5 | place: China:Beijing | collected 2019-05-20
TCCTGGCCAACCATCCCTGTGGCGCCCAATATTGCTACATGTAGAGCTTTCATCAAGATCTCTCCTTACTATACTATCTAACTATTCTAAGCTGCCGCTCCACAACAACAGGCTGTAACTGCTCATTGTGTAACGCACGTTCTATAGTGGGGATAATTAGTTCCATATCAGACACTAGGGATCGCGGTTTAGCCTTCGGATTATCCTGGCCAAAAGGAACAAAGAAAACGTTTTGTACTGTCAACAGTCTGCCAATATTGACCGCGTTGAGCCCGAGTGCATCATTGGTGGAGATGGCAAGAACCAACGGCTTCCCGTTTCTCAGTTGTGTCTTGGCGGCCATCAGCACCGCGGTATCCGTAATTGCATTTGCCAACTTTGCTAGGCTATTCCCAGTACAAGGGGCAACAACCAGACAATCAAGAATTTTTGCGGGACCCAGGGGTTCGGCTTCAACGATGGTGGTGATCACCGATCTACCAGTCAAATTCTGAAAATGGGCGATGATTTCCGCGCCCACGCCAAAACGTGTTGTAGTTTCGGCCACGGTCTGTGAGGCAATAGGATAAACCTCAGCCCCTAGTTCTGTGAGTCTTTCCACTTGAGGCCAGATTTCTTCGTAGGTGCAATGACTACCAGTTAAAGCAAAGCCAATGTTCTTACCTTTTATAGTCATCTTGACGCTCCCCTCCGAGCAGTTTTTCAAGCAGGTGAGGAACCGTCCGAATCAGAATTTGTGCGGCAGTTTTAGGAGCAACTTTCCCTGGAAGGGATAGGGCATGAATGGCCACCAACCCAAGTTCCCTTGCGGCGGTGAAATCAGTACCACCAGGACCAGAAGCAATATCCACAATGAGGGTACTTGGCTCAAGGAGTCTCAAATAAGTGTGTGGCAAGACCATGGCTGGAATCGTGTTGAAGATGATCTGAAAATCTTTCCTCGAAGACAATGCCGCGAGTGGCAATGGTTGGCATTTTAGGACAACCGCTCGAGCCAAATCCATGACCGAGCGGGAACTCACCGTTACCTCAGCACCAAGACCCACAAGAAATTGGGCTAATGTGGTTCCACAACGACCTAGGCCCAGCACGAGGCAGCGCGAATTATGAATCGTGATGTCACTATTTTCCATGGCGACCTGAATCGCACCCTCGGCGGTGGGTATGGAGTTAAGCACAGCAATCTCATCCAACTCCGCCAGTTCCACCAAGACCAACTCGTATTGATCAGCTAGGCCCCGAATTACAGGCTTAGCCACCCCTATCAACAGAGGTGTCTTGGCGGGAAGTACAGGGATCACCTGACCCAAGTCAATCGGTGTACCTTGTGTCCCCATGTAGGCTGTGATGCGCCCCTCTGCGTCGGTATTGCTCATGGGGGCAATAACTGCCTGTGTACCCAGGACAGCCCTGTTGGGTTCTGCAAAATGCTCCGCTCGTTGTAACAATCCTAGTCGGGGATAACCCACAAGCCGCAGGTCTACATCAAGTTCTACCAAGGCCTCGGCCAGACCAACCTCCCGTTGATCACCGCCGAGCATGGTGATGGCAACACCTGCCAGTTGACTAGCCATGACAAACCCTCCTCACCGTAACTCACTAGTACTATATGACGGTGAAAAGAATATGTTCTAATCCTATTACGACTCCTCTGATGTTAGGGATCCGCCTGATCGCCAGTAAAACTCCAGGCATAAAGCTTTCGCGATTATTAGAATCATGTCGTATAGTCAGGGTCTGGCCAGGCAATCCCAGGATTACCTCCTGATGAGCCACCAGGCCTGGGGAGCGCACGCTATGAATGGGGATTTCCTTATCATGTACCTCTTGCATCATTTTTCGAGTTCGCAATGCTGTTCCTGAGGGGGCATCTAGTTTTTGGGCATGATGGTATTCTATGATTTCGGCATGTTCAAAGAAAGCGACCGCTTCCTGCGCATATTTCATCATCAACACTGCACCAATGGCAAAGTTTGGTGCTATGATGGCCTTCCAATTCTCTTGCAATGCCCGCGCCTGCCACTCCTTCAGTTCCGCGACACTAAGACCTGTCGTACCTACGACCATGGGTACATTGTGGGCCAAACAAGTCTCCATATTTGAACCAACAGCTTGGGGCGTGGTAAAATCGACCACGACATCGGCCGAACTTGCCTCTAATGCTTCCTTCAGGTTGGTAAAAATCTCGACTCCCCTCAACAATCCTCGACCCCGGGGATCCACTCCCGCCACCAAATGTAGGTCTGGAGAACTCTGCACTGCTTTACATACTTCAGCACCCATCTTCCCGGCAGCGCCATTGACAACAACCCGCATGTTTTCCCCTCCTTAACATTGGATGTTTCGTGAAATAGAAACTCCAATATGAATGCGACACATTTGCATAAATGCGTTGCACCCCAAAGATGCCCTGCATTCATCTGCAGTCCATTCGATACTTGGCAGGGACATTCCTGCAACAGCAAATATTAGAAAAAGGCTACCTTTTGGCAGCCTTTTTACAAACAAGATTTTAGTAGTTGGTGCTTTCTCCGCCACCATGGGACTCAACATCTTTGGCCCCATTTTGTCGAAGAATTGAACTGGCATCATTTACCTTGTCATCGCTAGTTTCAATGACGGCCAGTATACCACCTTTTTTCAGATTTTCCTCATACTGACGGCCTCGTTCTTCGGGGATGCCAAGGTCAATCAGCCCTCCTGCTACCCCACCAGTAACTGCACCAGATAACACTCCTGCCAGCGGCCCTGCTGCAACGATGGGCCCGATACCTGGTATGGCAAGGGCTCCAACTCCAGCTAGAAGCCCCGCTACTCCACCTAAGGCCCCGCCCCAACTGGTTCCATCGGCGATAGAATCAGTTCCAAAATCCGAACCTGTCTCCATGTCGCCGGACTTACCGCGATCTGTACGTTTCTGACTGTCTTTAGCTAAGATGGAGATTTCGTTATCTTTGAACCCCTTATTTCTCAGGGCCTTTACCGCTGTTTCGGCGGTGCTGATATCACGAAATACCCCAATCACAGTTGACAAAAATACTCCCCCTTTCATTTGGTTAGGAGTAGCTTACCCAATACAAGGGTGCTTATTCCAGGGGGGGACTGCCTATAAAGCCCATTACATGAAGATAGACACTCTCCTCGGTTTTTCCTCTATTTTTTTCATGACATCCGTATAGTCTTGAGCGGTAGTAAGGTCAACGATGATCAAATCTCTTCCTATTTTTTTGATCCCCCGCCATGGCACGACAATGAGCTTGGGTCTAAACCAGCGATTTCCATAGGGAATGATTATGGATTCCACTTCACCGCTTCGCACATTAATAATCAGATCGGTATGGTCCACTACGCCGAGGCGAATTCCCTCGTCAATGCAGATGATTTCTTTTCCCGCCAACTCTGAATAGCGCATCCTACCACCCCACCTTTGCTCAGCATATGTAGCTTACTAAATGACTAGAACTTCCATCCCCATGATATGCAAAGACTCGGCGGGTTGTTAAAACCCGAGCTTATGTTGCCTCTGTCGTACTCACCAATCTCGATTTGAAGATAATTATTCTTTCCAGAATGTCTAACTCGAAGACAATAGTGGGAACGATCCACGGCGAAATCATACTTCGCAACTGCATGCCATTCCAGCTGCCGCTGGAACTTGTACTCTAGACGAAGGATCGAACGCATGGCGTCCATTCTGAAGCTAAAGACTCCATCGCCGATGGGAAAATCAGTCCGTAGCGAAGCGTTGATCGGGTCAAACTGAAACAGCGTGTCATTTAAAGCGTAGCGCATGATGAATGCCGGCGTGGGTTCGATGCGCCACTCTAAGCTAGTATGTCTATCTTTGGCCTCCAGTTTCCACAGGAGTTGGTTGTAATTCCCCGTCCCATCCCGGCTTATCCAACGCCTGAGATTGAAGCCAAGTTCAATACCCTTATACTCCCTGAGTAAATCCAGCCGCCAGCCCTGGCGATTAGGGGTATACCTGTTGGTCTTGGCTAGGGGACTTGCAAAGCCTGGATCAATGCATTGGGCCACGAAATTACCAGAAATAGACCGTCCCTTACCGACCAGCTCCAGTACGAACGCCTTGCTTTCTCCACCATTGTAGGAGGTATGCCAGCCCTGGGAAGCCAGAGCACTGATAGGACCGATTTTTCCTTCGGCCTGCAAGACACTGGTGTCTCCACCTTCAGTCGGGCCGGCATATCGCAACTGCACGCCGGTTAAAGTCAAGGTGCCAAGATTCGAAACGCTCTCCACAAAAACGGCATCTACCACATCTGCATTTTTAAAAGGCACGTGTCTTAGCGCTCCGAGCCTTAGCTGTGGAGTTTCCAGAATGGCCGAGTAGCTATTTGCCGAATATTGATTTTTGTCGACCAACCTAAAGGTGTCCCTTGAGGTGATATGTGGGAGGTTGTGGTTCATGAGAATATACCCATCCGGCCCGATCTGCGCTCGCCACCCCCACCTTGTCTTGAACTCGGTTAGCAAAGTATTCTGCAGTTCCAAGGCTGCATCTAAACCCCAGATCCAGTTGAACCAGGGCCCATTTTTCTGTTCTACAGTAAAGCTAAAGGAGGAACTCAACCCTTCTGTCCCGAGTACTCCTGCGACTTCTCCACTCAGCTGAGACGCAAAGAGACTTGAAGTGCAGAGTACCATCAAGAAAAGGGCAAAAAAAACCCCGCGCATGTACAAAAAAGAACATCTCCTTTGGACATTTCCCTGGGCGCGGAGTATTAACAGTATAGCACAGACCTCTACTTTTTCCAAGCGTACCCTTCTCTTGGGCTTAAGCCTTGCTGACGCGAAAAGTTTTCCTGATTCTTGCGGACATATGCTTGATAGAGTTCTTCAGGACCTATTCCAGCTTTCAAACACATACTCACAAAGAAATGCAATACATCTACAATCTCCTCTGTGAGCTTTTCATGATTAATCTCCTTGGGATCCTTCCACCACTTGAAGTTCACTTCATCCAACACTTCGCTCAGTTCAGATATAATCGCTAATATTTCTTTTTGAATCCAAACCTCGGGACTATAATCAAGCTCTCTGTGTTCAATGACGGCCTCATCGAACTGTTTTTGCAGTCGGAAAATTTCCGTCAACATATCGCCTGACATGGCACATCCTCCTCAATCAGCTTTCCTGGTCCGAGCCCTACCCAAGTCCATGACTGGGGATCAAAAACATTTGCCGAGAGCTCCATCAAGTCATCATAGGTAACTTGTTCAATACGATTCATGGTCTCTTCAGGAGTGGTGATACCACCTTCATCCATTTCGCCCTTTACGAGGCGCGTCATGCGATTGCTCGTGCTCTCCAAAGATAACATCAGGCCCCCCTTGCTCTGGCCCTTAGCTCTTTCCAGCATCTCTGGGGTAATCAACTGTGGAATGTTTTTAAAGAGAACTCGAAGCACGTCCCACACTTGCCCCCATTGCTGCGGATTAAAGCCGGCATACACTCCGTAAGCACCCGCATCATCATAAAGGGACGTGAACGAATAGGTGTTATAGACAAGACCACGCTCTTCTCGCAACTCCTGAAAGAGCAAGGAGCTCACACCGCCACCAATCATCGTGTCAAGCAAGTTCAGTGCATAGCGCCGTTGATCGTGCCGACACAGCGCCGGCCCGCCCAGGCAGAGATGGACCTGTTCGATGTCCTTATCCTGAAAGTATCCGGTTCCTGGACTATAGCATGCCCTGCGGAGGAATGGCTTGGAACCCCTGGGAAGAGAACCTAGAGATGCCGAAAAAGTATCCACCACTCTCTCATGGCTGATGTTACCTGCGCTTGCAATCACGAGCCGATCTGCCGTATAGTGCTTGGCCATGTATGCTCTGATCAGCTCTGGAGAAAACCCGTTGATAGATTCGGCAGAACCAATAATATTCCGTCCTAGAGGATCTTGAGGCCACAGGGCACTTGAAAACAGATCGTGGACCAGCTCCTCGGGGGAGTCTTCGTACATACTTAGCTCTTCAAGGACTACATTCTTCTCTTTCGCAACATCTCCTGGCGAAAACAAGGAGTGGAGCAACATATCCTGCAGCAGTTCCGCCGCGGAGTCATAGTGCTCATCTAGGACTTTGAAATAATAACAGGTTTGTTCCTTACCGGTAAACGCATTAAGGTATCCACCCCGCTGGTCCATGATCTCAGCAATATCACGGGCCGAATATCTTTCCGTCCCTTTAAACATCATATGCTCAATAAAATGTGAGAGCCCACATTCCGGCAGTTCTTCATGGCGGCTACCCACCTCCAACCATGCTCCAAGCGTGACTGAGCGCAAATAGGGCATGTACTCGGTGATTATTCTAATGCCATTAGGCAACACTGTTCGTTGATACATTCTTACCCCCTGTACAACTGGGCAAATCTGCCAAGGCGTACTCTTCTTTCCACTGATTTTTGCATATGAATATGATACCATAGATTCATCAGACCAGAAAGGGGGATCCTCATGAATCAAGGTATTGTTGCCGCAATCTTGTCCATTTTACTATACCTCTCCAGTCTTCTCAGCGGAGGACAAAGCCAACCCATTCGTCCGGTGGATCCTCCGCTACAACAGCAATCGTACATCGTCCTTGGCCAAATTGGGACAGTCTTAGCTGACCGGGTGACCGTTCGCCACAGTCCGAACCCAGATGGCAGGCCACTTGGTACTGTGATGAGGAACACCACGATCACAATCTTGGACCAAAGCGATACTTGGTATAAGATCCGCCCGAGCATAGGTGCTGAAGGTTGGGTACCAGACTATGCGATCACTATCGCTAAAGTCCAGCGCCCTGCAGACAAGCAAGAGCTCTTAGCCTTCTATCCGGGAGGCGAATGGGCTTATGACAGTCTCTTAGCCAATGGAACGAAGCTCACGGGCATTGCCCCTCTAGGATGGAGACTCGACAGTTATGGCGGATTAATAGCAAACTTTGACCCAGAAGAAATGGGTCGCAGTCTTTTCTTTGCAGGAAATCAAGAAATGGATACCTATGCCAACATCGATATAAATGCAAGCCCCTCACGCCTCTTGAGCACCTCCCACCTAAGGCAAAACAGCATTGCCCAGTTGAGAAAGATCTTGGAGGAATGGGGGTTAAAAGGCGTATTATTTAACATCGCCTATGTTCCCGCCGATGAGCAAACTGAACTTTTTGGGTTCATGGAGCAAGTGGCAAGCAGTCTGCGCCAAGAGGGAATAAAGACCATTGTCGCACTCCCCTGGGACTCCACCATTGATTACGCTGGGGCGGCAAAGGCAGTGGATTACATTGTCCTTGAAAGTGCTCCAGTTGCTGTCAGTAAACCCGGTCCCATAGCGGATATCACCCGCGTTGAAACCATGCTCCAAGAGGTGACGCCTCTCGTGCCGCCAGAGAAAATCGTTTTGGTTGTCTCTACAGGTGGCCGGCACTGGTCCAGAACTGGCCTACCTTCTCCTTTGTCTCACACAGACGCCCTGGAACTAGCGGCCCGCGAAGGGGCTAGTGTGCGGTGGGATACAAGCTCCAAGACTCCGTATTTCCAATATGGTGGGGGCAACGAAGTATGGTTTGAAAACCGCTACAGCATTAAGTACAAAATAGACTTAGTTCAGGAGTATGATCTCGGCGGGTTGGCCCTCAGAGACTTGGGACAGGAGGACTCGGCGATTTGGTCCATCCTTTAAACCAAGGGCCTCAGTCTGCGAGTAGCTCTGTAACCGTCACGCACTGCATTCCTTTTTGCTGTAGGTAATCCAAAATTATCGGTAGTGCCTCCAAAGTAGGTTTTGTAGGATGCATCAACACTAGAGCCCCATTGGTAATCTTGCTTTTCACTCGATCGATGATTACTGTAGGAGCAGGCCTTTGCCAATCCACGGTATCTACCGTCCACAACACCGTCTTGTATCCTAACTCGCCGGCCACAGACACTGTTTGTTGGTTGAAGTCTCCAGAGGGTGGTGCAAAAACTTGTGGGCGTTGCCCAGTGGCTTCTAACACTAGATCTTCCCCTTCTTGAATGAGCCTGGCGGTCTCCGTACGGCTCATTTTACTAGCAGCACCATGCCAACCCCCATGGTTGCCCATTTCGTGACCTGCCTGTGCGATCTGCTTAGCCATCTCTGGAGAAGCCTTTGCCCAGCGCCCTGTGGGGAACCATGTAGCGCTCACGCCATAATGGGCAAATACTTCGAGCATCCCAGGAATGAATTCATCTCCCCAGTCCACGTTGATCATCAGAGCAACCCTAGGCTCAGCGGTGGGTCCCTGGTAGATCGGCTCAAAATGGTCCTTCGTGATAGAGGGTAAGATTTGCACCGTGACCAGCTCTACAGCAGAGCGGGCGGGGGCGGCCAACAGTGCATCAAGCGTGCCTTGCACATCCACCACCTGCCCAACTACTTCTGCGGTAATTTCTCCTGTTTGCCAGTTCCAGCTGGCGTTACTCGCCTCTACATAGAATGTCTCTGCCAAAGATGCCACCACATCATAGAGTTCGTGTTCTAAGAGGCCTTCTACCAACTGACCCGCTAGGGTCACTCCACTCTTGACTCCATATAGGTTCCGCTGGGCAGTTTGATAAAGTCCGGGCGCCAGCCAAGCCAGAACCAAAACCAGGCAAACGACTGCAGTTAACACAATACCTCTTTTGGTAATGATCACCGTTAATTACCTCCTTTGGCAGGATGCTGCGTTCCAGCATGGTCAATATAATAGTCCCCTTTATGCAAGAGCCTCGAAACAGGAACGATTTGGTAGCCCTGGGCCAACAAGTCTGGAATTAGACGACGAATAGCCCCAGGAGTACCCGGGGCGGCATTGTGAAAAAGGACGATGGATCCAGGTCGAACCTGGTCCATGACACGGTCATAAATCTGGTTACTGGTGAGGTTTTTCCAATCCAAGGAATCTACAGACCATTGAATGGTGTAGTACCCTAGAGTGTGGGCAGTAGTAATGACCAGATTATTATACTCGCCAAAAGGAGGACGAAAAAGCGTTGTCTGTTGACCAGTCAAGTCTCGGATCAGGTCACCATTTTTCTGCAACTCATAGCCAATACCTTGTTCATTTAAGGTATTCATGTGGGGGTGCGAATAACTGTGATTGCCGATTTCATGGCCGGCGTCGGCTATCCTCACTACATAATCTGGATGTTTATCTACCCAGTAACCGGCTAGAAAGAAGGTTGTCTTTATCCCATGGTTCCTAAGAATATCCAGGATTTCATCGGTCAATTCAGTACCCCACGTAGCGTCGAATGAGATGGCTATTTGTTTAGTTGAAGTGTTTACACTATAAATGGGAACAAGCCTTCCTCGTGAGGTGACAGTGATAATCAATGAGTCCCGCACCTGTGGAATGAGGGCTACAAAGGCTAGAACCAACACCAAACACACATACCACCACTTAACTCTAACAACGAAAACGCGCATAACATCACCCCTGGGTAATCTTATTACCTAGAGGGTGAAGTTATGATTCCCGATCTTCTTGAGAACCGGTTTAGTGGCCCAGTAGTCCGCCGCCTCGGTCAAGTGGGGGTTATAGAAAAACAAAGCGCCACCTGTAGGATCTTCACCGCGTAAAGCCCGGTTTACCGCTTCGATGCAACTGTCATCTGCTATCGATGGCAAGGAACCTCCTTCAACCGGCGTAAACTGGCCTGGCTGGTGCATAACTTCCCAAGCGGTATTTGGGAATCTAGGACTCTGAACCCTGTTCAATATCACCGCGGCTACTGCAATTTGTCCTTCGAAGGATTCACCCCTGGACTCAGCCGAAACCAAACGGATTAAGAGATCTTTCTCTTTGGCCGTTATGGCTACAATGGTCTCATCTGAGCGCAGGGTTTGCGGCTTCGCGTGTGCTGGCAACCTCAGCTGCGTACCCACTTGCATGGCTGCGGGGTCTTTAATCTTATTTAACTCAGCTAGCTCCTTCCAAGAGATGCCGTGGGTCATAGAAATGTCGTAAAGGGTGTCCCCAGGCCGTACGGTATAGGTTGGTAGCGAGTTCGCTTTGCCGACTGAAAAAAAAGCCAGCAAAGCTACCAAGACCAAAAGTATGTTTCGCATGATTTCTCTCCCGACTTATCTAGTGCTTCATTATTCCACAAAAAGTTAGCTTTTCCTTTATTGTCCCAGTCGATCCAAGTAACGTAGGACACGATTGGCCTCAATCACCTTCGAGAAGGAGACCTTTTCGGAGAGGACATTCAGGCCAAGAAGGATTGCACCCAGAACCAACTTCCCAGGGAGCGAAAAAGCGATGACGATGGCCAATCCCAAGGACGCTCCTAAAGGGTTCGACCCTACATCACCCATCATGACGGTTCGCCGCAGATCCCACATCAGATACCCCGCCACAGCCCAAAGCAAGCCCTGCAGAGGGGCAAGCCCATGGGGCCTGATTACATACAACAATAACCCAAAGAGAAGGAAGCTCTTCCCTGCACGCCCGGGCCGCAGATCTAACAAGTTTAAAAAGTTCGCGGTAAGGGCAATGATGGCGCCATCGAGCCCACGTTCAAGCCAGCTGCTACTAAGGGGCCAAACGATAGCTAACGCCACTGCTATCCCTCCCCACGCTTTGAGAGCCCCGGTGGACAAAGTACGGACCGCCAAATGGCCTCGAAAACCCTTTCTATGTTCATCGCCATAGGCATCATCGATGATCCCCAGTAGGGCAAAGACTAGGAGCACCAAGGCAAACAGGAGGGAATACTCTGCGCTTCGTGAGTTGGACACCATTACCAAGACCGCCGGGAGAACAAAGGCTACTCCCATCCCTGAAGGGACTGCTTCTCCGAGGTAGTTTTGCTTACAGTGTTTCTCAAAGATGGGCAGTAACGCCGGCACTGCCCCATACGCAACCACTCCAGTAAGCACCCACCAGATCACAAATGCCACCCCTTTCTCCAGCACCGCCATAAAGCACCCAGTACTTGTATAAACTGCCGGCCCCGATGGCGCAAACCGCGAAACCCTCGCCCTAAGGCGCGGTGCTTCATGGCCAGAGGCACCTCAGTGAGGGTGAAGCCGTAGTGCAGGGCCCCCACCGTTAACGCTACTTCCACCCCATAACCCTCGAAAAATTCGCCAACACCTTGAAGTACTCGCTCCGTCAGCGCCCGTTGCCCCGAGAGGGGGCTTATCACCTTCGTTCTGGTGAGTAATTTTACGCCGAGACATGCGGTGCGCCGTACGATCCCGAAGCCCATTTTCGTACTAGTTTGGCTTTGACCAGCAACAAAATTCGCAATCGCCATGTCCACTTCGCCCCTGACCACTGGATCTAAGAGCCCCTGGGCCAGACCGGCCGTAGTACCTAGATCAGCATCGAGCAACAGATAGATATCGCCTGGGACACTTTCTCGTCCATGGTTCAACGCACCACCCTTACCGCGGTTTGAATCCAAACGTAATACGGTGACCTTCGTTCCCAAATTGCAATCCGCAGCTAAAGAGTATGTACTATCCGTGGAACCATCATCAATAACGACGATCTCATCCACTAACTCTAGGCCAGCTACTGCGGTTAGGGTTGGCACGATGTATTCTGCTTCATTGAAAGCAGGAATCAAAGCTACAATTTTCATGGAAAGAAACCTTGGGCACCCTTTTGCCTTCCATAGTGCCCCTGGCTTTCGCGAGCCACTCCCAACATGAAAGCAAGCTGCCCCATGGACGTGTCTATGCTGTCCACCATAAGACCCACAGGTAGCTCAGTCAGGACAGGTTGGGTATTTTTATCCCAGATAAAAACGAGCTTGGCCCCTGCTATACTGAGTTCCCGCATGGTCCCTAACTTCTCTATAGAAGGTGCATCCCCACATAGCCCGAAGACGAACACAATATCCCTAGCGGGGCCACTATTGATTAGAGACTCTGCCTGCCACGATACGTCGGTCAGTGAGGCCAAAGGCAATTCATGTAACTCAGCCCCCGCTGATTGCAGAGTGGCTTTTAAAGTGGTAAACGTTTTTTCCTCCGTATCAATGAGAACAATGGTCTTGTTTGCCAACATCTCCCCAGGAATGGAGTGTACTAGTTGATCCCAGGCTAGGTTTACCGCACTGAGCTCCGCCTTGAACTCTACGAGATTTGCCTGGCTTAGCTTAAAACGTTCCTCGAGTTCAGTAAGGAGAGTGGCCTGTTCGTCCACTAAGATATGATCTGGGAAGAGCGCTCCACCGATTAGAATGCCTAGAATCAAGCTGAAGAGTACCGCGACTAGAGACGCGACATGGTACCGGAAGCCGAAGTTCACCTAAAGCCACCCCGCGATCAGACGTAATTGTAGCCAGAAGAGACGTAGATAGTGTCGCCAAGGAGAAGCTAGACCCATGAAAATCACAATAGGAATGAGGGCTGCTAGAATCACCGGTGCAAGGTGCAGGGGTGTATTCGAACGATAGAGCTCGCTCACTTTCTTCGCATCAAGAAGAATAGGCCCTATTTTTAGCCGGGTCAGAAAAGTTGAAGCCATGCCAGGACGACCTTTTTCCAAGAAGTCAATCATGTTAGAATGGGAACCTACCAGAACAATGAGCTCGGCTCCCTGGCTGTGGGCAAGCAGGAGGCCTAAATCCTCGCTTGTACCTGGTGCTGGAACCGTGTGAAACTGCATCCCCAAATGAGAAAGACGTTCACAACATGGACAACGTCCATCGGGGTAAGCATGTGCGATGAGCGTGGCCCCCGATCTAAGTGCCCGATCACTGACACTGTCCATATCACCGACGATAATGTGCGGTCGGTATCCCGATGCTAACAGGGCATCAGCCCCGCCATCTACACCCATTAGAATAGGTTTGGTTTCTTGAATGTACGAACCCAGAACTCGCAAATCTTCCCTATAGCCGAGGCCACGCACGACAACCACGACAGTCTTACCGCTGAGTTCGGTCTTTAAATCTGGAAAGGCAATTTCGCCCAGAATAACTGCCTTTTCTTGCACCGCATAGTCCAAGGTATTGGTAACAAATCGGTCTAGCTCACTAGCGAGATTAAGCCTGGCTAGTCTTTGCCGCTCTTTGATTACATGTTCGGTAATTATCGTACCGACCGCAATGACCTCGCCCTGTCGTAATACCTTGCGCCCCTGAATCTCCACCTCATCCCCATCCTGCAGGAGCTGAAAAATCTCCTCGCCCACGTTGTCCAGGAGAGGCACATTACGCTCCATGAGCAATTGGGGTCCCAAGTTGGGATAACGACAGGTCAGAGAGCAGCAAGCGTTAATAACCCCTGCGGCGCCTGCCTCAATTAAACCTGCTGCACCTACTGCGTCTAGATCCTCGTGGGCAATCACGGCTATTTCCCGAGGCTGCAATGTTGAAGCCAGTTCTTTTGTGCGCTTGCCTAATCTGACTTTGCCTTGCATACCCAACCCCCTCGGTCTGGACGTTTCATGATGTGAACTGGTCACAAGAAAAAAGAGACGGTGTTTACCGTCTCTACTAGTATGTCTTCTTTACTTTGCCTTTAGACAACCTCACCAAGTTCTTGCCAAATGAAATGAACCATCCGCGCGATGAAATCGGAGTTGGTTGGTTTACCCTTGTTCTCTCTGACAAAGGGAAAAAGCTCATACAGTCGGTCCACATTCCCCTTCTCCCAAGTGACATCAAGGGCATAGCGCATCGCCCGTTCCACCTGGTGAGTGTTCACCTCAAATTGCTCACCAATAGCCGGATATAAATGCTGCGTAACGGCGTTCAACCAGGACGGATGCAATGATGCCAACCAAATACCTTCGACCAAGTATCGATACCCTTTGTAATGGGGAGGTATTCCCAAATCCTCGAAGTAGGTTGTGCACTTCTCCTGAACTTGCCGCTTTGTTGATTTCTTAATGCTCCGCCGCGCAAAGTTGCGCTGGCGTCCAAGGTCCCCTTGCGCTGCAGCGCCCCCCACTAACTGCCTAACTCTCGTCTCCAACACAGACAAAGGCATCGGGAGATGCATACAGTAATCGGCGCCAAGCTCAGCGGCATAGGTTAAGACATGTTCTTGAGTTGTCTCGGCGACTAACAATAGTACCTTGACCTCTTCATTTGACCACCTAGCCCGAATCTTTGCTAATAACTCAAGGCCTGCCTGGGGTTGGAGATCCAAGTCCAGCAAGACAAGATCAGGTGTACTCTCGTCGAAGAAGTTAAGCAGATCCGTAGTATCCCTCGCCACGTGATAAGAAAGGTCTGGAAGATCACTACAATGATCAGACAGGGCTTGCCGAAAATTAGCGTCACTGTGAACTTGAAGGATCTGAATCATAACCCCACCCGACCGGCTAACAAAAACGTCTTTGTAATCGGAGAATAGTTAAAATTTTTCTCTAAGCGAAATCGTTCGATCTTACCCGTCGATGACATGTGGATCCTTGGACCAGAGCACTCCAGTTTCTCTTGGCCTATGAGAATACTCAGCTCGCTACGGGCGCTTATTGGCAGGTCTTGAGCGATATA
>WPCH01114869.1_pt1 | contig 14474 bp, 8 predicted proteins | sample 5399881 | NCBI WGS metagenome assembly WPCH01 (sample SAMN12869468, study PRJNA574797) | sludge metagenome | isolation source: wastewater treatment of pH5 | place: China:Beijing | collected 2019-05-20
GGCCAGGTGCGTGATGGGCTTGGCGTGCCGGGCCTGCTGCGGCGAGCCGAGGTGCGGGTGCTGGGCCGTCAGGGCTTGCACGTAGAGCGGGTGGGGGTTGAGCCCGCCGAAGGCCGGGACGGCCAGACGGACGATCTCCCGGTCGGCGGGCGTCCATCGCGCCCGATCCCGCAGGCCATCGCTCACGGCGTCCGCCGCAGGGTCAGCTGAGGCTGATGGGGGAGAGCACGGGGTCGTCCGGCGTGCCGGAGACCGAGTACAGCTCGATGCGGTTGTCGCCCTCCACGAAGAACCATTCCGGCACCATCGTGTACCAGTCGGGCGCGCCGACCGTGCCCGCGTGCAGGTGCGACCAGCCACCGATGGTGCCGTTCACGGCCACCACCACCGTGTCGACGTCCGCCTCGCTGGTCCGCACGACCCCCGAGACGTACGCCGGCACCTCCCCGGTGCGGCGGTCGACGTCGTGGTAGGCGGCGGCGCGATCGAGGCGGCCGCTGTGGCGGGGCCCCCCGTCCACCTCGAGCTCGGCGATGTCCTGGCCCACGAGCGACCCCCACTCGCCGAACCGGTAGAAGCGGAGCTCCTTGCGGTCGCCCTGACCCGCCGGAGGCTCGTCGAGCAGGCGCTGGAACCCGGTGGGGCCGTCGACCTCGACGTACGGGCCGTCGGTGGGGCGCAGGGCGTTGAGGGTCCAGTCGAAGAAGCGGCGGGTTCCGTCCTCACGCGGGGGTCCGCTGAGGCCCGACTGCCCGTCGACGTCCCACGGGATGTCCACGTCGAGGGCGTCGGCGACGGTGGGCAGGACGTCGACCGCGTCAAGGGGACGGTCGTCGACCGCTCCCTCGGTCTGGCGGGGCTCCTTCACCAGGAACGGCGTCCACATCACCTGGTGGTAGTTCTCCGACGAGACCCCCCGGATGGGGTTGCCGGCGAGGAAGGACACTCCGTGGTCGGCGGTGAGCACGACGAGGCTCTCGTCGTAGGTGCCCAGCTCCTCCATGCGGTCGAGGACGGCACCGACCATGGCGTCGGCGTGCTGGAGCTGGAGCAGGTGGCGCTGGCGGCCGGCGTCGGCCACCTGCTGGTCCTTCCACCGGTAGGAGGAGTCCAGCCCCTCGGCCACGAACGGCGCGTCGTACACGGCACCGGATGGGGTGTGGAACCAAGGCTGGTGGGGGTAGAGCACGTGCAGGAAGTCGAGACGGGGCTCGTCGCCGCTGGCACCCAAGGACTCCACGAAGTCCGAGATGGTGAGGGGGGCGTTGGGGTTCGACTGGCGCACCTGGAAGGTCACCTGGCCGTCGCTGCGGTCCAGCGAGACGTGCCGCCGCCAGACGTCGGCGGCGTCGTCCAACAGCCCGCCGAGGGTGCCGCCGCCCTGGCTGCCGTTGCGCTCGGGGCAGACGTCGGTCGGGCAGAGCTGGGTGACGCCCTCCCACACGTTCTCCCGGTAGGTCGAGCCGAGGAGGGTGAAGAGGTTGTCGGGGTACTCCGAGCTGTCGGGCAGAGCGTCGGGGTCGGTGGGGTAGTCGCCGGTGAGGATGGCGGGGACGGCCTCGGGGGTCGACGGCGCCACCGACGACTCGTTGCGGAACCAGGTCGCGTCGCCGGCGAGGCGCGCCAGGTTGGGGAACTGCTCGGGGTCGATCCGGTCTTCGTCGTCGAGCAGCGAGACGAGCGGTAGTTCGTCGAGCACGATCATCATCACGGGGGCGGGCGATCCGACGGTCACGCCGTCGGCGGCGGCGGCCTGCTCGCGGGAGAAGACGATGTCGGTGACAGGGGAAACAAACAGGAAGGCGAGGCCGAGCAGGATCGGGAAGGCGGCGAGGTAGCGCAACCAGAGGCGCACGGCCGGCCAGCGCCAGACGGCCACCCCGGCGAGGGCGACGGCGAGCAGGGCGCCGATCACGAGGAGCATCGGGCCCCATGTCGTGCGGTCGCGCAGCGTGCCCAGCACCACCACACCGGCGGCGCCGGCGAGGAACATCATGTGCGCGACCCGGCGCACGGCCCGCCCCAGGATCGAGAAGAGGCACTCGAAGCCCAACAGGACGAGCGCGGGGACGAAGACCACAGCGCCCACGAAGCCCACCACGTCCAGCGCGGTGGCGTGGCGCAGCACGAAGACGTCGGCGCCGTTGCGGAACGACGACAGGACGGGCTCGGCGATCCCGAGGCCGGTGATGCCCAGGTACTCGAGGAACGACCGGCCCGTCTCCCGCCACCACGACGGCGGTGTCGAGGTCTCCTGGGTGGTCTCCGGCATGGCGGCGTCAGCGTAAAGCGGAATCGGCCGTGGGCGGCCTCGCCGGTACGATCGCCGTCATGACTGATATGAAGCCGCGGTCGCGAGTGGTCACCGACGGGTTCGAGCGCGCGCCGGCACGGGCCATGCTGCGGGCGGTCGGCATGACCGACGACGACTGGGAGAAGCCCCAGGTGGGCGTGGCGTCCTCGTGGAACGAGGTCACGCCTTGCAACCTGCCGCTCGACCGTCTGGCCAAGCGCTCCAAGGAGGGCGTGCGGGCCGCCGGCGGCTTCCCCCTCGAGTTCGCGACCATCGCCGTGAGCGACGGCATCTCGATGGGGCACGAGGGCATGCGCGCGTCGCTGGTGAGCCGTGAAGTCATCGCCGACTCGATCGAGACGGTCATGCACGCCGAGTGCCTCGACGCCATGGTCACCTTCGCCGGCTGCGACAAGTCCCTTCCCGGCATGCTCATGGCCGCGGCCCGCATCAACGTGCCGTCGGTGTTCCTCTACGGCGGCTCGATCCTGCCGGGCCACCGCAACGGTGAGGCCCTCGACATCGTGAGCGTCTTCGAGGCGGTGGGCGCCTGCGCCGCAGGCACCCTCACCGAGAACGAGCTCGGCGAGATCGAGATGGCGGCCTGTCCCACCGAGGGCAGCTGCGCCGGAATGTTCACCGCCAACACGATGGCGTCGGTGGCCGAGGCCATCGGCATGTCGTTGCCCGGCAGCTCGGCGGCGCCGGCGGTCGACCGCCGCCGTGACGACTTCGCCTACGCCAGCGGCCAGGCCGTGGTCGCCCTGATCGAGAAGGGCATCCGTCCCCGCCAGATCATGACCAAGGAGGCCTTCGAGAACGCCATCGCCGTGGTCATGGCCCTCGGCGGCTCCACCAACGCCGTGCTGCACCTCCTCGCCATCGCCTACGAGGCCGAGGTCGACCTCGCGCTCGAGGACTTCAACAAGGTGGCGGCCCGTGTCCCCCACATCGCCGACACCAAGCCCCACGGCAAGTACCACATGAGCGACCTCGACCGCATCGGCGGGGTGCCCGTCGTCATGCGCGAGCTGCTCGACGCCGGCCTGCTCCATGGCGACTGCCTCACCGTGTCGGGCAAGACCATCGCCGAGAACCTCGCCGACATCGACCCGCCCAAGCCCGACGGCTCGGTCGTCCACCCGTTGACCGCCCCGATCCACGACATCGGCGGCATCGCGGTGCTGCGGGGCTCGCTGGCCCCCAACGGTGCCGTGCTGAAGGTGGCGGGCATCGACTTCGACCACTTCGAGGGCCCCGCCCGGGTCTTCGACGGCGAAGAGGCGGCGATGGAGTGCATCCTCGCCGGCGGCATCAACCCCGGCGACATCGTCGTGATCCGCTACGAGGGCCCGAAGGGCGGCCCGGGCATGCGCGAGATGCTGGCCGTCACCGGCGCCATGAAGGGCGCCGGCCGCGGCGGCGACTGCGCCCTCATCACCGACGGGCGCTTCTCCGGCGGGACCCACGGCTTCTGCATCGGCCACGTGGCCCCCGAGGCCGTCGACGGCGGCCCCATCGCCTTCATCAACGAGGGCGACCGCATCACCATCGACGTGAAGAACCACACCATCGAGCTCGACGTCGATGACGCCACCCTGGCCGCCCGCCGCGAAGAGTGGAAGCTCCCCGAGCCCCGCTACACCAAGGGCGTCCTGGCCAAGTACGCCAAACTCGCGCAGGGCGCCGAAAAGGGCGCCATCACGTCCGCCTGAGGGCCTCCGCCGCACCGCCTTTTCGGCGGGCAGCCGTCCCCGCGGTCGGTCGTCCGATCCGGGGACCGGTCCAGTGCCGCGCTTCGGGTGCCGAAGGAACCCAGACAGGTACCGTGGCAACGGCGCGGTGAAGGGAGCGGGGCGAGTTCCACATGGCGGAAGCGGGCCAGCGCAGACACTCCAGAGCCGCGGCGGCTACCCGGTCGCGATGCGCCGTCGTCGTTTCGATCACGGTCCTGCTCATCGGGGTCGGGAACCCCGTGGTCGGAGCCGGCGTGGGCGCGGCGACGCCCACCTGCTCCACCACCGAGGGGTCGACGGGGCTGACGGGGACGGTTCGCGGCAGCGTGTCGGGCGAGGGTGTGCCGGGCGCACTGGTCGCGATCCTTCGATTGGCCGACCACGTCGTGGTCGCCGGCGTGTCGGCTGGGGAGGACGCGCGCTACACCGCGTCGGTGCCACCGGGCGCGTACCTCCTCTACGTGATCGACCCGACGGGCGGCCATGAACCTCGATTGCAGGGTGCGCCGACGGGGGTCACTGTGACGGCGGGCACCCTCACCGCGTCCGACGCCGAGCTCGTCCCGACCCAAGGCGACGTCGTCGGGACCGTCAGCGACGCGGGGACCGGCGACCCGATCGGTGGTGTCTGGGCCGTGGCGCTGGATGCGACGACGGGTGCCCCCGGGCGAGTGGCGATCACCGACGGCGAGGGCCGCTTCACCGTGACCGCATTGCGACCCGGAAGCCACCGGTTGGTGTATGTCGATCCGGCCGCGCGCCATCGACCGGTGTTCTTCGGTGGCGCCCTCGGCCCCGAGGGAGCCGCAGCGGTGGCGGTCAGCGCAGGGGGGACGGCTGAGGCAGACGTGTCGCTCCCAGCGCAGGCGAACGTGCCCGGGACCGAGAGGCTGCAGGGAACGGTGACCGGGAGCGAGGGGGCGGCCGGGGGCGGCTACCTGGTGGTTGCGCTGCGATCGGCCGACTTCTCGCTGGCGGGCGGGACGCAGACCGACGGGGAGGGCCGCTACCACCTCGACCTCCCGCCGGGCGCCTACAAGGTCGGCGTCCTCGACCCTGTTGGGGCCCATCCGATGGTGTGGCACGACGGGCAGCCCTACTCCTCGCTGGGCACCGCAGCCGACGTCACGATGCCGGCGACGGTCGACGTCGCCCTCCGTGGGGGCGCCGGTGCGATCTCGGGAACGGTCGTCGACGAACCGAGCGGTGCCCCGCTGCCCTGCGTGTGGCTCGTCGCCATCGATGCGACCGGATCCGTGGCGGCGGTCGGGACCACCGGCGAGGACGGCCGATACCGGGTGTCAGGGCTCCGTGCGGGCACCTACCGGCTGGCGCTGGTCGATCCGGGCGGCTGGCGCATCCAGGAGTATTGGCAGGACAGCCTCACCTTCGCAGGCGCCACGACGCTGGCGGTGGAAGCAGGGGAGACGACCACTGCCGACGGGGACCTCACTCCAGCCACGCCGTTCGGGCACCCGACCCAATGGGTGGCCCGGCAGTTCACCGAGCTCTTGGGCCGCGCGCCCTCACCCGAGGAGTGGACGACCTGGAGCAACTACTACGGGTCGCAGCCGGCGTGCACGGCGGCCGCGCTGACGGTGCTACCGATGTATCTCGCCGGGCTGACCACCCCCCCGGTCCCTGGGCTCGGCCCAGGCCCATCGAGCGAGTTGGACGCGCTCTACCCGGTCGACACGCCGCTCGACCGAGCGCTGCGGGCGGCCACGGTCATACGCGCTGCGTTCGGCCACGATCCGAACGACGGCGACTGGAACAGCTGGATCACGCCGTACGTGAACGGCACGGCCACCTGGTCGGACGTGGTGAGCGGTGCCTACGGATTCATCATGTCGCTCAAGGGATCCGCTCACTTCTGCGCGCTGGACGCGCCTGCCTACGAGTACCGGTTCGCTCGGGCCCGGGACCCTCGGAGCAAGGTCGCCGCGCTCTACCCGAACCAGTCGCCACCGCTCATCCCGTCCCGCACGCAGGCCGAGTTGGAGTCCGACCTGGAGGTGGCGGCCGCGGGCACCACGCCGGAGCAGCGCACCGTGACCCTGCGCCCGGGCGAGGTGGTGCGGATCGGCGGGCCCGCCAACGCCAACCAGCAGCTCGTGGTCCCTCCCGGGGTCACGATCACCTCGGAGGGCGCCCCGCCGTACGCCGAGCCGGACGACGGCCGACCCGCGGGCCTGGCCTACGAGCGCATGGGCCGGATCGTCCCGGACACCTCGCCGTGGACGCCCGGTGTCGCCAGTGGCCTGGTCTGCGCCGGCGCCGACTGCCACGACGCCGGGATGGTCAGCCTGGGGGTCGGGTCCCACCTGAGGTCGGTCTGGGTCGACGGGTTGGGGATGTCGGACACGAACCACCGGATGGCGCTGGTCCAGACCAACGGCAGCACGGAGGAGAGCCCGGCCACCCCGTACGAGGACGGCACGAGCGTCGTGGCCTCCCGCCTCACCGACCCTTCGCGTGACGGGGTGGGGCTTCGCCTCGCCGGCGCCTCGACCGGTACCCCTTGCGTCAACCAGCGCGTGCTGGGCAACCTCGTCACCGGCTACGCCTCCCGCCACGAGTTCGACCAGCGGGGGCAGGCCGCCTGGGTGGACGGGATCACGGTGTCGTGCGAGGACGCGGTCGTCGCCGCCAACGACATCGTCGATGTCACTGACCATGGCATCGTGGTCCACGGATCGGTCGACCGCGAGAACACGGTCGTGACCCAGCGGTCCGACGTGCGCTCGAACACCGTTCTCAGCGCAGGACTCGACGCGCACGTCGCCTTCGCCGCCGACGCGATGGGCGTCTGCCTCGCCGCGCCGGTCGAGGATCCTGGCGGCACCGTCGTGCCGGGCGGGGTGGTGCCCTGCCTCGACTTCAGCACGCCGCGCGACTTCACCGGGTCGCGGGTGCGGGACAACCGCTTCTTCACCGGTTCGCGGACCAGCTTCGACGTGGGTTTGATGGTCGGCGGCGGCGCGCTGTGGGGCGACCACCGCGCCACGAACCAGGGGCCCGACGTCGACCACCCGGGGGCGCGTGGCGTGGAGGTGACCGGCAACACCACCGGCGGGGTGCCGACCCGGGCCAACGTCGGTATCGACGTGCACGACATGACCCATGCCACGGTCATGGGGAACACGTCGGTGTTCCGCCTGGTGGAGGGCAACCCTGGCGTCACCTGGGGCCGCTGCCCCGAGGCGCAACTGCTGGCGGGCGCGAGCGAGAAGGCCACGCTCACGACCGATGTGGCCTTCTCGACCGACGACCGCTCACGGGGATGCGTCTTCGGCGAGCCGCCGGCGGACGGTCTCGAGCGCCTGGAGGTCACCGAGGATGGCTTCGTGGGCGCGAGCACGGGCTCGTCGATGCGGTTCTGGGGTGGCGACCTCGATGTCCAGCCCGACATCGAGGTGATGGTCGCCGACTTCCGTGAGGTTCGGCGGATGGGGGTCAACGTCATCCGCCTTCTGCTCGAGACCGAGGACTACCTGGTCGCTCCTGCTTGCGAGGACTGTGACCCGACCGTCGACACGGTCGCGGTCGACCACCTCGGCGACGTCGCCGCGGCCGCACGCGAGGCGGGCCTCTACCTCGACATCACCGGCAACGGCATCGCCCGCCACCACCACAACGGCAGCTGGTTCGACGAGCTCGATGCCTCGCCGGAGGACGAGGAGCGTCGGTGGGCCGCACAGGAGCTGTTCTGGGTGGCGGTGGCGACCGAGCTGGAGCCCTATCCGTCGATTGCCTGGTACGACCTGATCAACGAACCTGCCCTTCCGGCCGTGGGTGAGCCGGCGACCTCGTGGTGCTTCGTCGAGGACAAGCCCCCGGACAATCCGTGCTGGAACCCCAACGTGGTCAAGTCGATGATGGATCCCGACGATCCGACCCAGCCGCGCGACGCCAACGAGCTGGCGGACACGTGGACCATCCGCATGCGCGATGCCATCAAGGTGGGGGCGGGTGACACCACCCACCCGGTGTCGGTGGGTCAGATCTCCTTCTGCGGTGGTCCCCTCAATCGAGCCAGCCAGGTGCACGCCGACTTCGACTCGCTGCACATGTACCCGCAGGACGACAACGTCGTCGACCGCATCAATCGGGTGAGGAACTGCAAGCAGCCGGGCCGCCCGCTGGTGATCGAGGAGACCTACCTCGCGCTGAAGGTGTCGGAGACGACCATGGAGCAGTGGCTGGACGGCACCGAGGAGTACACCGCAGGCTACCTGGGTCACTTCCAGGGGCACACGACTTCCGAGCTGCTCCGGTGGATGGAGCAGCGCCCGGACGACCCGGACTGGTGGACGTGGCTGACCTGGTTGCGGTGGCACCAGTTCAGCCTTCGCCAGGTGGCGCTCCGTGTCCCCGCCGGCCCGGGGGTCATGCCGGGCTGACGGGAGGACGACCGCCTCCGGTGCGGCCCCGCCGCCTTCTATGCCCGCAGCCAGGCGTCGTAGCGGGCGGGGTCGGACCACGCCCCCGTGGCGGCGTCGAACGCCGCCGCCTCTGGGGCCATCCAGTCGTGGCGGCCCGCCCGCACGTCGCTCGACGACACGGGGTGGTGGTCGGGGTGGACGTCGAGGCGCAGCTCGTGCGGCGCGGACAGGGGCGGCCGGTCGACCACGGCGACCTGGGGGAGTGCGGCCAGCGCCTCATCCCGGGCCGTCGCCGAGCTGCCATAGAAGGCCGGATCGTGGAGCTGTTCCCACTTGTCGGCGCCCATGACCACCACGTCGTAGCCGCGCGCCAGGTCCACGAAGAGCTGCTCGTCGCGTAGGGCCACGCCCAGCCAGGGACGGGAGGCGGCGGCGTCCTCGAGCACGCGCAGGCGATCGGCCAGACGAGGCCGCTCGACCGCACCCTTGACCAGCGCCACCCGGGACACGACGAGGTCCAGTCGATCGAGCCCGAAGGCCTCGACGGCAGCCTCGGCCACGGCGAGGTGGGCGACGGTCAGCGGGTTGAACGACCCGGGGTAGCAGCCGGTCGACGGCATCGAACCCGTCATCCTCGACGCAATGGCGATCGGAATCCGACAGCTACTGCGTCGAGTTCGAGGGATTGGGCATCAGCTGGAGGGCGTCGGCAGCTTGGGGATGAGCCAGTTGAGGAAGTCGGTGGTGCTGCGGGACTGGAGGTAGATCCGGCCCGGGCCCGTCAGGGTGCACACCAGGCCCTCGCCGCCGAGCAGGGTCTGCTTCCAGCCGCCGCCGGCCTTGGACACCTGGTAGGTGACACCCTCGGACCAGCCCACCATGTGGCCGGTGTCCACCACGTAGGACTGACCAGGGGCCAGGTCGATGGCGTGGATCGCGCCGTAGGCCGAGACCAGCAGGTCGCCCGTGCCCCAGACCTTCAGCACGATCAGGCCCTCGCCGCTGAAGAAGGTCTTGGAGCCACCCCACGAGCTGTCGACCTCGATGCCCATGGCCGAAGCCAGGTAGGCGCCGGACTGGAGGTAGACGGTCTGGCCCGACAGGGGCCAGTGGGCGATGTCGCCGGGGAGGGGAGCGGCGAGGCCGATCTGGTCGCCGGGCTGGGTCGCGGTGAAGGTGTTCATGAAGAACGACTCCCCGCCGACCGCTCGCCGGAGCCCCTTCATGAGCCCACCCTGGGTCGACGTCTCCATCTGGAGGCCGGGGGTGTGGCTGACCATTGCGCCGGCCTCGGCCCGGATGGCCTCGCCGGGCTCGAGGTGGGCGAAGGCCATGGCGAAGGCGGGGTCGTACTTGATCTCGATCTGCATGGAAGGCTCCTCTGGTGCGCGGTGCGCGCAGATTAGGCCACGAAACCGGTTGCCAGATCGCCCGAGTCGTGCCATCCTCGGGAGCGATGTCGTCCCCCCGCCGCCTCTCCCTCCTCGTAGTCACCTAGCGCACGCCGTTCTTCTCCCCGCGTGCGCTCGTTCGGCCTCCCAATCGGGAGGCCGTTGCAGTTTTCGCACCCAGTGCCGTCTCCGTGGTGCACCCCGCAGTCCGTCCGCTTTCCCCGCAGTTGCCCGACCTGATAGGAACCCACCGCCATGATTGCCGAAGGTCAACCCACCAACGGTGGCCGAGCGCTGATCCAGAGCCTGGAGATGGAAGGCGTCGAGGCCATCTTCGGCCTCCCCGGAGGCGCCATCCTCCCGGTGTACGACCCCATCATCGACTCGCCCATCCGCCACATCCTCGTGCGCCACGAGCAGGGCGCCGGCCACATGGCCGAGGGCTACGCCCACGCCACGGGCCGCCCCGGCGTGGCCATGGTGACGAGCGGCCCGGGGGCCACGAACATCGTCACCCCGCTCTGCGACGCCTACATGGACTCGATCCCCATGGTGTGCATCACCGGCCAGGTGCCCCTCCCGTCCATCGGCAGCGACGCCTTCCAGGAGTGCGACACCACCGGCATCACCATGTCGGTGACCAAGCACAACTTCCTGGTCACCTCCGCCGCCGACATCCCCCAGGCCATCCGTGAGGCGTTCCACATCGCCACCACGGGCCGCCCCGGCCCGGTGCTGGTCGACATCCCCAAGGACATCGTCGACCCCAACAACCCGGCGTCGGCGATGGACTGGTACTGGCCCGACTCGGTCGACCTCCCCGGGTACAAGCCGAACACCCGGGGCCACCCGAAGATGATCAAGCAGGCCGCCGAGATGATCTGCCGCTCCGAGCGCCCGGTCATCTACGCGGGCGGCGGCATCCTCAAAGCCCGGGCCGCCGAGGCGCTGCGCGAGCTGGCCGAACTGACCGGCATCCCAGTGGTCACCACCCTGATGGCCCGCGGCGCCTTCCCCGACGACCACGAGCTGTGCCTCGGCATGCCCGGCATGCACGGCAACTACACCGCGGTCACCTCCATGCAGGAGTCCGACCTGCTCATCGCCCTCGGCAGCCGCTTCGACGACCGGGTCACCGGCAAGGTGCCCGACTTCGCCCCTGAGGCGAAGATCATCCACGTCGACATCGACCCCGCCGAGCTGGGCAAGGTGCGCCGGCCCGACGTCCCCATCGTGGGCGACTGCCGCCTCGTCATCGAGGAGCTGGTCCGGGCCATCGGCGACCTGGGCGGCAGCGACGCCCAGCCCGACCGCTCGCCGTGGCGCAGCCGCATCAGCGGCTGGCAGGAGAAGTACCCCCTCACCTACGAGCAGTCCGAGCCCGGCGATGGCCTCAAGCCCCAGTTCGTGCTCGAGACCCTGCGTGACAACACCCCCGACGACACCATCGTCGCTTCGGGGGTGGGCCAGCACCAGATGTGGACCAGCCAGCACTGGAAGTTCAACCACCCCTACACCTGGGTGAACTCCGGCGGCCTCGGCACCATGGGCTTCTCGGTGCCCGCAGCCATCGGCGCCAAGGTCGGCCGCCCCGACCGCATGGTCTGGGCCGTCGACGGCGACGGCTGCTTCCAGATGACGGCCCAAGAGCTCGTCACCGCCGCGGCCGAGCGCATCCCCATCAAGGTGGCCATCCTCAACAACGCCTACCTGGGCATGGTCCGCCAGTGGCAGGAGATGTTCTACGAGGAGCGCTACTCGGAGGTGTATCTCTCGCCCGACCTGCCCGATTACAAGCTCTGGGCCGAGGCCATGGGCTGCGAGGGCATGCGGGTGGAGGATCCCGAGGACGTGCTGCCGGCCATCGAGAAGGCCAACGAGATCGACGACCGCCCCGTGGTCATCGACTTCCGCACCGACCACCGGGAGAAGGTCTATCCGATGGTTCCCGCCGGCCAGTCCAACTCGAACATCGTGGTGGACCCGTCCCAGGGCGAAGGGGGCCACTGATGCCGTCGTCGCACCCCACCACCCCGCACCACACGCTGTCCGTGTTGGTCGAGAACAAGGCCGGCGTGCTCACCCGCATCGCCTCGCTGTTCGCCCGGCGGGGCTTCAACATCTACTCCCTGGCGGTCGCTCCCACCGAGGACGACGCCTTCAGCCGCATCACCATCGTGGTGGACGTCGAGTCGGCACCCCTGGAGCAGATCACCAAGCAGCTCAACAAGCTCATCAACGTCATCAAGATCACCGAGCTGCACCCGGACCACGCGGTCGAGCGCGAGCTGCTCATCGCCACGGTGCGCGCCGCGCCCGAGGTGCGGGGCCAGGTCATCCAGCTTGTCGACGTGTTCTCGGGCCGCATCCTCGACGTCGGCCACGAGGACCTCACCGTCTCGCTCGACGAGTCGCCCGCCAAGGTGGACGACTTCGAGGAGCTCCTGCGACCCTATGGGATCGTCGAGCTGCAGCGCACCGGTCGCGTGGCGCTGCCGAAGATCGAGCGTCCGGCCCGCCTCCGCGGCGTGCGGCGCGCCTCCTGACCGGCCCCGCCGGTCGCCCCCGAGTCACGAAGCCTCACCAGAACCCCCGAAAGGACCCCCGATGGCCAACGTCTACTACGAGAAGGACGCCGACCGGTCGTACATCGCCGACCGCAAGGTGGCGATCCTCGGCTACGGCTCCCAGGGCCACGCCCACGCCCTGAACCTCAAGGACTCGGGCATCGACGTCCGCGTCGGCCTGCGGGAGGGCTCGTCGTCCAAGGCCAAGGCGGAGAACGCGGGGCTCAAGGTGCTCACCACGGCGGAGGCCTGCGCCGAGGCGGACGTGATCATGGTGCTGCTGCCCGACACCGAGCAGCGCGACGTCTACGAGAAGGACATCGAGCCCAACCTCACCAACGGCGACGCCCTGCTGTTCGCCCACGGCTTCAACATCCGCTTCGAGCAGATCACCCCGCCCGAGTGGGCGGACGTGGCCATGGTGGCCCCCAAGGGCCCCGGCCACCTCGTGCGCCGCACGTACACCGAGGGCGGCGGTGTGCCCTGCCTCATCGCCGTGGCCCAGGACGCCTCGGGCCACGCCCGGGACCTCGCGCTGGCCTACGCCGACGCCATCGGCGGCACCCGCGCCGGCGTGCTCGACACCACCTTCGAAGAGGAGACCGAGACGGACCTCTTCGGAGAGCAGGTCGTGCTCTGCGGCGGCCTCACCTCCCTCGTGCAGGCCGGCTTCGAGACCCTCGTCGAGGCGGGCTACCAGCCCGAGTCGGCCTACTTCGAGTGCCTCCACGAGGTGAAGCTCATCGTGGACCTCATGTACGAGCAGGGCATCGCCGGCATGCGCTACTCCATCTCCGACACCGCCGAGTACGGCGACCTCACCCGGGGCTCGCGCATCATCACCCCGACGGTGAAGGCCGAGATGCGCAAGATCCTCGACGAGATCCAGAGCGGCCAGTTCGCCGAGGAGTGGATCGCCGAGAGCCGTGGCGGACGCTCGAACTTCGAGCAGCTCCGCCAGGCCGACCGCGACCACCAGATCGAGCAGGTGGGCTCGGACCTCCGCGGCATGATGCCGTGGATCTCCGCCGGCAAGCAGTCGGTCCAGGACGCCAGCGGCGGGGATTGACGTTTCGCCCGGGGAAAAGCGCTGGCGCGCTTTACCCCGGGCGAGTTCTGTTCGGGCCGGCCTGCGGCCGGGCGTCTCTTGCTGATCGGGACGGCTGGCGCCGCCCCGATCAGGTTTCGAGGGGGCCGGCGGAGCCGCCCCTCGAGCTCGCCCACCGTCCTTCGGACGGAACGGCGGGCCTGAGGCGTCGATCGTCAGTCGTTCAGTTGGTAGACGAAGACGGCCATGCGGCCGGAGCCCGACGGGCCGGCGGCGCCGGTGGTGGTGCCGCTGTAGGTGAACTCCTCGCGGTGCACCTGATCGAGGCCGTCGGCCGTGCCCTCGCCCAGCAGTTCGCTCGCCGGCTCGTGGATGTCCGGGTCCTCGCCGTCGACGAGGGCGCCGTGGTTCACCAGGTAGGCGAGGTCGCGGTCACGCAGGAACTCACCCTGGGTGCCCTCACGGCTTGCCTCCAGGTAGTCGAAGGAGTTGACCACGCCATCGAGGTTGATCACCGGCTGGTCCGCGAAGTAGCCGACCACGCCGGCGTCCCACGAGCCGAGGACGGCGTCGGCGGGCAGGTTGGCGCTCACCCAGGTCCCCGTCTCCCGGTTGGCCTGCTGGATCGAACGCAGGTGGGGGTCGCCGAAGGTGCGGGCCTGGATCACCAGGGCGAGGACGAGGGGGACGCCGAGGATGGCGGCGATGGCGGCCACGCTGCGGTGCGCGGGCCGGTCGGGCGTCTCCAGCCGGGCGCCGTCGGCGAGGTCGCCCGCCACGAGCACGAGCAGTATGGCGGCGTAGAGGCCCATCGGGGCGAAGTACCAGAGCCAGAGCTGGGTGGACAGGATCAGGTAGTACGCGCCGAGCAGGATCAGGAAGGCCGGGTACCAGGCGGTGTGGGCGCAGAACCCCGCCACCCGCCAGAACTTCGGGAGGTGCTCCGGGTCGCGGACGCGGGCCAACCGGGCCATCAGGGCGACCGCGGCGGCGCCGGCGAGCAGGAGCAGGAGGGCCCGGCCGGGGGTGATGGCGGCCCGCTTCACATCGCCGC
>WPCH01201850.1_pt1 | contig 14448 bp, 12 predicted proteins | sample 5399881 | NCBI WGS metagenome assembly WPCH01 (sample SAMN12869468, study PRJNA574797) | sludge metagenome | isolation source: wastewater treatment of pH5 | place: China:Beijing | collected 2019-05-20
GGAGAGGGGAAGACTGTTGAAGAAGCCATCCATGATGGCTTGACAAAACTGCAAGTTACAAGGGAACGCGTCCATATAGAAATTATCGAGGAGCCCTCCGCAGGTTTCTTCGGGCGAAAAAGCGGTACAGCTGTGGTACGCTTAACTCTTAAGGATCCTCCAGGGGAGGAGACCCCTAAGCCCTTGGGTGCGCTTAGTGTCAGCGAAGGTGAGATAGTCTACACGGGCCAGGGCCTTACCGCTGGAACCGTTGCCAAGATATCCTTTGGGACTGATGTGCAAGCCTTTTACCAAGGTCTTCCCGTTGAGCGTGAGATTGAGCTAACCCAGGGCCTAGAATCTGTACAGATCATTCTTCCAGAGAGCAAGGAGCCTACCTTGCATTACGAAATCAGAGTGAATGTGAATAAGACCCAAGCCCATCTACTGTGGAAGCGAAGCCCAGGGGTTAATTATAGTCTGGCAAACCGGCATCCTACGAATCACTTAAGGCTTTCGGTAGTTGCGCATCCCGTAGCAGCCCCTGCTCTGCAAGTAAGTGATGTAGAAGCGTTGATTCAGGTGGAAGGGTTAAGATACGGTGTAAAAGTGGCAGAGTTGACACAACAGACCCTAGAGGCGCCTCAAGGAACCCTGCTTATAGCCCAGGGTAAGGATCCCGAAGCAACCCGCCAGCCTTCAATCCGGTATGTCTTTCAGGACCAAGGGCCTGCGGTTGACGAGGATGCTATTCGCATCGATCACTATCAAGTTCATGGCACCCAGGGGGTTCAAGAAGGGGCTGTCCTGGCGGTAAAGGATCCTGGCCAAGTGGGTGAACCTGGCATGGATGTCTACGGGAATCTGATCTACGGGGAACCACTCAAGCAAGTAGGGCTGGTTGCAGGGGAAGGAGTCGTAGTTAGCGAAGATGGGTTAAGGGCGATTGCGGCCATGGCTGGCCTGCCGTCTTTGCAGAGTGGCATCATTCGGGTAACCAAGGTCTTTGAACTAGCCGGTGATGCAGATGTATCTACAGGCAATATCACGATGGACGGCGATATCATTATTCGAGGTAATGTCCTCGAGAGTGTGAGAGTTCAAAGTAACACAGGGGTTATTGTCGTCAACGGCCTGGTAAGTGGTGGTACGCTGCGGACTGGTGGTTCAATCACAGTATTGCGCAACGTTGTCCGTTCTCAGCTTTATGCCGGTGGCGCCTCGGTGACTACTATGCGGCTCTTGACCCTTTTGCGTAGGATTTCTCATCAACTAGAGTCTTTGGCGGTCGCTTATGAGGCAATTGTGAGCCAGGCAGACAACATTCCCTTCGAGAACCTTGTGCGGCATCTCATCGAGCTTAAGTTCAAAGGTTTACCTAAGGACGTTAAAGAGTTATTTGGTGAACTCGAGCAGATCTCTACCATTGCCGGAGATGGGGCTCAGGACTTTGTAGATTTACAAATAGCGATGGAAAAGTGCCTCTTCAAGAATGAGTCCCCACTCTTGGTTCTCAACGATCTTGGACAACTAGAGCAACTACGCAAAGGTGTTGCCGCGACCATGGCCGAACTCGAGGTTCAGACCGCTGTGGAGTCCGATGTGAAGGTAGGATACCTCCAGAACTCTACTGTGGAGTCGTCTGGTACGGTTGAAGTTGTGGGGAAGGGTTGCTTTTATTCCTCGGTATTAGCAGGTCAGAGTTTCAAAATAGCCAGTGGTGTTTTCCGCGGAGGTCATGTTACTATTAACAGTGGAACAATAATAGCGAAAGAGTTTGGTGGACCCACGGGAATCGCAACTGCTGCCCAAATCCTCCGCATGGGTAGCTTCACTGCGGGCCTCGTCCATCCGAACGTCTCTGTGGGGATTGCTGGGCAAAGTTACAAGTTTGACGAAACCACTCCTATGGTGAAAGTTAATTGTCAAAGTGGTATACTCACTGTATACAGCGGTTCAAACAAAATCCACGGGTAAAGGAGCAGCACTTCAGTGGCCTATTCTCATACACGGCGTGTTGTTTATCTAGGATTGGCCACTGGTCTCGCCCTAGGTTTGCATCTTTTCGAGGCGATGATTCCAATGCCAACAGACTTTATGATTCCAGGCGTTAAATTAGGCTTGGCCAACATTGTAACGCTCTACGTAATTATGAACTTCGGTACCAAAGATGGGATCATTGTTTCCATTCTACGGACATTGCTAGGTTCCATCATGTCTGGGACCTTTATGACAGTCACGTTCTATTTTAGTTTTACTGGTGGGCTAATGAGTGCCATCATCATGGGTCTACTGTACAAGTACGGTTTTAGGGTTTTTAGCATGATGGGGATCAGCCTCATGGGTGCCCTTACCCACAATCTGGCGCAGCTAACGGTGGCTGCCTTGATGATTGAGCAAGGTTTAATCTTGATGTACCTACCCGTGATGCTATTTGCCGCCCTGCCTACGGGAGCCTTCGTAGGACTGGTAGTAGGCAAAGTGAACAAACACTACCCTTTTAAGCGTTAGCATGAGTGGCTAGAAGACATTTGCAAATGTCAATACTTCCTGTTCGTGCAGTTGTACGAGTTGAATCTCGAGTTCTGCCAGCTCTGCTAAGGCTAGTGCTTTGTGTTCAGTTTCTAGATAACGTTTCAAACGGGCTAAGTGAACTGTGATGGAATCCAGGAAGTGATTGTGGATAAATGGATCCCAACTTTCTTGCAGAGACCGCCATGTTGTTTCGATTTGGTCGCGTAGGCTTAAGGCCTCTTGCCACTGGTTATTGCTGACCGCAACTTCAACCTCATCTAGGGTGTGGGAGAGGCGATTGGTGGCCAGTAGAATGGTGTTCTGCAAGAATAGGCCGCCCGCCACGATTATGATCATAACTATTAGCATCATTATCCAGAGTTTCATAAGCAGCTCCTTACGGTTCTTTTGGTTGGAAATATAGCTCGCCAGACGTGCTCAGGGAGGCAACAAAGATCTCACTGGGACTCCTTATGCCATGTTTTTCGAGTTCAACTCGGAGCCATGCTTCAGTGAGCTGGCTCTTTTTCAACTCCGAGTCCATGACCTTCCCATCCATAATTACCATCGATGGTAAACCTTCATAGTTCGTCTCAATCTGCAAGTCCTTGGGAATCACAGTCCTTTTCTGTGACTTAAGGAGTACGCTTAGTTCACCACTGGTCTCTAGAATCGCAAATTCCACATCGCCGATGTCAAAGATCGACTTCAGCCTTAGCTGTTCCAGGAGTTCATCGAGATTATAGCGGGCCTTGCGCATTTCCTTTTCTTGAATTACGCCATTGGCAATAATCAGGGTATAGCGTCCATCCAAGAAAGAGCGGATGTTTAGGGAACGCAGGCTGATAACGCTGAAAGTGACCTGAATAAACAAAAGGGTACTTATGGCAATTACTCCGTTGATTAAGGGGATATCGCGATCTTGCATGGGTATGACCGCAAGTTCAGCAATCATAATGGCGATTACGAGCTCGTACGGTTCTAGTTGGGCAATCTGCCGCTTACCCATGAGACGCATAGTTATTACGACTAAGACGTATAGCAAGGCGGTACGAGTTAAGGTGATGAGCATAAGCAACCCCTCCTGCCATCATTATGTCCGATGAATCTTTTTGGAATACATAGGTCACTTTCCCTGACTCCTAGGATTTGCAGAAGATTCGTAGTATAATAGAGGAGTGCTTATCTAATTTTTATGAAGGAGTACATGTTCAATGAAACGATTTTACCTAAAAACCATGGGTTGCCAAATGAATGACCATGATTCCGAAGTGATTAGCGGAATTTTGCTGTCTTTAGGCTATACAGCAACAGAAAAAGTCGACCAAGCCGACTTAATCCTCTACAACACCTGTTGTGTGAGGGAAAACCCTGAACGCAAAGTCTACGGCCATATCGCAGCCTTCAGACGCTTGAAGGAAAGAAACCCCGAATTGCTTATTGGCATTTGCGGATGTATGCCCCAGCAGAAGCAGGAGCTTCAGCAGATGTTGAAGCGGCTTCCCCATGTTGATCTAATCTTTGGGACACATAATATCCATCGCCTCCCTGAGCTGCTAGAGCGAGCGGCAAGCGGGGAGCGGATCGTGGAGGTCTGGGATGAAGGGCAATTCGAAGAGGGGCAGGATTTCCGGGACGATTTGCCAGTTCAGCGTAGCGATGGTTTTAAAGCGTTTGTTAATATCATTTACGGCTGCACGAACTTCTGCACCTATTGCATCGTGCCCTACACAAGGGGGAAGGAGCACAGCCGTACGCCGGATAAAATTAAGGAAGATGTGCTTGGCCTAGTAGCCGATGGATATAAAGAGGTCTCCCTCCTTGGTCAAAATGTTAATGCTTACGGCAAGGACTTGAGCGATGGGACATCATTTAGTGAGCACTTGACCAGCCTCAATGACATTGACGGTCTGACCCGCATCCGCTTTACTACCAGTCATCCCAGGGATATGGGGGTTGATCTCATTGGATGTCTCGCCGAGCTTGATAAGGTTTGCGAGCACCTGCATCTTCCGGTGCAGGCTGGTAGCACAAACCTTTTGAAGCGCATGAATCGGGGATATACACGGGAATATTATCTGGCCTTGGTGGATCAGATTCGCCGTGCTGTGCCCAACATTAGCCTTACAACGGATTTGATTGTCGGTTTTCCTGGCGAAACCGAGCAGGACTTTCGAGATACTCTCAGCCTGGTGAGGGAAGTCGGTTTTGATTCGGCCTTCACGTTCATTTATTCTCCGAGAGAGGGAACACCTGCAGCGAAAATGTCAAATCAGATTCCTGAGGAGCTCAAGAAAGAACGCATTTACGAGTTGATCGAGCTACAGAATGCCATCAGTGATGCCCATATGCGCCGTCTTGTAGGAACAACGCAGGAATTGCTCATTGAAGGAAGGTCCAAGGGAGGGCTTGTCGGACGTACCCGCACCAATCGTCAAGTATACTTGGAAGGATCCCCTGAGCTAATGGGATCCTTGGTGTTGGCCGAAATCACCGAAGCAAGTACCTGGAGCCTGCAGGGGCGGATTGTGTAAAGGAGTAGAGCACTGTGAAACTTACACCAATGATGCAGCAGTATTATGAAATCAAAGGACAATACCAAGACTGTATCCTCTTTTTTCGACTTGGCGATTTCTACGAGATGTTTGGGGAGGATGCTAGAGTCGCATCTAAGGTGTTGGAGATAGCTTTAACCGCTAGGGAGGCAGGCCCCCAGGGGCGGATACCCATGTGTGGTATCCCCCATCATGCCGCAGAGGGATATTTGGAAAAGTTGGTGCGCAGCGGTTATCGAGTCGCCATCTGTGAACAGCTTGAAGACCCCAAAGAAGCCAAAGGGGTGGTTAAGCGCGACGTGGTCCGCGTGATTACCCCTGGAACATTCATCGAGGGAAACCTAGAAGCGGAGGAAAATCAATTTCTTGTCGCTTTGGGGTGGGAGGCGAAGGCTCTGGCTTTGGCCTCCCTCGACATGTCCACGGGAGAGTTTATGACGGTATCCCTAGAGACAAGGACTAACTTAGAGAATGAACTGCGAAGGCTAAGACCGGCGGAAGTTGTCATTACTTCTGACTGGAGTGGTCTGGATGGATTGCGTTCTTTGGCCCATGATTTAGGATTTGTGGTCACTGAAGTAGGGGACAAGCAGAGAAGTCTAGCCTCTGGAAGCCAGGTACTACTTAGTCACTTTGCCGTCTCTACGCTGACCCAGTTCGGGTTGACGACCTCCGCGGAAATCTTAGCAGCGGCCCTAGCCCTTCAGTATGTAAAAGACACTCAGCGGGGAATCGTGGGGCATATTCGCGTCGTCCAAAGTTATCAGCTCAATCAGTATCTGCAAATTGATGGGCATAGTCGCGATAATCTGGAACTGACTAAAACCATTCGGGACGGGAAGAAAGCTGGCTCACTTTTGGGCATCTTAGACCACACTGTAACTGCCATGGGGGCGCGATTACTACGGTCCCAGCTAGAGAAACCCCTGCTTCAGCGTGGAATGATCGAAGACCGGCATGATGCGCTAGAAGCGCTCCTGGAACAGACTTCTCTAAGGCTGGACCTCATTGACGTGCTTAGTGCTATCTACGATTTAGAGCGACTTCTTGGACGCCTGGTAATGGGCAATGGTAACGCCAGGGATCTGCGAGCACTGGCCGCATCTTTGGCAAAAATCCCTGAGATCAGCCGCCTCTTGGCCCAAGAGATTACCCCCCTGTTGGCCACGCTCGCCCAAAATCTTGATCCCCTCCCTGAGTTCGCTATGTTAGTGGACCAGGCTATCGTTGATGAGCCGGGAATCACCTTGAGGGATGGGAATCTAATCAAAGCCGGCTACAATGCCGACCTCGACAAACTGCGCGTAGCGAGCAGGGGCGGTAAGGCATGGATTAGGGATCTGGAAACGGCGGAGCGGGAACGAACTGGTATTAAATCCCTGAAAGTAGGATTTAACCGAGTCTTCGGTTATTACATAGAGATCACCAATGCCAACGCCCACCTTGTACCTGAGGAGTACCAAAGAAAGCAGACATTGGCCAATGCCGAACGCTACATCACTCCTGAACTAAAGGAACAAGAAGCCTTGGTCTTGGGAGCAGATGAACGGATTAAAGAACTGGAATATGATCTGTTTATAGAGATTAGGAAGCAAGTGCAAGATCATGTAGCTGCCATTCAAGAAAATGCCCGTATTCTGGCTAGCCTTGATGTCTTCCAGAGCTTAGCCTCGGCTGCCGTCAAACATCGCTTTGTGCGGCCACAAATGTCTGATGATCAGGAGTTAAGGATCATCCAGGGCCGGCACCCTGTTATTGAAGGCTTAGAAGGTCGCTTTGTCCCCAATGATGTGTTTTTCGATGATGACCAGCAGATCATTTTGCTTACTGGTCCTAATATGGCGGGTAAGAGCACCTATTTGAGGCAGGTTGCCCTGTTGGTGATCATGGCCCAAATGGGTAGTTTCATCCCTGCAGGAGAAGCAATGATTGGCTTAGTGGACCGTATTTTTACAAGGATTGGCGCTAGCGATGACTTGAGTACGGGGCAAAGTACGTTCATGGTAGAGTGTTCAGAAACTGCGGAGCTATTGGCGAATGCTACCGAGCGTTCACTAATTATCCTCGATGAGCTAGGGAGGGGCACCAGTACCTTTGATGGAATGGCCATTGCCCAGGCAGTTATCGAACACATTCATGCTAAAGTCAAGGCTAGAACCTTGTTCTCCACCCACTTCCACGAGTTGACAAAGTTAGAGTACACTCTGAAGAGATTGGTAAGCTACCGGGTTGAGGTGGAGGAAAAGGATGGCCACATCTACTTTCTCCATCGAGTCTCAAAGGGGAGTACAGATCGTAGTTACGGAATCAATGTGGCTCGCATGGCTGGTATGCCCCTCCCTGTGATCAGGCGTTCTTTGAACCTTCTCCAGGAATTCGAGACAAGGGGGAACGGTCCTAGGCAGCTAGATCTCTTCAAGAACCTAGACTATGACAGTTCTTTCTTAGAAGAAGGTGCCGAGGTTGCGGCAAGCGGCCTTGTAACAAGTGAAAGTAGACTAACGAGCGAGTTGGAAGAGGAGCTTTCTGCTTTGGATCTCGATAATCTTACCCCGTTAGAGGCGCTACAGATTTTGGCTAAGTGGCGGCAGAAACAACAAGTCGCAAAGGAGGTTGGTAGTCATGACGCAGATTAAGGTATTACCTCCTGAGGTTGCGCACAAAATAGCCGCAGGTGAAGTTATCGAACGTCCCGCGTCCTGCGTCAAGGAGCTGGTGGAGAATTCTATTGATTCGGGCGCGACACAGATCACGATTGAAACTAGAAATGGGGGAATTGACTACATTCGGGTGCAAGATAATGGTTCGGGGATACCCCGGGAAGAGCTCGAGTTGGCTTTTGAACCCCATGCCACCAGCAAGATAGAGAATGCAGATGACCTCTTTGCCCTCTGTACCCTGGGATTTCGTGGGGAAGCCCTTCCGAGCATGGCCAGTATTGCCAAGCTCACCTTGATTTCTCGGCCAGCGGAGCAAAACAACGGATACAAGATCTGGCAAGAGCGAGGCCAGTGGGTTGTTGAGCCGGTAGGGGCCCCCCCGGGAACCACTGTGGAGATCAGTGAGCTTTTTTATAGTGTGCCTGCACGTCAAAAGTTTCTTAAGTCTCCAACGACCGAACGTAGGCAGGTGTTGGATCTCTGCACCAAGGTAGCTTTAGCCCATCCCCATGTCGCCTTTCAGGTGATTTCGGAAGGGAAGACTGTCTTGGCTACACCAGGCAATGGGCGACTTTTGGACGCTATCTTAATCGTACAGGGTAATAATGTTGAACGCGAACTCATCAAGTTTCAAGCTAATCTCGCCTGGGGCCAAGTCCTGGGTTATCTGGGATCACCTCGCTTAGCGAAGGGCAATCGCAGCGGGCAGATTTTCGTCATGAACGGGCGAGTAATTCAGAACCAAACGATGCGGGTTGCGTTAGAAAAGGCTTATGATGGCCGCTTGCCAAGTCGCACTTTTCCCTGGGCAATCGTAACTTTGGAGTTTGATCCGGCACTGGTGGACTGCAATGTACATCCCGCCAAGCTAGAAGTGCGGTTTGCACAGGAGCAAACAATTTTTACGGATCTCTTGCATAGCATTCGTTCTGCCCTAGCGGGGCAGAACTTAGCCCCCACCATCCAGCCCAAGGAACAAGGGCCAGCCGCGACGTCTCCAGGCAAGCCACAGGCCTTCCAAGCACAGCTTTCTTGGAAACCCGAAACATGGGAATACATGGACCAGGTGCTTAAGGGCTATCGCGCCAAGAGGGGGAGCCCTCCTGAGGAACCTCCCAAGGTGCCAAGGGACGCGGTGGTTAGAGAAGCCACTGCAACTCTTGAAATTTCGAAGCCCCTAGATCCAGAACAGGAGGATCCACGCACCTTATTGCGGACTAGTCGCATTATTGGACAACTCCATCAAAGCTACATCTTATTAGAAGTTCCCCAGGGGCTTTGGATCTTAGATCAACACATTGTCCATGAACGAATTCTCCTCGAACAACTTAGAGAATCTTATGAGACATCTACAGTCCACGTTCAAGAGATTCTCCCGCAGCACTTGGAGTTCACCCCCAGTGAGGCAGCCCTGGTAGAAGAAGCCGTGGACCTCTTGGCAGGATTTGGCATTGAGCTCGAGCCCTTTGGAAATAATAGCTTCATTCTGAGGGCTGTACCTAGTTCGCTGGCCCGCAGCGGAGGCAATTGGAAAGAAGAGATTTTGGAGATTGCCTTTACAGCCAAAAAGACAACGACCCAGAAGGAACAGGCCCTCATTACCCTAGCGTGTAAAGGGGCTATCAAAGCCGGAGAATACCTGGATGAGACGGAAATGCGAGGGCTCTTGCAGAGTCTTGCCGAGACTGAAAATCCCTTTACTTGCCCCCATGGAAGACCCATCATTATTCGCCTAGAAAATCAAGAATTATTGCGCCGCTTCGGACGCATTTAGGAGTGAGACTTGGTGGTTCAGCAGAAGGTCTTGGTTATCCTTGGACCCACAGCCGTAGGTAAGACCGCTCTAACTTTAGATCTAGCCCGCAAGTTTGGCGGTGAAATCATCTCTGCAGACTCCATGCAAGTGTATAGGGGCATGGATATTGGCACGGCTAAAGCTAGCATGGCAGAAAGGCGAGGGGTGATCCACCATCTTTTAGATGTTGTCGATCCTGACGAACCCTTCAATGTTGCCGACTATGTGCTCCTTGCCGAAGAGGTGCTAAATCTTCTGGAGAAAAAAAGCACGGTACCCCTCTTATCTGGTGGGACAGGACTATACATTGATGCTTTGTTGACAGGATTCTTATTCCCTGATACCTCGGCCGATGAGGAGATCAGGGCTGAATTGCAGGCTCAAGCGGACCGGGATCCTTTGGGTCTTCATCGGAGACTCGAACAAGTGGATGCTGCTAGTGCTAAGAAGATCCATCCTAATGATCTACGCAGAGTTATCCGGGCGCTAGAGGTCTATTTGCGCACAGGGGAGCCCATTTCTTCCCTACAGCGCAAAATGGAAGAAAAGCAACGCCCTTACAAGCCCCTCTATATTGGCCTTTTTAGGGATAGACCGGAGCTGTATGCCAGGATCGACCTCCGTGTGGATCAGATGATACAAGGGGGTTTGATAGGGGAAGTGGAAGAACTATTAACAAAGTATCCGCAGCAGCCCACTGCGTTACAGGCCCTAGGCTACAAGGAAATCGTCCAGTATCTACGGGGACAAGCGACGCTGGTCGATGCCGTTGAACTTTTAAAACGAGATACACGTCGCTACGCCAAACGTCAGCTGTCCTGGTTTAAACGTAATGAGCAGATCCACTGGTTTAATCGAAGCCAAGAACCCGTGGAACAGATCATCGATAGGGTCTGTTCACTGTGGGAAACACTCCTATAGGAACCTTTCCAACCCCATTCGCGTATAGATAGTGAGTAGGGGCAGGAGGTGTACGTTTATGAAGTCTCAGCCAGTCTTTCGCGGTCTGGAGGCCAGCCAGAAGATGCAACTGCGCAGACTACAGGACCAATTGGATTCTTTAATCGGTTTGCAATCCGTTAAGAGAGTGATTGAGGAAATCCAAGCCTATGCGTTGATTCAGAAGTATAGGGAACTGATGAACTTGACCTGTGAGCCCATGGCCTTACATACCATCTTCACCGGAAATCCAGGCACTGGTAAGACCACGGTCGCTCGCATTTTTAGCCAGATGCTTAAAGAACTTGGTGTCCTGCAAAAGGGCCACACCGTTGAGGTGGAACGTGCAGATCTAGTGGCACAATACATCGGTCAAACAGCCCAAAAAACTAGGGAGGTACTGAAGCAAGCATCGGGGGGCCTGCTTTTCATTGATGAAGCCTATTCTCTGGCGAGGGGTGGAGAGCGAGATTTTGGCAAAGAGGCCATCGATACACTTGTTAAGGCCATGGAAGATCAGAGGGATAGCTTGGTCGTGGTTCTTGCTGGTTATCCAGGACCTATGCAGCATTTTCTTGCGACAAATCCAGGTTTGCATTCTCGTTTCCCTGTCACCATAACATTCCCTGACTATTCTGATATAGAGCTATACAAGATCGCCCTAGGGATGTTGGAGCAAAGGGAGTATACTCTTACAGCCCATGCCCAGCAGGAACTCGTTCGAGAGATTAGGAAATTACGTAATGGTGACCCAAGCAGGTTTGGTAACGCCCGAGCGGTGCGGAATCTCGTTGAACAAGTTATTCGGAGGCAGGCTGTGCGCCTAGCTCGCAAGAGTGACTTAACAAAAGGGGAGCTTACACTGATTATCCCCGTGGATTTCCGATGAATTTTTGGCCTAGGGCAGGATTTAGGACTATTCATACCGAAACTTAGAAAACTACGTTGTCAGGAGGATCGATACAGTGTATTCCATCGCATATGAATTCGAAACAGAAGAGGATATGAAGCTCGTGGCAGAACAATTATGGAACAAGCACGGTATTACAGGTGAATATGAAATGTATCAGACCGGAAACGGTCGTTTTCGTTTACAAGTGTATTCGGAAAAGCAAATCAAGGACAGTGTTCTAGAAAAACTACCGGGGAAGATTGTGCAAGTCAAGAGTAACTTTGGGGTCCCCGCCCCAGCCGAGGTTGTCAGTGAAGATAATTAAAGAAGCCAAAGAAAGAGTACGTCCGTATTTTCCGCCTATAGAAGAGGTTGCTCTAGCCAACCAAGAAAAAGTCCTCAAAGCCTTTCATGCCGCACGGGTCGGGAGTCATTGCTTTACTGATTCTACCGGTTATGCTTATTCGGACCAAGGGCGCGAGGCATTAGAAGAAGTCTACGCCCGGGTGTTCAGGGCTGAAGCAGCATTGGTGAGGCCGCAAATCGCCTCTGGAACCCATTCTATATCCATCTGTCTTTCTATGCTTGAACCGGGGGATGAGGTCCTTTCAGCGAGCGGTGTCCCCTATGATACCTTGCAGGCAGTAATTGGTATCCGGGGGGATTCTCCCAGAAGTCTAGTAAGACGAGGCATCGTTTATAAAGAGGTGCCGTTAACTCCAGATTATGCCCTCGATTTAGATGCCATCAGCGCTGCAGTAAATGGCAAGACGCAGATGGTGATGTTGCAACGGTCCCGGGGTTATAGTTGGCGACCAGCTCTAAGCATGGAAAACCTGGCAAGCGCTGTGCAATTAATTCGCAAGAAGAACCCTGACACGATTATTTTCGTAGATAACTGTTATGGAGAGTTCGTGGACTACATCGAACCCCTGGAAGTAGGAGCTGATCTCATAGCCGGATCCTTGATTAAGAACCCCGGCGGAACCTTAGCAGTTAGCGGAGGCTACATCGCTGGCAGGCAAGATCTTGTGGAGCTTTGCGGGGAAATATTAACTGCACCTAGTCTTGGAAACAAGATTGGACCCATGTTTGGACTGACTAGGCAGCTGATGCATGGCCTTTTCTTGGCACCGCATGTAGTGGCTGAAGCCCTGTTCGGAGCTATTTTGGCAGCAGAAGTTTTTTCGGCCCTAGGATATGTAGTGTCACCCTTGGCAGGTGAGCGCCGGGGGGACATAGTACAAGCCATCAGGTTTCAATCCCAAGAGGAGCTACTTCGGTTCTGCCACGGGATCCAAAAAGCTGCACCAATTGACGCCCATTACATGCCAGTTCCGAGTTTAATGCCCGGTTACGTTGATGAGGTCGTCATGGCTGGTGGAACATTTATTCAAGGTTCATCCATAGAATTGAGTGCCGATGCGCCTTTGCGGGAACCGTATATTGGGTATCTTCAAGGCGGTATGTCCAGACAACATGCTGAACTAGGATTGACATTTGCTTTGAAGGAAATGGGTCTAGTGTGACCAGATTTTTCCGCCAACCAACAGGCTGATGTGACCTGTTATCCTAAAGGGATTGGCCGGTTAATGACGAATAACATGGGAAATCATCGTATCGGGGGAGAACTCTTTGCACATTACAAATGTAGAGGTTACAGTAAGACTCATAGTGGCCTTGGTCCTCGGGGGCATGATTGGTTTGGAACGGGAGAGCATGGGGCGACCTGCTGGCTTTAGAACCCACATCCTGGTCAGCGTGGGATCGGCCCTAATCATGATCATGTCTGCCTATGCTTTCGCAGAGGCCCTGCCGGGAGGATATGACCCTGGACGTATTGCCGCCCAAGTTGTTAGCGGCATTGGTTTTCTTGGTGCCGGGACAATCATGCGAGAGGGAGCTAATGTTCGCGGCTTGACCACCGCGGCCAGTCTCTGGACGGTAGCCGGAATTGGTCTCGCAGTTGGGTCGGGCTTCTACTTTGCAGCCGTTCTGGCTACTTTTTTGGTAGTTGTGACTCTGGTTGTCCTCAATCAACTAGAATGGAATTACCTTAGTACTAAGCATGAGATTCTTACCCTTCTCATTCAAGATACCCCTGGCCAATTAGCAAGAGTATTTGCTGTGCTGGCCAAGTACGATGTAAATGTCTTTAATGTGGAGTTGTCTTCGGATGACACTGGCGAGGCTAAGCTTGATTTGCAGGTGGAGATATCCCCCAAGTTCAGCAGGGTCAAGATAATCGAGGATCTTGTTTCGACTCCAGGCGTCAAACGGGCCAGTTATAAGTAGGAGCGAAAGCATGACGAAATTTCTACTCGTTAATGATGATGGAATATTAGCCCCTGGTTTAGCGGCCTTGATTAGTAGTGTTGAGAATGACGGTCAAGTTACCGTTATCGCTCCACACCAAGAGAGAAGTGGCATGAGCCAGGCTATCACAGTCAACGCACCGCTGCGCCTAACGAAAGTGGAGCGAGGTTTTATGCTTGACGGAACTCCCGCCGATTGTGTCAAAATGGGGCTACAAGGCCTCGATCTGACTCCAGACTTTGTTCTTTCAGGGATAAATCATGGAGCTAACCTAGGCTGGGATGTTCTATACTCGGGGACAGTTGCCGCCGCCTTAGAAGGGGTTCTCCAAGGCATTCCTAGTCTTGCTTTCTCCCTGTGCGGTTCGGCTGAGTTCTTTCCAACGGCTGCCAAAATCGTCCGAAGGCTCCTCTTTGAGGAACCAGGCTTTGTGATACATAAAGAGTTGCTCCCTAGAGAGGGAGTTCTGAACATCAATATTCCTGCCTTACCTCTAGATGCCATCAAAGGTCTTAAAATCACTCGACTAGGAGTACGCAATTACCACGGGGTGATGCAGCGCAGAGAAGATCCTAGAGGTCAGGACTATTATTGGATGGGAGGGGAGCCTCTGCCCTCTGGATCAGAAGAGTTGGATATTGATGTGGTGGCCATCGAACAAGGATACATTTCGATTACACCGCTCAAGTTTGATACAACATTCCATGAGGTTATTCCGAGGCTGAAGCAAGAGGTAGAACAACGCTAACAATACTAACCACCAAAGAGATGGGGCTATCCCATCTTTTTGCATAACCA
>WPCH01312015.1_pt1 | contig 14447 bp, 14 predicted proteins | sample 5399881 | NCBI WGS metagenome assembly WPCH01 (sample SAMN12869468, study PRJNA574797) | sludge metagenome | isolation source: wastewater treatment of pH5 | place: China:Beijing | collected 2019-05-20
GCGTCATCAAGATCAACCGCAAGACCGTCCTCGTGCAGTCGGAAGATCACCGGCAGTGGAAGGTCGCGGTGGCCCTGATCCAGCCACTACGCGACGTATAAGGCAAGCGGAAACCGGCACGCCTTGGAATGACCGGTTACGACCCACTGGCAGCACCGGCTAACCAGAAGCTCGCGTACCCGTGTGGCCAGTTGGGATGAGCCAGAGCTCGATGACTGGGTTGATGCCCTGGATCGGGCGGTGAGCGGCATCGAGGCGCCCATCCTGCTGGTGGCCCATAGCCTGGGCTGCATTACCGTGGCCCATTGGGCGGCAGTCGCTGAGTGTTCCCGGCGTATTGCGGGGGCCCTGCTGGTCGCACCGGCAGACGTCGAGCGCGGCAGCGTTCGGCGCGAGCTGGCCGGCTTTGCGCCGATTCCCATGCACCGCCTGCCGTTCCCGAGCCTGGTAGTGGGCTCTACCAATGACCCTGCCGCAAGGCTTGAGCGCATCCAGCACTTTGCCAATGCCTGGCACAGCGCCTGCCATATCATCCAGGGGGCGGGGCATATCAACGCAGCATCGGGACACCATCGTTGGCCGGATGGCTTGCGTCTTCTCTACTGCCTGGGGGCAAGGCTGGATGCAGACGGACAGGGCGTGACTAGAGGAGGTTCACCGACTGAGGCGCGCCGGCATGGGTTCGGCGGGTGTTCAGGAGCGTCGTCTGCATGACAAGGCAAGCGGACCATGCTGATGCGGCCGGGTCGCGTGGTATCGTCATGGATGGCTACGCCGGCCGCGATTAGCCTGACGCCATCGGGCGTTATGACCCGATGAGCGCCGCATACCCTGGAGAAGCCAGTGACTTCGCAGGCTGCTCCTGCGCGGCACGAATCAGCCCCAGTAACTCGGATACAGCACGATCGATACGCTCAAGGCCCTCTGCGCCGATACGGTAGCGTTTCTCCGCGTCAAGGGTCACGTGTCGGGAGTTGACATAGACGCCGCCCAGCACGCTGCTTGCACCCAGAGACGAAATTACTGGCTTGAGGGCGTAGTCGAGGATCAGCAGATGTCTGTCGGAGCCTCCGTTGGCCAGCGGCAGTATCACCTTTTCCTTCAGCCCACGCTCGGGCACCAGGTCAAGCAGCAACTTGATCGCACCGGAGAAAGACGCCTGGTAGACCGGCGTGGCCAGAACCACTGCCTGTGCCTCAGCTATCGCATTTCGATAGTGAGCTATCTGAGGCGCCGCAACATCAGCAAAGAGAAGTTCGCTGGCATTGAAGTCAGTGACATTGAAGACTTGCGTCTCGATGCCCTGTGACTTCAGCGAGTTCTCGACGTGCGCCACCAGCGCCGCAGTTCTGGACAGTTTCCCCGGGCTTCCTGCAATCAATACCACGCTCATATAGTCGCTCCTGTCTGTCAGATAGAGTCCATTACCAGTACCAGTCGATCAACGATATCAATGCCACTGGGCGTCACCAACAGAAAATCCTTGAAAGCCAATTCACATATAGTGATAAACGATTGCGGAGTCGGTCGTTACCCTACCGGGATCTCAGTGCCTCATTACATGCGAAGTGATGCCTGAAATCTGCATTATTATTCATTTATTATGATTTGCATCACCCACTGCTAACCGGAGAAGATCCAGGGAGACCACCCCCACCCAAAAGGATCTATCAAATGACACTTCGATTAGGCGACACTGTCCCGGATTTCAACCAGGAGAGCACGGAGGGCCCTATCAGTTTCCACGAATGGATCGGTGACCAATGGGCCATCCTGTTTTCCCACCCCAAGAACTTTACACCGGTCTGCACTACCGAACTCGGCGAAGTCGCTCGGCTGAAGCCGGAGTTTGAAAAGCGTCACGTCAAGGTCATCGGCCTGTCGGTCGATCCCCTCGAGAGTCACGCACGCTGGTCACAGGATATTGCCGACACACAGGGCCACGCTCTCAACTTCCCGCTGCTGGCCGACGCCGACCGCAAGGTGAGCGATCTCTACGGCATGGTGCACCCCAACGCCAACGACACTCTCACGGTACGTTCGGTGTTCATCATTGACCCCAACAAGACACTGCGCCTTACCCTCACCTACCCGGCCAGTACCGGACGTAACTTCGCCGAGATCCTGCGCATCATCGATAGCCTGCAGTTGACCGACGACCACAAGGTAGCCACCCCCGTGAACTGGCAACAGGGCGATGACGTCATTATCGTGCCGGCCATCGACAATGAACAGGCAAAGCAGCTCTTCCCGGAGGGTTGGGACGAGAAGAAGCCCTACCTGCGCGTGGTAAAGCAGCCGGCCTGATCTCGCTGCGTTAATTCCTAGATTCATAGCGCCAGGGCTCCTTCCTCCGGAAGGGGCTTTGGCCATGCTCGTCGCCGATTTTCTTATTCTCTATATCGAGTCGAAGAAGCCTCGATCAACTCTCGACGGCACTGGGCATCAGGACTTGTACGACTGTGTGCCTTATGTATACGGCAGAACCGGCCGTACGGAAAGTTTCACATCGCATGTCGGACACGGTCTGTTAGCAGGATAAATGATTTATTCATGAAGATAACTCTCTCTTTAAAACGCATTGGTGTCGCAATCAAGAGTTCCGGCAGTATCTATTGGTAGGCCCACTAGGCTGTCTTTGTTATACGATATTACGAAGGAGCACACTCTGCATGAGCACGCCAGCCCTCTCTCCTCCATCCTTGATTGCTGAAAAAAACATCGCACCGATCACACCGCGCATCGGGGCTGAAATTCTGGATGTCAAGCTTGGTGGGGATATTGACGATTCGGCTATCACAACGCTCAAGGACATTATCGCACGATACAAGGTCGTATTCTTTCGCAATCAGCATCATGTTGATGATAAAGAACATGAGCGTCTTGCTCGTCATCTGGGTGAGCTGCTTCCCCATCCTACCCAGCCCATTTTTTCTGGCAGCTCATCAATACTCGAGCTTGATTCCGACCAAGGAACTCGAGCCGACCAATGGCATACTGATATTACATTTCTCCCCAGCTATCCCAAGTACTCGATCCTGAGGAATGTCACCAGTCCAGAAATCGGGGGTGACACCCTCTGGGCCAATACTGCCGCGGCCTATACGTCGCTCCCCGATCCGCTTAAGAGCCTGGCTGAGAGCTTGAATGCCGTTCACAGCAATGCCTACGACTATGCTGCACAGCGTCCGCATGCCCGTGAGATCGAGCGTAAGCACTATGAGGAAGTGTTTCGATCAACGGTTTTCGAAACCGAGCATCCGCTTGTGCATGTTCACCCTGAAACGGGTGAAAAAAACCTTCTGCTGGGCAGTTTCGTGCAACGCATACAAGGGCTCGATCGCTTCGATTCGGCAAGGTTGTATGAGCTATTCCAGCGCTATGTAACGGCCCCAGAGAATACGGTCCGCTGGCATTGGCAGGCCGGCGACATTGCCCTCTGGGATAACCGGGCTACCCAGCATATTGCGGTCAATGACTACGGCGATGCGCATCGCATCGTGCGCCGCGTCACAGTCGCAGGCGAGATTCCGGTAGGGGTCGACGGCCGGCGATCAAAACCCATTCGATAACCAACCAGTGAGACCAGACTCATGACAAGACATATCAGACTCGGTGCCTTCCTCCCCGGCGGCGGACAACATGTTGCTGCCTGGCGTCATCCGGATAGCCCTGCCGATGGAGCGACCAGCTTCGAGTTTCACAAGCAGTTGGCGCTGAGTGCGGAACGTGGCCTGTTCGATGCCTATTTCTTGGCCGATGGACTTGCCGTGGCTTTCGGTGGCGGTATGGAGGGCGGTAACGCCAAGGTGGCTGGGTTCGAGCCCGTCACCTTGTTCTCGGCGCTTGCACCGTTGACCAGGCATCTCGGCTTTATCGCTACCGCCTCCACCACCTATGAAGAGCCCTACAACACGGCACGTAAATTTGCCTCCCTTGATCTTATCTCAGGGGGGCGCGCGGGCTGGAACGTGGTGACGACGGCCACCGATGCGGCCGCCCACAACTTCAATCTCGATCACCAGCACCCTCACGCGTTTCGCTATGCCCGGGCGAGCGAGCATGTCGACGTCGTTAAGACACTATGGGACAGCTTCGAAGATGACGCCTTCATACGCGACAAGGAGAGTGGTGTCTTCTTCGACACGGCAAAGGTGCACCCTGCCGATCATGAAGGCGAGCACTTCAAGGTGAGAGGCCCATTGAATGTGCCGCGCTCACCACAGGGGCATCCGGTAATCGTTCAGGCGGGGCAGTCAGAGGACGGCCGGGCGCTGGCGGCGGCCACCGCCGAGGTGATCTTCACCGCCCACCAGCGACTGGATACGGCACAGGAGTTCTACCTTGACATCAAGGCCCGTGCCGCCGCCAACGGGCGCAATCCGGATCATGTCCTCATCATGCCTGGCGTCTCGCCCTTCGTTGGCCGAACGAAAGCCGAGGCCCAGGAGAAATATGATCGGCTGACGTCACTCATCCTCGAAGAGGATGGCATTGCGCTGCTGAACGGCCTGACCGGCGGTACGCTCGACCTGAAGGGCTACGACCTGGATGGTCCCCTGCCACCTGCTCCCCCCACCGAGGGCATGAAGTCACGACAGGCGCTGCTACGCCAGATCGCCGACGAGAACGCGTTCACCATTCGCCAGCTCTATCAGCGGGTCGCTTCGGCTCGCGGTCACTATACGATCGTCGGAACGGCGGAGCAGGTCGCCGACCAACTTCAGGCGTGGTTCGAAAATGAGGCCGCGGACGGATTCAATATCCTGCCACCCTGGCTGCCAACCGGGCTCGATGACTTCGTCGATCTCGTGATCCCGGAGCTGCAGCGTCGGGGGCTATTCCGCACTGCCTATGAAGGCAACACGCTACGCGAAAATCTCGGCTTACCCTTTCCCGTTAATCGCCACACCATCGCACGTCTCGATGTGCAGGCAGCCTAGTAAAGGTGACCTCAATGTCGTATCAGATTTCAGGCACAGAGATGCGACCCCGCAAGGGGCTCGGCCTTCGCATCGCCCTCGACAGAATCAGCCGCCGGGCCAGCCGACTGCTCGCCGATTACGGCTTGCTGCTGGCCTTCTTCGGCGGCTGGCAGGTCGCCAGCACCGCCGGCTGGCTCAACCCCGCGGTCTTTCCCCCTATTGACCGCGTGGCACAGGCGCTGTGGGCCGGCCTGACCAGTGGTGCGCTGATCAACGATATCGCGATATCCCTTCAGCGCGCCGGCATCGCCTTTGGGGCTGCTGCCACCCTTGGCGTTCCGCTCGGCCTCTTCATGGGCCAGATCCGAGCTGTGGAGCGTGCCCTCGACCCCATCCTGCAACTATTTCGGCAGACATCGGCACTGGCCCTCTATCCGGTATTCATCCTGCTGCTGGGGCTAGGCGAGGCTTCCAAGGTCTTCGTGATCTTCTGGGCCACGCTCTTTCCGGTCCTGCTGGCCACGATCGGAGGCGTGAAGGAAGTGGATCCGAAACTGATCGAGATGGCGCGCACCTTTGGCGCCGCTCGGCTTACCAGCTTCCGTCGCGTCGTTCTGCCTGCGTCTGTTCCCTCGATCTTCGTCGGCCTGCGGCTGTCGGCCACCACCGCGCTCCTCCTGCTGATTGCAGCCGAGATGATCGGTGCGAACAAGGGGCTCGGCTTCCAGGTGATGAATGCCCAGTACAACTTCCAGATCCCACTGATGTTCGCTGCCATCTTCCTGCTGGCCTTTCTCGGCCTCGCCGCAAACTGGCTCCTGGTCCTGCTGCAGCGCCGTCTCTGCCGCTGGAGCTCCTCGCAGTACTGATTCCCCCCTATGCCATTACGAAAGGAAAACGTCATGACCCATCGTTTCAAAGTCCTCGTCGCAGCCACGACGCTGGCCCTCGGCCTTTCCGGTGCAGCGCATGCCGAGGAGGTGACCCTGCGGTTCCTCCCTAATCATGGCGGTGTCTCGGCCCATGAGTTGGCACAGGAGCTGGGCTATTTCGAGGGCACCGGTATCACTCTCGAGAACGTCGGCTATGTCGGCGGAGGGCCGGAGTCGCTCTTTGCATTGGCCTCGAAGAGTGCCGACATTGGCTCTGCTGCGACCTCCGCTATCATCAATGCGATCGCAAATGGCAATGACTTTGTCGCCGCCTATCCGACCAACGGCATCAACGAGCAGACGCAGTCGATCTTTCACGTACTGGAAGATAGCCCGATTCGCTCGGTCGAGGATATTGCAGGCAAGACCATCGCGGTGAACACGCTCGGGGCACATCTGGATTACACGGTCCGAGAAGCCCTTCACACCGTTGGCCTGCCGCAGAACGCTGCCAACCTCGTGGTGGTGCCGGGTCCACAGCTCGAGCAGGTGCTGCGTGCCGGCCAGGTCGATATCGCCGCCTTCGGCTACTGGCAAACGACCTTCGAAGGGGCCGCTCGGGCGAATGGTGGCCTTCGTTCGGTCTTCGATGACACCGATGTACTGGGTGAAATCGCGGGCGGGTTCACCGTGCTGCGTCGCGACTGGGTCGAGGCCCACCCAGTGGCGGCGCACACCTTCGTGGAACAGTCGGCCCGCGCACTCGATTTTTCTCGCGAGTACCCCGAGGAGGCTCGCGATATCCTCGCGCGCATTCTCGAGGAGCGTGGTGAGAATCCCGAGATCGCTCAATATTTTGCCGGCTATGGGGTGCGCGAAGGTGGCCTGCCGGTCGAACGCGATGTGCAGTTCTGGATCGACGTGCTGGAGCGCGAGGGCATCCTGGCCGAAGACCAGCTGAGCGCGGCGGATATCCTGCTGGTGACCGGCGATCGGCTCGACACGCACTGAGGCTTGCACCATGACTCTCGTTCAGACACGCCACAAGGGTGAGGTCACGATCCGTGACCTCACCAAGACCTTCACCATCGATGGCGAGACGCTGACGGTATTGAAAGGTCTCAACCTCAACATTCGCGGCGGCGAGAGCCTTGCCATCGTGGGGGCCAGCGGGTCGGGAAAGACGACGCTGTTGCGGGTTCTGGCGGGCCTGGAAACGCCCGACCGCGGCCAGGTACTCATCGATAGGGCGCCAATCCATGGGCTCGGGCGCGAGCGCGCAGTCATCTTCCAGGAGTCTCGATTGCTGCCCTGGCTCACCGTCCTTGGCAATGTCACCTTCGGGCTCGAAGTACAAGGTGTCCCCAGGGCACAGGCCGAAGCCCGGGCCCGGCCCTACATCCGGCTTGTGGGGCTGGCCGATTTCGAAGGCGCCTTTCCTCGGCAGCTTTCTGGCGGCATGGCGCAGCGTGTAGGCATTGCCCGCGCCCTGACCGTGCAGCCCGAGATCCTGCTCCTGGACGAACCGCTCGGCGCGCTTGATGCCATGACCAAGATGACAATGCAGGAAGAGCTGGTGCGCATCTGGGCCGAAGAGGGCGTGACCATGGTACTGGTGACCCACGACCTCGAGGAGGCGATCTTCCTCGCCGACAGGGTGCTGATCCTTCCTGCGACGAAAGGCGCCGCCGTCAGGTTGATCGATATCGACCTTCCCCGCCCCAGGGACCGCAGCGACCCGGTGTTTGTCCAGTATCGGCGACAGCTGATGTCGGAGTTTGGGCTGCACTGAACCGTTATCCCCCCTGAGAATGGACCGACCCACACCCTGCCTCATCGCCTCGAGGCAGGGGGTGGCTCAATGCATATCAGCGCATATCTTTTGAATTCGGCTACTGCCGCACCCTCGCCGACGACGGCAGGTGGCTCTGGTAATGAGTACGGTGGCCAGTAGCGGCCAGCGTGGGGGCAAGAGCGGCCATCCCTCGGCAGGTGCTAATGACAGCGACGAGCTTCGCCTATGGATCAGCGGCCCCGGCGTAGTCTCGGTCAAGAACCTGCCGGGGGGTAGACAAGGTGGGATCTCCCGGAAACGGAATAGAGCCAGCTCGGAGTCCCCGAACTAGCCCAAGGGTGGTGCAATGACGTAACAGCCACAGGCGGATGCCGGTCAGGCCTGCTGGGCTCCGGTCATGGCTTCCAGGAGACTCCCGCTGACCAGCATTGGCTCGAGCTGTGAGACGCGGCCCAGATCCCCCGGCGTATCCAGCCCCGGCCACCACACGGTTAGGCCCGCTGCACGCGCCTCGCGATTCCACTGGGCGATCCTGGGCCAGTATTCGCGCCCGCGGCGCGCCAGGCTCATGGCATTCGCTTCGGGGGTTACCCACCCCACCCCTGACTCGACCAGCCGCCGCCAGGCCGAGGGCTCGGTGTCCAGCGGTACGCCATGGGCCAGCAGCTGATAGCCGTGCCGGTGGAAGCTGCGCCCCGCCTCACTCGCATGCGCATCCGTCAGCAGCCGCAGCGCACTCAGCCGCAGCACTACCTCCCTGGGATGCAGTCCCAGCCGGGCCAGCAGTGCCTCGAAGACGGCACCGTGGGACGCTTCCACGGCCTGAAGGTGACGCCAGTGAACATCGACCACCAGCGGGGGGGCGTCGATGCCGTGATGTGACAGGTGGTGCAGGGCGTGCAGCACGCGCAGGAAGCGGTCGAGAAAGATCACGTCCTCGCGATCCCAGGAGAAGAAATAGAGCGGGTCTGTCGTCTCCTGAACGCTGTGCCCGTCCGCCAGTTGAATGCGGCTCTCATGGGCCACGGGCGAGAGCCCGGCGAGCTCCAGAATGGGCCGCTGGCTCGGTTGCAGGTGTTTGCCCGCCAGTTCGGCCGAGACCTGGCCGTTGTCGTAGCGATAACGGGCATGCCGGCGCAGGCTGGCCTGTGGATTGAACGTCTCGAGGTGGGCGTTGAAGTAGTCGATCACTTGGGTCAGGGGCATGCGGGCACTCCTCGGTAGTAAAGGGGCAGGCGCCCCTCGGTCAACCGAGAGGCGCCACACTGGACGGCAGGAGGCTCAGTGCACCATGCCCCAGCGCTTGACGGTGATGCGTTCCAGGCTGTTGAAGATCAGGTTCTCCACCAGCAGGCCGATCAGGATCACCACCACCAGCCCGGCGAAGACGTTGTCGGTATAGAGCTCGTTGCGGTTCTGGAAGATGTACCAGCCAAGCCCGCCCTGCCCGGAGGAGGCGCCGAACACCAGCTCAGCGGCGATCAGGGTGCGCCAGGCGAAGGCCCAGCCGATGCGTAACCCGGCCAGCAGAGCCGGCAGTGCAGCGGGGATCAGGATGTGGGCCACGTAGCGCAGGCCGCGCAACCCATAGTTGCGGCCGGCCATACGCAGCGTCTCGGAGACCCCCTGGAAGCCCTGGTGAATATTGACGGCCATCGGCCACAGCACCGAATGCACCAGCACAAACACCAGGCTGGCCTCGCCGAGCCCGAACCACAACAGCGCCAGGGGCAGCAGGGCGATGGCGGGTAGCGGGCTGAACATGGCGGTCAAGCTGCTGAGCAGGTCACGTCCCAGGCGGGTGGAGACCGCCAGGGTGGTGAGTGCCAGGGCCAGCAATGCCCCCAGGGCGTAGCCCTTGAGCAGCACCGAGAGCGACACCGCGCTGCGCTGGATCAGGGTGCCGGAGACCAGCCCCTGCCAGAGGGCGGCGGCGGTATCGCTGGCACCGGGAAGCAGCAGCGGGTTGGCCTGATAGCGAGCCGCCAGTTCCCACAGGAGCACGAGTGCCAGCAGGATCATCCCCTTGCGGAAGGTGCCGAGGTCCCACAGGCGCTGCCAGAGGGGGCGAGCCACCGCCAGCTCGCTGGGCTCGACGGGGGGCAGGTCGTGTATTCGGTCGGGCCGTCTGGTGCGGTCGAGACTCAGGGTATGCAGGCTCATGACGGCCTCCTAGCGGTCGAATCAGGGGTGGGAAGCGCTTCATCGGCGGCCAGTCGTGGCACCCCGAGATCGCGGCTATCCGGATACTTGATGCCGGCGCCGGTGTTGAGGGCGACGACCCGCGCATCGGCGGGAATCTCCCCCAGGCTGCTCAACTCCCGGGCGGCGGCAAGGACGGCGGCCCCCTCGGGGCAGACAAAGGTGCCTTCGAGCTGCGCGGCGCGACGCTGTTCCCAGTCGATGGCGGCTTCGCTGACGGCGATGGCCCGTCCCTCGGTGGCGTAGAGGGCTTCCAGCACCAGGAAATCGCCCAGCGCCTTGGGCACATTGATACCGAAGGCGCGTGTTCGGCTCCGTTCCCAGAAGCGGGACTCGCGAGCGCCCTCCTGCCAGGCACGCACGATGGGTGCACAGCCCTTGGCCTGGACGGCGACCAGTCGTGGCAAGGGCCCCGTCACCCAGCCGATGGCCTGGAGCTCCTGCAGCGCCTTGTAGATGCCGATCAGGCCCACGCCGCCCCCGGTGGGGTAGAGAATCACGTCGGGCAACTGCCAGCCGAGCTGCTCGGCCAGCTCCAGCCCCATGGTCTTCTTGCCCTCGATGCGATAGGGCTCCTTGAGCGTGGAGGCATCGAAGACGCCGGTGGCGGCAACGAAGCCTGCTACCTGGCGCCCGGCATCGCTGATCAGGCCATCGACCAGCGACAGGTGGGCACCGGCCAGGGCGCACTCTTGCCGTGTGATGGTTGGCGCATCCTCGGGCATGGCGATGGTGGCCTGGATGCCCGCACGGGCGGCGTAGAGCGCCCAGGCGGCCCCGGCATTGCCGTTGGTGGGCATGGCCAGGTGAGTGACGCCCAGCTCCCGGGCGCGGGAGATGCCGACCGCTGCGCCACGCGCCTTGAAGGAGCCGGTAGGCAGCAGCCCTTCGTCCTTCATGACCAGCCTTGGCAGCCGCATGTCGTCGCCCAGTCGAGGCAGTTCGACCAGCGGAGTCACCACCTCGCCCAGGCTGACGATCGCATCGGGCCGGGCCAGCGGCAGCAGTTCGTGATAACGCCACAGGCTCCAGGGGCGCTCGGCCAGCTGCTCAGGCCTCCAGGTCGCCGCCAGACGCGCCAGGTCGTAGCGCACCAGCAGCGGTGAGCCGCAGGCGCAGAGCTGCCGGAGGCTGTCCAGTGCGTAGTCGGCCTCGCAGCGTGGGCAGGCCAGGTGCGTGGCGTAGCGATAGGGGCGGGACTCGCTCATGACGGCCTCTCGTGTTCGAACAACAGCCGGTGAATCTGCTGGGTGCGCGCCTTGGTGGCGGCGCTGCCGAGGCTCGTCAGGCTATCCTTCTCGCAGCCCAGCTCGGCGCGTACGCGTCCGGGATGGGGCGAAAGCAGCAGCACCCGGTTGCCGACGATCTGCGCCTCCTCGATGGAGTGGGTGACGAACAGCAGGGTGAAACGGACCTCTTCCCAGAGGGCCAGCAGCTCTTCCTGCATCTTGCGTCGAGTCAGCGCATCCAGCGCGGCGAAGGGTTCATCCATCAGCAGAATGCGCGGCTGCATGGCCAGCGCCCGAGCGATGGCGACCCGCTGCTTCATGCCGCCGGAGAGGGTGTGGGGATAGGCATCGGCGAAGGCGGCGAGCCCCACCTTTTCCAGCGTCGCCAGGGCCCGCGCTTCCGCCTCGCGGCGCCCCAGGGTGCGTGAGGCCAGCAGAGGGAACATCACGTTCTGCTTGACCGTCTTCCAGGGCGGCAGCTGGTCGAACTCTTGGAACACCACCAGGCGGTCGGGCCCCGGCCCGGCGACTCGCTGGCCATCGAGCCGGATCTCTCCCTCTGCTGGGGAGAGAAAACCGGCCACCGCCTTGAGCAGGGTGGACTTGCCGCATCCCGAGGGCCCCAGCAGCACGTAACGGTCCCCCTCCTGAACCTCGAAGCTGACCCGCTGGGTGGCTTTCACCACCTGGCGGGGCGTGCGGTACTCCAGGGTGACGCCATCCACTGCCAGACGCGGCGTGCCGGATTTTGGGTATGCTGTGGCGCTGGCTTGCCGCCTGGCCAGGGGAGCTGCAGTGGCCGCCGTCATCAGCTTCCCTCCCAGGCGTGGGCCTCGTCGAAGAAGTAGTCTTGCCAGCTCTCGGGGTGATGCCGGATGGCCCCCACCTGGTGCAGGAACTCCGCCAGGGGATAGGTGTTACCGGGCACTAGGGTAAAGTCGATCTGCGGGTCGTTGACCACGCGGGAGAGCAGCTCGCGGTCGAGCCCGGAGCCGGTGACCCGCAGGAAGGTATCCACGGCCGCCTCACGGTCGGCTTCGATGATCTCGCTGGCCTCGGTGAGGGCGGCGAGGAATACCTCGTAGAGCTCGGGATTGTCGGTACGGAAGCGGTCGGTGGCATAGACCAGCACCGGCGTGACCGGGCCGCCGAGAATCTCGTAGGAGTCGGTGACCTTGGTGATGCCCTCCTGCTCCAGCGCCTGGTACTGGTAGGGGACGCTGGAGAAGTGACTGGAGATTTCCGTCCCTCCCGAGATCAGTGCCGCCGTGGCATCCGGGTGCGGCAGCGACAGAGTCCGCCCGTCCAGCGCATCGTACTGTTCGGCCCCGAAGGTATTGGCAGCGGCATACTGCAGGAAGCGCGACTGCACCGAGACGCCGACGGCAGGTACGGCAATCCGATGGTCGGGACCGATATCCTCGAGCGACCGGATCTCCGGGTCGCGTGTCAGCAGGTAGTTGGGGGCATGACCGAGCGCTGCAATCGCCTTGACGTTGGCACTGCCTCGAGTGCGGTCCCAGACGGTCAACAGCGGCCCCACGCCCGCGCTGGCGATATCGATGCTGCCCGAAAGCAGCGCATCGTTGACGGCGGCTCCGCCGGAGAGGCGCCGCCACTCCACGTCCACCTCGATTCCCGCCTGTTCGGCATGCTTCTGGATCAGCTCGTGGTCCTGGATCACGTGCAGGGGCAGGTAGGAAATACCGAACTGCTCGATGATGCGAAGGCGCTCTCTCGCCTCCACGGCCTGGGCGGCGCTGCTGGCCGCGATGGCGATCAGGGCAAGGCCGGCGACTCGGGATCTGTTGCTTGGCATGGTGCGCTCCGGTGTGGGTCAGGTGGAGATCCACCATGACGCCACTCTGAAGCCCTCTCCAATGGCTTGTTTTTATTAATAAATCATGACGACAGCGAAATGCTTTTCAGGTGGTTTGAGAAAGGTAATTCGTGAAATGCAAAGCACGAATGCCGATTGGTCACGGTGAGGTGATGACTGCTTGGATAGGCCGGAGACCACAACCACACCGGAGAGCTAACGATGTCGTTTCAAGAGATCACCGTGACGAAGTTGAGCGGCCATATCGGCGCCGAGGTACGGGGCCTGGACCTGGCCCATCTCGACGACAGTGGGTTCGAGACGCTGCATGGCCTGTTCCTGGAGCATCAGGTGCTGGTCCTGCGCGACCAGCAGTTGAGCCGGGATCAGCATATTGCCCTCGGGAAGCGCTTCGGTGAGCTGCATGTTCATCCCATGGCCAGGGGGCCGGAAGGCTATCCGGAGATCTTTCCCATCGAGGCAGGGGCCCACTCCTCCAACGACCCGAAAGCCATTCGCGCAGGCAAGCGAGCGGTGAATGGGGGGCACTGGCACTCCGACGTTTCCTGCGACCCGGAGCCGCCCCTGGGCAGCATCCTCTATCTTCGCGAGGTGCCCGAGTTCGGTGGCGATACCCTGTTTTCCAGCAGCTATGCGGCCTATGAGGCACTGTCGCCTGCCATGCAGGCGTTTCTCGATGGGCTGACCGCGGTGCACTCGGGTGAAGCCACCTACCGCCTCCACTATGGCGATCAGGCGCCACAGGATCGCAGCCGCTTCGGCATCAAGGGCGACACCCTCTACCCTGAGGCGGTGCATCCAGTGGTGCGGCGTCATCCCGAGACGGGACGCAAGGGCCTGTTCGTCAATCGGGGGTTCACCCGCGAGATCGTTGAGCTGGGGCACGCCGAGAGTCAGGCGCTGCTGGAATTTCTCTACCGTCACCAGGAGACGCCGGAGTTTCAGGTGCGCATCCACTGGGCGCCCGACACGGTGACGCTTTGGGACAACCGATGCACTCAGCACCGCGCCGTCTTCGACTACGCTGGTCAGGTGAGGCGAGGGGAGCGCGTGACCATCAAGGGAGACCGTCCGGCAGCGGCGGGCCATGAATCGCCGCAGTGGGCGTTGGCTGGTGATCTTGCCCAGCAACAGTGGACACCCCGTTAAGGTAGTACACTCAACGAGGTGACCGTTGGTGGGTCAGTTCTGATGGCCATTGACACCCGCTACGCCATATCCCCTCAAGCTCATCTCCTAGTCGGTCGCTAGCTGGGTTGTCTCACCCCACGGCTTTGTAAACCAGGTGGGCAACGGGGCGGCCGGCCCCATGGGCTCTTGGCGAACCGGGTCAGGATAGGTCTAATTTTGCTTCTCAGCCCTTCTGGAGCGCGCTTACCCAATGGGCCACGCTACCGCCGACTTATGTGCTGGGGCGTTGTATCGGCGAGCTGCCGAGCCGGAACATCCTCACCCATCAGCACGGGCTGGCCGTCTTGCCAGATCACGGCGTAATGGCCAAGGCGCCGCTTGCGTTCAAGCTCTCGAGAAACGCACTCTCGAAGGCTTTCCAGCATTTCCTGGGTATCTGGTGATGGCTGCTTC
>WPCH01028337.1_pt1 | contig 14439 bp, 9 predicted proteins | sample 5399881 | NCBI WGS metagenome assembly WPCH01 (sample SAMN12869468, study PRJNA574797) | sludge metagenome | isolation source: wastewater treatment of pH5 | place: China:Beijing | collected 2019-05-20
TAATAAGTATAATGGCTTTATTTTGAGAATAACGTTTTAATTTTATTGCGAGTTACTAATAAAACGCCGCCTAATACAGATAACATACCTAAAGCCATATTATTTGATTGCTCACTACCAGCGTTAGGAAGTTCTCTAGCGTTATTGTTTGTGTTCGTAGTACCAGTCTTTGTTTCTGTTTGTTTTGATTGAGATACTTCATTAATTTTGTTATCTACATTTTGCTTCGTAGTATGTACCTCAGCTAATTTGTCCTCAATTTTTTTCTCAGTATGTTTAAAGTCGTTGATTTTAATATCTAAGTCTTGTTTTTTCTTTGTTAAATCGTCTGAAACAGTTTGTTTCGTTTGTTTCATTTCGTTAATTTTATTTAGTAAATCTTCTCTAGCTTTTTGTAATTCAGCTAGTTTATTTTTCACATCTTGTTTAGCTAGTTCTAAGTTAGCGGAAAGGCTATCTAAATTGCCTTTAATTTTCTTAAGTTCCTCTAACGTGTTACCAGTATTCGGCTTGTTTTCTTTTAGCTCAGCAAGTTTGTCCTCAGCAGTTTGTTTCGCTTTCTTTAACTCAGCTAATTTGTCATCTACTTGTTTTTTTACTTCTTTAAGTTCATTAACCTTTTGATCGATGTTCTCTTTATGTTGCTTCATTTCATTCACTTTTTCATCGACAGTTTGTTTATGTTCTTTAATCTCATTAACCTTATTATCGATATTTTGCTTATGCTCTTTCACTTCAGCAACTTTATCTTCTACTTGTTTTTTATGCTCTTTTATTTCAGCGATTTTATCTTCGGCGATTTGCTTGTCTTGCTGAAGTTTTGCATCTAATTCTTGTTTATGTTGTTTAATCTCGTTAATTTTTTCATCGGCAACTTGTTTGCGTTCATGTAGTTCATTAACCTTCGTATCAACATTTTCCTTAACTTTGTTAAGTTCATTTAATGTTTGATCCACGTTTTCTTTGTGTTGCTGCAATTTCGCATCTAACTCTTGTTTATGTTGCTTAATTTCAGCTAATCGATCTCCCGTACTTTGCTGAGGAGTAGCATCGGTTACTTCCGCATGAGCAGAGTTTGCGCCAGCAATCATTGCTAAAGCTAGTGTAGACGCAGCGATTGTTTGTTTTGTTTTCATATTTTTGTACCTCTTTTCTTTCATATGCATGAACTGTTTTGTGTAAAATTGAGCATATATAAGTAGATTATTTTATTATTATATACCATGTGCGGCGCCCAGAGGAAGTATTTGCATAATAATCTATGATTATGTAATTTTAAAATTATCTTATTTTGGGGTAGGGGACAATACTTTAGCTAGATGAACAATTTCTTCTATAGTAGAGTTTACATCTTTGCTATTACGAATTACAAACAAATAGTCAGCTTCGTTTTCTATAGGATCCACCACATCTTCATGTAGTGATTCAGTTTGTTGTCGATCAAGTACTTCTTTGAAACTAGCATATCCACCTCTAAAAATATTCGTATTTCGCGTGCTTCGAGCCACTCTTTCGTAAAGTACATCATCTGGAATATCAAAATGAACGAGTATACGTACATATTCATTTTGTGGAAATAATTCGTTTAGTAAATATAACCTTCCATTTTTACTGCGATTGGAGTTACTAATAATAAGGTGTAAATTTGTATGTCCTTTCGCATAATCAACAATGAATTTCGAAAGACCGTGCTTAAATGTATTAGGGCCTTCAGCCGGCTGTAATTTTTCGTAATGCGTGTTAATAAATTCAGCTTGGTTATCTTGATCCATAACGAAAGAGTGGGGTAACTCTTTTTCTAAAGATTTTGCAAATGTAGTTTTACCGCTGTGTGTTTTTCCTACCGTAATAATGACGAGTCGTTTCATATTGGCCTCCATGTGTGTTGTTATAGTCTGGAATATTCAATGTAGATTGAATATTTTCCTGCCAGAGAATATACAAAGTGCCGAAGTGATAGTAGGCTGGAAACTTGACAAAAAAACTTATTTATTCTATAATTTACCAATATAAAAATAAAGTGTATAATAGGGTTCTCCTGGCCAGGGGAACCCTATTTTTATTGTCAAAATGAAGGAGTGTATGTGCGTGAAAAAAGGTGAATCAAGTATAACGTCGCTAGTATCAGCTTTCGGAAGAGCATATCATAGTGAATTTGATAGTCCGAAAATATTTGATGATTATGTAGCTAAAGAGTTCATATCGCCAAAAGAACGAAGCGATATTGAAACGAACATGGTTCAAGGAATCCATTTTTTCAATACAGACATTGCAGAGCAGTTTCAAGACAATCCGAAAGAAATATTAAAATGGATTACGCAAGTTCAATTATCACCAACACCTTTAGCGCGTGCGGCATATTGTGAAAGAGTGTTATTACATGAAATTACATTAGGTGCAAAACAATATGTCATACTCGGTGCAGGCTTAGATACGTTCAGTTTTAGACACCAAGAATTAGAAAATAAAATAGAAATATTTGAAGTGGATCATCCTTCTACGCAGGCGTTTAAGAAGGAAAGAATAAAAGAAACAGAAGTTGAAGTTCCAAAAAACCTTCATTTTGTTTCAATGGATTTTACGAAAGGATTTTCCTATGAACAGTTACGCAATGAAGGATTTGAACATAAAAAGACTTTCTTTAGCCTTTTAGGTGTTACGTACTATTTAACGAAAGAGGAACTTGCTAGTTTAATAGAGTGCTTGTTTGAGATGGTTCCAGAAGGGAGTTCTATCGTTTTCGATTATCCCGATGAAAACTTATTTACGGAAAAAGGGTTGTCTAACCGAGTTGAAAATATGGTGAAAATGGCAGCGGTAGGCGGAGAACCGATGAAGTCATGTTATTCTTATGCTGAAATGGAAGCACTGTTAGAGAAGGCGGGCTTACTCATTTATGAGCATTTATCACCAGAGGACATAAATACATTATATTTTGAAGGACGAAATGATTATTTGAAAGCTTTTGAGACGGTGCATTATGTACATGCGGTGAAGAAGTAAGGAATTAGTAGGCATGGGGAGGAATCTCTGTGTCTTTTTTGTATTAAATTTCCTGCCCTCGAATAAAGAACAGTAAAACCCCTAAGCATGTAGATCTTTGATTTTTATTACAATTTTGTAAGGTTAAGTAATGAAAATCGATAGAACTAGATATGTGAATAGGATACTCTAATTAACGGATAGAATATTCTGAAAAAAGGGGGCGGAGCAAATGAAGAATAGACAAAAAGCATCGATAATATGCAAAAGTATTTTATGTTTAATTATTTGCATATTTATTACGAATGAAGCATGGTTTACAAATGTGGTGAGGGCAGAATCGGGCACGCTGACTGATAGGAGTATAGAGGATTTCAAAAAAAAGCTGGATGAACAGGTACCAAAATGGCAGGAGGATTATGAGGTACCCGGGGTTGCAATAGGAATTGTGCATGAGGGACGTATTGCTTATACACTTAACTACGGTTATGTAGATAAAAAGACAAAAAAAGCGGTGAGTGATGATACTTTGTTTCAGGCTGGTTCCATATCTAAAAGTCTTACAGCGTGGGGAATCTTGCACCTTGTAGATGAAGGGCGTTTATTACTAGATGATCCCGTTGGAAAATATCTGACCAAATGGAAATTATCTAATTCAGAGTTTAATAATAATGAAGTTACGATAAGAAGATTGTTAAGTCATACAGCAGGGCTGTCTGCACATAAAGGATATCTCGGGGTTGCACCAGGGAAACATCTTGACTCTATTGAGGAGTCTCTGTCTGGAAAAGGATGGCTTAATGAACCAGTGGAAGTTACCAATAAACCAGGTTCAGAAACAATTTACTCTGGTGGCGGATATACAATTTTACAACTTGTAATTGAAGAAGTTACCGGAATACCGTTTGATCGTTATATGGAAGAACAAATTATGAAACCTTTAGGAATGAAATCTAGTTCATTTTTACAACGTCCTGAAAACCATAACCTTTCAAAAGCTTATGGTTATTTTGGAGAGGAGCTCCCTAGTTACCAATTTACCGAACAGGCTGCTGCAGGTCTTAAGACAAATGTTACCGATATGATGGCATTGATACTTGCAAGCATGGATGCAAATAATAAAGGGAATGGTGTCATCAAAAGTGAACGTGTTGAGGAAATGCAAAAGCCGATATTAGGGGAGAATGGTTTAGGTATATTTGAAAAAAAACTATCTAATCAATGGAAATTACTTTATCATTCTGGTGACAATCGTGGCTGGCATTCTTTTTATGGTTTCATTCCTAATACAAAGGATGGATTGGTAATCCTTACAAATGGTGAAGGTGGTATAGACTTACGACAGGATATTTACCACGCATGGATTGAATATGAAACTGGAAAATTACCTGAAAGTTACTTCGCTCTAGCTGAGCAGAGAAAAACTAACTTCATTACATCAATTGTTATTGGCGCCACATTTAGTATATATTTGCTACTGTTTGTGATTAGTTTGTACAAAGGTAGAAGAACGTTCATTTTTAAGCAAGAGAAGAAATCTTACATCGGATTAGTAGTTAGGACATTTTTACTTATTATTCCTGCTGTTCTCGTTTTTTGTGCTGCCGATTTGTGGAGAGTGTTTAGTTTGAATTCCGGTAATACAATAAATTTCATTCTAATAATGGTATGGATTATAACATTATTAATTAGTGGATTTTTCCCGAAAATTAAAAGTAATAAAAACAACGTATGAAACGAAAAGATTTAACATCAAAATTTACATGTATGTAATGTAAAAGACTAGAAAGCTAGATTGGCGTGAATCGCGAATTGTGGAGTGCAAAAAACAACAAAATCTCTTAAAAAACACTTAATTTTTTACTCCATCTATCTTTACAATCCCTCTTTATAATGTGAATTGGACAAGCACCTAAGAGAAAGCAGAACATGTCAGTTTGTACATTCTATTATTAGGGGGAGAATTTGTATGAAAAAGACAGTTGCTTCGTTAGCAGTTATGGCGGCATTATTACCGACGTTTTCAGTGCATGCGGAAGGGAAAGAGCAAGCCCGAAAATCAGCTACAACTTTTAATGTTATTAGTGATATTCAAGGTGATTTAGGGGATTTTGATCATGTGCTAAAAGATATGAACAAAGTGACGCCACTTTCTAGAGCACTTATTATGAATGGGGATATAACGCCGACTGGACAACAGTCACAATATGATGATGTAAAGCGTGTGTTAAATAAAAATAAGCATCCAGAAAATGTATGGTCTACTGTTGGGAATCATGAGTTTTATGCTGGTAAATGGACAGCAGATGGAAAACTCTCTCAAAGTACATGGCCAAATGGTGTAAATGAGGAAACTTTATTTAACCGCTATCTGAAATTTAGTGGACAAGAAAAGGTATATCATAAAAAAGAATTAGACGGTTATCCGTTTCTATTTTTAGGAACGGAAAAATATATGAAATACCACGATTCAAAAATGTGGGACGAAGTATATATGAGTGATGAGCAATTAGGTTGGTTAAAACAAAATTTAGAAGAGTACAGCCAAAAAGATAAAAATAAACCAATTTTCATTTTCTCTCATCACGTTTTACCTGATACTGTGTCTGGGTCAAGACAATCACCATATTTACAAGACTATTTAAACGTTGATAAATTGTACGATATATTAAAAGACTATCCGCAGGTCGTTTTCTTTACGAGTCATACGCATTGGGATTTAAACTTACCGGACTGGGCTGGTAAAAAGAAAATTGCAGGCGGAGATGAAAAAGGTTTCACTGTTGTAAATACGGGCGGGATTGAAACAGGCTGGATGTCAGCAGGACCAAATGGAGGAGAGAAAACTGCTCCAGATGGCTATTCATTTAAACAAGGGTTACAAGTGAAAGCATATGGTAACGATGTAATTGTGACAGCTTACGATTACAAACGTGATAAGGATATAAAGAAGTTATTAATTAGTGATTCAAAAATTGCGCAGATGGCACCAAATGTAATGGCAGATGATCGTAAAAATATAATTGTCGGTGCAAATGAATATATGGAGTATTCTATAGAAGGAACGAATGAGTGGCATACGTATAGTCAAGCAAATCCTCCGAAATTTGATGGAGATAAAACTGTATACGTACGCCATAAAGGTGAAATGAATTTAGAGCCGGGATTAACGCAGTTACTTCGTTTTTCGGTAAATAAGTGATTGGAGGGAGTCTGCATTTGAATGTGTGGGCTCTTTTTTGTTGATGAGAAAGGGGTTGCCTGTCTGTCGTTTTTTGTCGATAGATTGATATATTAAGAAAATCGTTGATATACTGCAAGTTACGATCGATATATTTGAAAAATCGTTGATATATTGTAAGTAATGAACGATATATTTAAAAAATCGTTGATATAAATTTCATGTACCATAATTAAGTTAAAAGCATTAATACGGTTTTACTTATCAAAATGAAATTCTAATACATTTTTAACCGAGAAAGATGACTTCACCATTTTTACGTGTAATAATAGTAACGTTACATATATTGTGAAAGAAGTACAAAAGGAGCGTTACAATGAATTTAGCTAAATTCTCGAGAAAAAAATATACAGAATCATATACACCAATTGAAAAGGTAAACAATTTTTCTGAAGCACTTGGTGGTCCGACTATTTATTTTAAACGAGATGATTTACTTGGTTTAACAGCCGGTGGCAATAAGACGAGAAAGTTAGAATTTTTAGTTGCAGATGCACAGGAAAATGGTGCAGATACGTTAATTACAGCTGGTGGTATTCAGTCAAATCATTGCCGCCTGACACTTGCTGCTGCGGTAAAAGAAAAAATGAAATGTATCCTTGTATTAGAGGAAGGGCTTGAGCCAGAAGAGAAGAGAGACTTTAACGGAAACTATTTCTTATATCACTTATTAGGTGCTGAAAACGTCATTGTTGTACCGAACGGAGCAGACCTGATGGAAGAAATGCATAAAGTAGCAAAAGAAGTAAGTGAAAAAGGAAATACACCATATGTAATTCCAGTTGGTGGATCAAACCCTACAGGCGCAATGGGATACGTTGCTTGTGCGCAGAAATTATGGCGCAATCATTTGAGCAAGGAATTGATTTCAGTTCAGTTATTTGTGTAAGTGGTAGCGGCGGTATGCATGCTGGTTTAATTACTGGTTTTTCTGGAACGCAAAGTCATATTCCTGTAATTGGAATTAATGTAAGTAGAGGAAAAGCTGAGCAAGAAGAGAAAGTAGCAAAACTTGTAGATGAAACTTCAGCACATGTTGGTATTCCAAACTTTATCTCGCGCGACGCTGTTACGTGCTTTGATGAATATGTAGGACCAGGCTATGCGTTACCAACGCCGGAAATGGTAGAGGCAGTTCAGTTACTTGCGAAAACAGAAGGTATTTTACTTGATCCAGTGTATACAGGTAAGGCAGTAGCGGGATTAATCGACTTAATTAGAAAAGGTAATTTTAATAAGGAAGACAATATTTTATTCGTACATTCAGGTGGTTCACCAGCTTTATATGCGAATACTTCTTTATTTGCGTAAGTGTAAAAAGCATTGGGTATCCAATGCTTTTTTGTTATATACTGGAATTATTGAGAGGTAGGAGGATGATATGAATTCAAATTTAAAATGGATTATATATACGGTACTCGGCATTTCTATTCTATTAATCTTATTTGTGGCTTATGGGGTGTATTCTTATTTTACATTTTAAAAGCGTAATGGAAGTGAACCATAATGTAATGTATGTTATAGTTTGATATGTTAATTAATTACAATACTTTCCACAAGGAGAATACATAATGAGAGCAAAGAAACTAGTAACGTTAGCAGTTCCATTTATGCTGTTAGTCGGATGCGAGGTAGGAGATAAAGATTCTACTCATAAGACTGAGCAAACTAGTAAAGCAATAACAATACTTTCCGAACAACAGTATCCGTACTACATATGTGAGCAAGTGGTAGAGTTCCAATTTAAGAAGGATGAACTATTACTAAACTTAGGAGAATCCTTAAAGGATAAAGAAAAAGCAAAAGCTGTTTTAAAAACATCAAACGAGATAGATAAAATTTTAGATAATATGGAACACATAAAAGTACCTGATACATACAAAGACGTTCACAAATCCATACAAGAAGGGGTAACAGAGGCAAGAAAAGCAACGAAGTTAATTAAGGATGCTGGTAAAGAAGATAAACAGAAGATTCAAGAAGCTGCAATGAAAGGTACTGAATTTTTATCAGGTGTAGACGGAGAGCATTGGAAAAAAGCAGTTTATGAGTTATCACAGGAAAACAAAGATGCTTATAGTAAGGCACTTGATAAGAAAGTAAAGGAGTACTCAAAGTAAAACAGTAACTTGTAACAATACATATCCACCTAAAATTTCCGCGAATGCTATGCTAGGAAGTTAGGCGGGAGATTACTGTCCTTAAATGTGGCTGATTAAAGCTACAGCCACATTCTCCTGTTCTAATTAACTAAAAGAAGAACTTCCCCATCCCGATTAAACTACTGATCATTCCTATTCCACTCATGGTGCCTTTTCCTGCTGTAAGTAAGTTTCCAAGCAGTCCTAGCTGACCGTTACCTCCGTTATTTCCCCATCCTATTGGGGCCCACGGACCACCCCATCCTGGAGGGTTTCCAAAAACACCCGAGTTATTGGTATTGAAATGAAAAGGCTTGGCTGGCGGCGATAGTAAAGCTGCAAGATGACCTTGTGCGAACATCCCTGTATGATTGAATGGTTGCGCCCAGGGGAAGGGAGGTTTTTGAAAATTAAAACCTGCATGACCTTGTAATGGAGTCCAATTAGCAGGGTGACCTTGTGGTATTATCCCTGCATAATTAATTGGCTGCTGCCCCAAAGAGAAGGGAGGAGGTTGGGGATTGAACCCCGTATAATTGGCTGATGAATCCCAACTAACTTGATAAACTCGGTAACTCCAATTCTCAGGAAGCTTCAAATCATTCATTACCTCAAATTTAGTTATTTCGGGCTGTGAATATAATGAAATTTTGTTATTATATTGTTCCCCGTTTCCCTGTGACTTCAAATACCAATATTGGTGCATACGCTAATTCCCCTCACTTTAAAAATGTAATGTTAGACTTAGCCTATGTAATATTCCTTTTTTTGGATGGTTACATAACTAGATCTACAAGCCTGTATTTAAAGGAATGGGTGCGTGGTCTTGTTGATTTTTCTCACTGCCTGTAAAATTCCCATTGATTTAAAGTTTCAATTTATTTTAGAAGGGTATTTTCAGTTGCTTCTTTTTGTATTTCAGCCTAATTTAAATTCCGTTAACAAACGTTTTTATAAAGGTTTCATCAACAAAAAGATTTTAAAATGGTATGTTGAGCAAGTGGAATTGCTAAAAAGAGAATATCCATTCGAAGAGTTTGGCAAAATACTGCAAGGGTAATGTTTTCTTGTGCAAATATGTAAATGATTTAAACGAATCAATGAAATTTATAATGAAGGGGCAATTAAATATATGAGTGAAACATTACATAAAAGAAAACCACCATATTTAATGCTTGTAATCCTTTTTATTGGGGCATTTGTTTCATTTCTAAATAACTCCCTTTTAAATGTAGCCTTGCCATCAATAATGAAAGATTTAAACATTCAAGATTATTCAACGATCCAGTGGCTTTCTACAGGGTATATGCTTGTAAGTGGTATATTAATTCCGGCCTCAGCATTTTTAATAACGCGTTTTTCAAATAGGAGCCTATTTATTACATCTATGGTGATTTTTATTCTTGGTACTGCCTTAGCGGCTGTAGCACCGAACTTTGGTTTATTACTTACTGGTCGGATGGTTCAAGCGGCAGGCTCTTCAGTTATGGGGCCTTTGTTAATGAATATTATGCTAGTAAGCTTTCCGAGAGAAAAAAGGGGAACAGCAATGGGGATTTTTGGACTAGTTATGATTACAGCTCCAGCAATTGGACCGACACTATCAGGTTATATTGTAGAGTATTATGACTGGCGTTTGCTTTTTGAAATGATTTTACCGTTAGCAATCATTAGCTTACTGTTAGGGATTTGGAAATCTGAGAATGTCATGAAACAAAACAAAAATGCAAAACTTGATTATCTCTCATTACTATTATCTTCTGTCGGTTTTGGCGGTTTGTTATATGGATTCAGTTCTGCAAGCTCCGATGGTTGGACAAATAAATTTGTCTTAACAACCTTAATCATAGGCGCTATTGCCCTAATTGCTTTCATTATTCGTCAATTAAAAATGGATGAGCCGTTATTGGATTTACGTGTTTACAAGTACCCAATGTTTGCACTTGCGTCTGTAATTGCAATTGTTAACGCGGTGGCCATGTTTTCGGGTATGATTTTAACACCAGCTTATGTACAAAACGTCCGTGGTATTTCGCCGCTGAGCTCTGGGCTGATGATGCTTCCAGGTGCGGTTATAATGGGGATTATGTCACCAATTACAGGTAAACTATTTGATAAATATGGTCCTCGGATTCTTGGCATAGTGGGGCTTTCCATTACAGCTGTTTCAACTTATATGTTGGCAAGTCTGCAAATTGACTCTAGTCACACACATATTATTCTTATCTACACACTGCGGATGTTTGGGATGGCGATGGTTATGATGCCACTTATGACAAATGGTCTTAATCAATTGCCAACTCGCTTAAATCCGCACGGTACAGCTGTTAATAATACGGCTCAACAAGTGTCCGGTTCGATTGGTACTGCTATTCTTGTTACGATTATGAACTCTGTAACAAAAACAAAAGCTGAAAGTTTAATGTCTCATATAGATCCAACAACCTTTACAGAAACTACGAAGGCAATAGTAACTCAGAAGGCTTTATTATCTGGAATTCAATATTCATTTTATGTAGCGCTTGGCATGAATGTTGTTGCACTACTATTAGTTTTTTTCGTTAAACGTGTAGATACAAGTGCGGAAGCCGTCGAGAAGTTAAATCGGTAGAGAAGAATAAAACGTTAGATAATGATTCCTACAAGTTGTTTGCTGATTAGATAAACTATAAAGAAATACAAATTTTTGCTACTAAGGCGCCGGTATTTAAAATGGGAAAAGAACTGAAAGAAGCAGTGACATAATTATATAGTGAAAGAGGACCTGATGTTCATATCAGGTCCTCTTTCATTAGTAACACGGTATATTGCTTATTGTATTGGTTTAACTAAACCACTGATTTTTCAAATACTACAATCTTAAGCTCGTCAACTTCTCTATTTTGGGGTGTTTTAGAAGAAAATGAATCAAAATAATCATTTTTATGAACAAATACAAGAGATGAGATCCGTTTGCAATTTCTCATAAACATTACAAGTTTAGATTATCTTTTAATACCAACATTAAAAGGCTCCAACTATATTTATTCGCTTCATTTTAATTTAGTATTTTTCTACAAGTTATAAATTTAATTGCCAAGCTTATACGCAATATCATAATCATGAATAGTTAGGGAAAAGATAAAATAAGGTAATCAATTACATATCTTTATTTCATGCTTTTTTGAAAGGGTGTTTTTAATGGAAAAAAAAGTATCTGCCATTCCTCAGCCGAAAACATATGGACCGCTGGGTAATCTCCCATTAATCGATAAAGATAAACCGACCCTATCCTTTATCAAGATAGCGGAAGAGTATGGTCCCATTTTTCAAATTCAAACTTTAAGTGATACCATCATTGTCGTTTCTGGACATGAATTGGTAGCAGAAGTTTGTGACGAAACACGGTTCGATAAAAGTATAGAGGGTGCTTTAGCAAAAGTTCGTGCCTTTGCTGGGGACGGATTATTTACTAGCGAGACTCACGAGCCTAACTGGAAAAAAGCTCATAATATTTTGATGCCTACATTCAGCCAACGGGCAATGAAAGATTACCATGCCATGATGGTCGATATTGCTGTACAACTCGTTCAAAAATGGGCACGGCTTAATCCGAATGAAAACGTAGATGTTCCGGAGGATATGACACGTCTTACGTTAGATACAATTGGTCTATGTGGTTTTAATTACCGATTCAATAGCTTTTATCGTGAGACCCCTCATCCTTTTATTACTAGCATGACCCGTGCTCTAGATGAGGCGATGCACCAATTACAGAGGCTGGATATAGAAGACAAACTCATGTGGAGAACGAAACGTCAATTTCAGCATGATATTCAATCTATGTTTTCTTTAGTAGATAATATTATTGCTGAACGTAAAAGTAGTGGAGATCAGGAAGAAAATGATTTACTTTCCCGTATGTTAAATGTGAAGGATCCGGAAACTGGTGAAAAATTAGATGATGAAAATATTCGTTTTCAAATTATTACCTTTTTAATAGCTGGACATGAGACAACAAGTGGATTGTTATCTTTTGCGATTTACTTTTTATTAAAGAATCCGGATAAGTTGAAAAAAGCCTATGAAGAAGTAGACCGTGTTTTGACAGATCCTACTCCAACATACGAACAAGTTATGAAACTGAAGTATATACGGATGATTTTAAATGAATCGCTACGTCTATGGCCTACCGCTCCAGCATTCAGTCTTTATGCAAAAGAAGATACAGTGATTGGCGGGAAATACCCAATTAAGAAAGGAAAAGATCGTATTTCTGTTCTTATTCCACAGCTACATAGGGATAAAGATGCATGGGGAGACAATGTGGAAGAATTCCAACCTGAACGATTTGAAGAGCTGGATAAGGTTCCTCATCATGCTTATAAGCCATTTGGAAATGGCCAGAGAGCATGTATCGGTATGCAATTTGCACTTCATGAAGCCACTCTTGTAATGGGAATGCTTCTTCAACATTTTGAAATAATCGATTATCAAAACTATCAGCTGGACGTAAAACAAACATTAACGCTAAAGCCCGGTGATTTTAAGATTAGGATTCTACCCCGAAAACAAACTATTAGTCATCCTACTGTTCTTGCACCTACAGAGGGCAAGCTGAAAAACGATGAAATTAAGCAACACGTCCAGAAGACACCTTCTATTATTGGGGCCGATAATCTTTCACTTCTTGTTCTGTATGGCTCGGATACAGGTGTAGCAGAAGGTATTGCAAGAGAATTAGCAGATACAGCTAGTTTAGAAGGGGTTCAAACGGAAGTGGTAGCTCTTAACGATCGAATTGGAAGTTTGCCAAAAGAAGGAGCGGTACTTATTGTGACTTCTTCTTATAATGGAAAACCGCCAAGTAATGCAGGGCAGTTTGTGCAATGGTTGGAGGAACTAAAACCAGATGAGCTAAAAGGTGTTCAATACGCAGTTTTTGGTTGTGGAGATCATAATTGGGCTAGTACCTATCAACGGATTCCAAGATACATTGATGAGCAGATGGCTCAAAAAGGAGCAACAAGATTTTCTAAACGCGGAGAAGCAGATGCAAGTGGTGATTTCGAGGAACAGCTTGAGCAATGGAAACAAAACATGTGGTCTGATGCGATGAAGGCATTTGGATTGGAGCTCAACAAAAATATGGAAAAAGAGCGCAGTACTTTGAGTCTGCAATTTGTCAGTCGTCTTGGAGGATCTCCTCTTGCACGAACATATGAAGCAGTTTATGCATCTATACTAGAAAATCGTGAACTTCAATCATCCAGCAGTGATAGAAGTACACGACATATCGAGGTATCTTTGCCAGAAGGCGCTACATATAAAGAAGGAGACCACCTTGGAGTGTTGCCAGTTAATAGCGAGAAAAATATCAACCGAATTTTAAAACGTTTTGGATTAAATGGGAAGGATCAAGTTATACTGAGTGCAAGTGGACGAAGTATAAATCACATACCTTTAGACAGTCCTGTTAGTTTATTGGACCTTCTTAGTTATAGTGTTGAAGTTCAAGAAGCTGCCACTCGAGCACAAATACGAGAAATGGTAACATTCACAGCATGTCCTCCTCATAAAAAAGAATTGGAAGCATTATTAGAAGAAGGAGTTTACCATGAACAAATATTAAAGAAACGGATTTCAATGTTGGACCTTCTTGAAAAGTATGAGGCTTGTGAAATCCGATTTGAACGCTTTTTAGAACTTCTTCCTGCGCTCAAACCGCGTTACTATTCTATTTCAAGCTCTCCACTCGTTGCACACAATCGTCTGAGCATTACGGTCGGTGTTGTTAATGCGCCTGCATGGAGTGGGGAAGGGACATATGAAGGAGTCGCTTCTAATTACTTAGCTCAGCGTCATAATAAAGATGAGATTATCTGTTTCATTCGAACGCCACAATCAAACTTTGAATTACCTAAAAATCCAGAAACACCAATTATTATGGTTGGGCCAGGTACTGGAATTGCACCATTCCGTGGGTTCTTACAAGCGCGTCGCGTTCAAAAGCAAAAAGGTATGAACTTAGGAGAAGCGCACCTATACTTTGGTTGTCGTCATCCTGAAAAGGATTATCTCTATCGTACAGAACTA
>WPCH01039040.1_pt1 | contig 14434 bp, 9 predicted proteins | sample 5399881 | NCBI WGS metagenome assembly WPCH01 (sample SAMN12869468, study PRJNA574797) | sludge metagenome | isolation source: wastewater treatment of pH5 | place: China:Beijing | collected 2019-05-20
GAAACGCGCCTTGGCCGAGGCGCGCGGGGAAGAGGCCCAGGCGGCCCCCGCCCGCGGCACCCGCCGTGGCGGGCGGAGTCGCACACTGAAACGAAGCGCCAAGGGCAGCCGGCGCGCCACGCAACGGAGAACGTCTTGACCCTATCCACGCACCACTGGATCATCGGCCCCGGCGCCCTGGGCCGCCTGATCGGCCTGCGCCTGGCCACGTCGGGCAGCCTCGTTACCCTGGCCGGCCGCCGCCCCCTGCCCGAGCGGCAGACGCTGATCACCCCCGAAGGGACGCGTCTCGACGCCACCCTCTTCACGACCACTCTGGCCAACCTGGCAGGCACCCCCGACGTCGTGCACCTGACCACCAAGGCCTACGGCGCCGAGGGCGCCCATGCCGCCCTGGCTCCCCGTCTCCCGGCGGGCACCCCCCTGGTGCTGTGGCAGAACGGCTTCGGCTGCCAGCCCCGACTCACGGCGCGCCACGACGGACCCGTGCTGTGCGCCACCACCACCGAGGGGGCCTTCGTGGAGGGCGACGACCGAGTGGTCCACGCCGGCCACGGCGAGACCCTGATCGGGGACCTCTCTCCCTCGTCGAACGCTGCCCATGGTGAGCTGGCCCGCACGCTGGCGTCCGCGCTGACCCAGGCGGGCCTGCCGGCGCGGGCGGTGGACGATATCCGCCGGCGGCTCTGGCAGAAGCTCGCCGTCAACGCCGCCATCAACCCCCTGGTCGCCCGCTTTCGCATCCTCAACGGCCAGCTGCGTGACCCCCGCTACCGCCCCCTGGTGGAGTCGCTGATCGCCGAGGTGGCCGCCATCCTCGCCGCCGAGGGCATAGACCCGCCCGAGGGCCAGGGAGCGCCGGGCTGGCAGGCCCTGGTGTGGCGGGTCATCGAGGGCACCGCCGGTAACCGCGCCTCCATGCTGCAGGACGTGCTGGCCGCTCGCCCTACCGAGCACGAGGCCATCCTCGGCCCCCTGCTGGACGCCGCCGACGCCCACGGGCTTCAGGCCCCGGGACTGGCCGAGCTGGCCGCCTGGCTGCGCCAACGGGAGCTGGCGGGCATCGGAAACTGTTGCTAGGCTACAGGCTTATCCATCACTCGCCCTGCGGCCCCGCCATCGCCGGCCCGGCCGCAGCGCAAGGAAAGGAATCATGAAAACGGGTTCCGCCTTCGCTCTCCTGCTGGCCCTGGCCGTGATGGCCGCAGCCCCCCCGGCCAGCGCCAACGACACGCCCTCCTTCACCGGCCAGGACGCCGAGCTGATGCGCCTCGACAACGGCGTGGTGATCGAGGGGCGCGATATCGAGACCCCGGACGGCTACACCTCCGGCTTTCGGCTTATCGCCGGCTACTCCCCCTTCCGGCTGCCGAGGCTCGACCTCGCCGCGGAGCTCAGCTACCGCGAAAGCGACGAGGTGCCGACCCGCCTGGGCGAGCAGCAGCTTCTGATCAACTCGGTAAGCGTGGGCGGCAGCCTGATGGCCGGGGTGCGCATCGGCCGGCTGGGCCTCTACGCCAAGTCAGGCCTGGCGGGCTGGGAGGGCGACGCCGTGATGCCCCGCGATGCCCTCAATACCGCCGGCACCACCCGCGTCACCGGCCTCGGCGCCCGCCTCCAGTTCGAGCGGGTGGTGAGCCGGCTGGAGCTGGAGGAGTTCGACGCCCCGGATATGGCCCACCTCAACCTGCTGACCGCCTCGCTGCATATTCCCTTCTAAAGCCGTAAGCCGTAAGCCGTAAGCCGTAAGCCGTAAGCCGTAAGCCGTAAGCCGTAAGCCGTAAGCCGTAAGCCGTAAGCCGTAAGCCGTAAGCCGTAAGCCGTAAGCCGTAAGCCGTAAGACAGTATGTTGCCACCAAACTTCGCAGCGAGGTTTTTCTTACAGCTTAAAGCTTCCAGCTTACAGCTCCCCGAAGGGGCCAGCTCTAGTGCCTACCCCGTATTGCGCAGCCCCGCGGCGATGCCCGCCATGGTCACCATCAGCGCCCGAGAGAGATCGGCGCTGATCGCCCCGTCGGCGTCCCGGTTACGCTGCAGCAGCTCCGCCTGGAGGCCGTGGAGCGGGTCGATATAGGGGTTGCGCACCGCGATGGCCTGGCGAATCAGCGGCGTCTTCTCCAGCAGCTCCTCCTGCTCCAGGATCTCCAGCAGCACCTCGTGGAGCTTGCCGAAGCGCTCGCGCAGCCGCTCCCCCAGAGCCTTGAGCGCCGGCTCGTCCACCAGGCGGTGCTCATAGTAGGCGGCGATGCCCACGTCGGCCTTGGCCAGCAGCATCTCCAGCATGTCCAGATAGGTACCGAAGAAGGGCCAACGGTCACGCATCTCCTGCAGGACCTCGCGGCCGCCCTCCTGCTCCAGGCGCCGAGCGAAGGCCTCGCCGCTGCCCAGCCAGGCCGGCAGCATCAGGCGGATCTGGGTCCAGGCGAAGATCCAGGGAATGGCGCGCAGGGTCTCGACGCCGCCGTCCTGGCGCCGCTTGGTGGGCCTCGAGCCCAGAGGCAGCCGCCCGAGGGAGCCTTCCGGCGTCACCGCTCGGAAGTAGGGCACGAAGTCGGGATCCTCGCGCACCACGCCCACGTAGGCGCGGTGGGCCACCTCGGCCAGGCGGTCCATCTCCTCGCGCCAGTGGGGCTCCGGGTCCGGCGGCGGCAAGAGGGTCGCCTCCAGCACCGCACAGGCGTAGATCTCCATGGAGCGCAGGGCGATCTCCGGCTGGCCGAACTTGAAGCGGATCATCTCGCCCTGCTCGGTGACCCGCAGGCTGCCGTTCACCGAGCCCGGGGGCTGGGAGAGAATCGCCGCGTGGGCGGGGCCGCCGCCGCGACCCACGGTGCCACCGCGGCCGTGGAAGAGGGTCAGGTCGACCCCCTGGCGCCGGCACACCTGCACCAGGGTCTCCTGGGCGCGGTACTGGGCCCAGGCGGCGGCCAGCTGGCCGGCATCCTTGGCGGAGTCCGAGTAGCCGATCATCACCTCCTGGCGGTCGCCGGTCAGCGTCCGGTACCCGGGCAGGGAGAGCAGGCGGTCGATGACGTCGCCGGCGTGGTTGAGGTCATCCAGGGTCTCGAACAGCGGCGCGATGGGCAGCTTGACGTCGCCCCCCACCTCCTTCATCAGCAGCGCCACGGTCAGCACGTCGGAGGGCTGGCCCGCCATGGAGATGATATAGGTGCCGAGCGCCTCGGCCTGTTCGCTGGCGATCACGCGGAAGGTGTCGATCACCTCCCGGGACTCCGTGGAGCACTCCCAGCGCCGCGGAATCAGCGGCCGCCGGGAGGCGAGCTCCTCGAGCAGGAAGGCCTGGCGCTGCTCCTCGCTCCAGTCGCGATAGTGGCCGAGCCCCAGGCCGTCGGTGAGCTCCTCCATCACCTGGGCGTGGCGGCTCGCCTCCTGACGGATATCGAGCTTGGTCAGGGTCACGCCGAACACCGCCACCCGGCGCAGGGTATCGAGCAGGGCGCCGTTGGCGATGGTGTCGAGGCCCACATCGCACAGCGAGCGGTAGCAGGTGAGCAGCGGCGCGAAGAGCTGGTCGCGGCTCTCGATGATGGGGCCGCCGTCGAAGGGCCTGCCGTCCAGGCACGCCTTGGCCCAGTCCCGGGTCGCCTCGACCCGGGCCAGCAGGCGGCGCAGCAGCTCCCGATAGGGCTCGGCGACCTCCCCGACCTCGGCCTTCAGGGCGCTGTTGGCCTTCCACATGGAGAGCTCGGCCTTGAGCTGCTCGAGGTCGCGCAGGTAGAGATCCGCGGCCATCCAGCGCCCCAGCAGCAGCACCTCCCGGGTGACCCGGGAGGTGACGTTGGGGTTGCCGTCCCGGTCGCCGCCCATCCAGGAGGCGAAGCGGATCGGCGCGGCATCCAGGGGCAGGCGCTCGCCGGCGCTCTCCAGCAGCAGGTTGTCCAGGTCGCGGTGGAAGTCGGGCACCGCCTGCCACAGGGAGTTCTCGATCACCGCGAAGCCCCACTTGGCCTCGTCCACCGGGGTCGGCCGCTCGTGGCGGATCTCGTCGGTGTGCCAGGCCTGGCTGATCAGCTCCTCCAGGCGCCCCTTGGCCCGGGCGCCCCGCTCCGGGTAGTCCGGGGAGGATTCGATGGCGCTCAGGCAGTCGTCGATGGCGTCATACTTCTGAATCAGGGTACGGCGGATGACCTCGGTGGGGTGGGCGGTCAGTACCAGCTCCACGCGCATGCCGGACAGGGTCTCCACCAGCTTGCGCGGCGTGTTGCCGGCCTGGCGGGCACGGGCCAGCAGCTCGCTGAGCACCGGCTGGCTGCCGGGCCGGTAGTCCTCCACCCGGCGAAAGCGGGCCCGATAGTGCTGCTCGGCGATATTGGCCAGGTTGAGAAACTGGTTGAAGGCCCGGGTCACCGGCAGCAGGTCCTGATCGGGCAGCCGACGCAGGTAGTCGATCAGCTCCCGCTGGCTGCTGCCGTCGCCCTGACGCCCGCGCTTGGCGAAGCCGCGGATGGTCTCGATCTTGTCGACGAAGCCACCCCCCAGGTCGTCGGCGATGGTGCGCCCCAGGCTGTCGCCCAGGATGCGAACGTTGTCGCGCAGGGATTCGTGCAGATCATGGCTCATGGCCGAGAGTCTCCCGGAGTCTTGCCCGCCGCGGCGGGGCATGCAGATGATGGGAATTCCAGACGTTTGGCGGCCTGCCAGTGGCGCTCCATGGCGGCGAGATCGGCCTCGCCCGGGGCCAGCCCGTCGGCCGCCAGCGCCGCCTCCAGGTGGCGGAAGCGGCGCTCGAACTTGGCGTTGGTGGCGCGCAGGCACCGCTCGGGGTCGGCCTTGAGGGTGCGCGCCAGGTTGGTCACCGCAAAGAGCAGGTCGCCCACCTCCTCGACGGCGTGGTCATGGTCGCCGGCGGCCAGCGCCTCCTCGACCTCGTCGAGCTCCTCGCGGATCTTGGCGACCACCCCGCGGGCATCGGGCCAGTCGAAGCCGACCCGGGCGGCGCGCTTGGAGAGCTTGGCGGCCCGGCTGAGGGCCGGCAGGGTGCGGGGCACGTCATCGAGCACCGAGGACAACGCCTCGCCGGACGCCCGGGCGGCGCGCTCCTCGGCCTTGAGACTCTCCCACCGCGAGTGCACCTGGCGGCTCTCGATCTCCTCGGCGCTTACCCCGGGCGGGCGCCGGGAGGCCAGGGTGCCGTCCGGGAACACATGGGGGTGGCGGCGCAGCATCTTGTCGGTCAGCACCTGCACCACGTCGTGGAAGTCGAAGCGCCCCTCCTCCTCGCCAAACCGGGCGTAGTAGACCACCTGGAAGAGCAGGTCGCCGAGCTCGCCGGGCAGCTCCTCCCAGGCGCGGCGCTCGATGGCGTCGGCCACCTCGTAGGCCTCCTCCAGGGTATGGGGCACGATGGAGTCCCACCCCTGCTTGAGGTCCCAGGGGCAGCCCTGCTCGGGGTCGCGCAGCACCGCCATCAGGGTCAGCAGGTCGTCGAGGTCATGGCGATGGCTCATGTGCCCTTCCCCTTGCGCTTGCCCGCCTTGGCGCCGCTGCGCAGCCGGCGCACCTCGATGACGTTGGAGAGCTGCTGGATGCGGGAGAAGAGCCGGCCCAGGGTCTCCAGGCCGTCCACCTCGACCGTGATGCGCATGCGGGCGATGCCGTCGTCGGTATCGGTCAGGGTGTTGACCGCCAGCACATTGACCTTCTCGTTGCCGAGCACCCCGGTGACGTCGCGCAGCAGGCCGGAGCGGTCCCAGGCCTGGACCTCGATATTGACCGGATACTGGGTGCGGGCCCGCTCGCCCCACTCCACCTCGATGATGCGCTGGGGCTCCTCCAGGCGCAGCTGCAGGATATTGGGGCACTCCTGGCGATGCACGGTGACGCCGCGCCCCTGGGTGATAAAGCCGACGATGGGCTCGCCGGGCACCGGATGGCAGCAGTTGGCCATGCTGGTCTTGAGGTTGCCCACCCCGAGCACGGTGATATCGCTCTGCCCGCCCTTGCCCGGCGCACGCCTGGGCTTGGCCAGCAGGCGGTCGAGCTGCTCCTGGTCGTCGTTCTCGCCGAACAGCTGCTGGGCCTGGTGCAGCACCTGGCCGATGCGCAGGTCGCCGGCCCCCAGCGCCGCATACATGTCGTCGGGGCTCTGGTAGTTGACCTTGCGCGCCAGGGTCTCGAGGTCCATGTCCTCCAGATCGAGGCGCTTCATCTCGCGCTCGAAGAGCGCGCGCCCCTCCTCGAGGTTCTGGTCCCGGGCCTGGTGCTTGAACCAGGCCTGGATCTTGGCCCGGGCCCGGCTGGTGCGCACATAGCCGAGGCTCGGGTTGAGCCAGTCGCGGCTGGGCCCCCCCTTGCTGGCGGTGAGGATCTCCACCTGCTGGCCGGTCTTGAGCCGGTAGGTGAGCGGCACGATGCGGCCGTTGACCTTGGCGCCCCGGCAGCGGTGCCCCACCTCGGTGTGCACCCGATAGGCGAAGTCGATGGGGGTCGCGATGCGCGGCAGGTCGATGACGTGACCGTCGGGGGTAAAGACGTAGATGCGGTCCGGCGCGACATCGCTGTTGAGCCCCTCGCTCAGGTCGCCGAGTTCGCCGACCTCCTCCTGCCACTCGAGCACCTGGCGCAGCCAGGCGATCTTCTCCTCGTAGCTGGAGCTCTTGGCCTTGGTGTCGTGGCCCTTGTAGCGCCAGTGGGCGCAGACCCCGAGCTCGGCCTCCTCGTGCATGGCAAAGGTACGGATCTGGATCTCCAGCACCTTGTTCTCGGGGCCGAGCACCGCGGTATGCAGCGACTGGTAGCCGTTCTTCTTGGGGTTGGCGATGTAGTCGTCGAACTCGTTGGGCACGTGGTGCCAGCGGGAGTGCACCAGCCCCAGCACGGTGTAGCAGTCGGCTACCTCGGGCACCAGGATGCGCACCGCCCGAATGTCGTTGACCTGGGAGAAGTCGATGCGCTTGCGCTTCATCTTGCGCCAGATCGAATAGATATGCTTGGCGCGGCCGTCGACGTCATAGCGGGGTATCCCCTGGGCCTCGAGCATGCCCTTGAGGGCATCCACCACCTCGACGATATAGCGGTCGCGGTCGAGGCGCTTCTCGGCCAGCTGGCGGGCGATCGCCTTGTAGTCGTCCTCGTGGAGGTAGCGGAAGGAGAGATCCTCCAGCTCCCACTTGAGATGGCCGATCCCCAGCCGGTGGGCCAGGGGCGCATAGATGTCGAACACCTCCCGTGACACCCTAAGCTGCTTCTCCCGGGGGGCGTCCTTGACCTGACGCAGGGCGCAGGTGCGCTCGGCGATCTTGATCAGCGCCACGCGCACGTCGTCGATCATGGTCACCAGCATCTTGCGCAGGTTGTCCTGCTGGTCGTGCTGGCTCATCTCGTGACTGGGCAGCTGGGTAGTGCTGATCGCCGCCATCTGCAGCACCCCGTCGATCAGCCGGGCCACCTCCTGGCCGAACTGCTTGCCGACCGCCTCGATGCCGACCAGCCCCTCCCGCACGGCCCGGTAGAGCACCGCGGCCTCCAGGGTCGCCTGGTCGAGCTTGAGCTCGCCGAGGATATCGGCCATCTCAAGCCCCATGCGAAAGCTGGAGCCGTCCTGGAGCCAGGCACGATGGGAGCGCCCGGACTCACCCTCCAGCCGCTCGGCCAGCCGGCAGGCCTCACGCATCTCGTCGGGGTCGCGCAGCTTGACGTCCTCCTGCAGCCGCTCGATCCAACGTTCGATGTCGACCTGCCCCGTCGCGGTCAGGGGCTGGTCCTCTCGGACTTTAACCATCGGGTGACGCTCCTTGCCGCCGCTGTCCCTCCCCGGGGAGCTCGAACAGCAGCATCGATTCCAGATGTGAGGTGTGCACGAACATGTCGGCCACGGCAGCGCGCGTGACCCGATATCCCCCATGCACAAGGCGTGCCGCATCCCGCGCCAGGGTGGCCGGATCGCAGGCGACATAGAGCACTCTGGGAACCCGCGCGGCCGCCAGGGCCAGGACCGCCGGCTCGGCGCCCTCCCGAGGCGGGTCCAGCACCACCACCTCGGGCCCCACCTCGTCGAGCAAACGGGCCACCGCTCCCGCCTGCGCCAGGTCGGCCTGACGGGACTCGACCCTCGGGACGCGCGCACCGGCATCGAGCCGCGCACCATGGCGGGCCGCGTTGTCGGCCAGCCGCTCGACCATGGCCGGGCTGCCCTCCACGGCGGTGACCGAGGCGCCGGCCGAGGCCAGCGGCAGGCTGAAGTTGCCCACCCCGGCGAAGAGGTCGAGCAGCGGCGTCCCCTCCAGGTCCGTCAGCCACTGCAGCGCCGTGGTCACCATCTGCCGATTGACCTCGGCGTTGGCCTGCAGGAAATCTCCGGGGGCGAAGCCCAGGGTCAGCTCACCAGTGGCGGAGGCGTCGGCAGCCGAGGGGACACGACAGCTCAGCGCCGGCGCCGGGGTCAGCCACTCGAGCCTGGGCGACTCGCGACCGACCAGCCAGGCCAGGTGCAGGGCATGGCCGGCGGCGAAGGCCTCCCAGCGGCCGCGATCCTCGCCATGAGGCTTGAGCTGGCGCACCACCAGCACCGGCCCCTGGTCGCTGTCGAGCAGCTCCAGGTGGCCGACCTGACGCGGCGCCGAGAGCGACGCCACCTGCTGGTGCAGCGGCGCCAGCAGCGCGCCCAGCTCGGGCACCAGTATGGTGCACTGCTCGATATCCACCAGCCGGTGGCTGTGGCGAGCCCTGAAGCCGAGGTGAACGCCGCCCTCGGCGTCCACCTTGACGCCCAGGCGGGCGCGGCGGCGATAGCCCTCGCTGGCACCGGCAAGCAGCGCCATCTCCACCGGCACCTCGACGCCCTGGCGGACCAGCAGGTCACGCAGCACCGCCTGCTTGTGGCGGCGCTGGGCCGCGACCTCCAGGTGCTGGAGGTCGCAGCCGCCGCAGCGGGCATAGTGGGGACAGGGGGGCTCGGCGCGCTCCGGCGATGCCTCCAGCACCTCGCGCAGGTGGGCCTCGTCGAAGCGCTTGCGGGTGCGGTGCACTGCGACCTCGACCCGCTCGCCGGGCAGAGCCCCCTCCACAAAGAGCGCCTTGCCGGCGGCATCGTGGGCCAGGCCGCGCCCGTCGTGGGCCAGCCGTTCGATGATCACGCCAGCGGTGCCGTCAGCGCCCCCCTGCCGCCCGGGAGCGGACTGCGGCGCCTGACGCCCCTGGAGGCCCGAGACTCCCGACCGTTCACGGCGCGGCCGCCGCTTGCCCAGCATGGCCATCTCAAGCCTCCGGGGCGAACAGGCCGGTGGAAAGGTAGCGGTCGCCACGGTCGCAGACGATGAAGACGATCACCGCATTCTCGACCTCCTCGGCGATGCGCAGGGCGCCCGCCAGGGCGCCGCCGGAGCTGACCCCGGCCAGGATGCCCTCCTCCCGGGCCAGGCGGCGCATATGCGCCTCCGCCTCTCGCTGGCCGATATCCAGGACGCGATCCACGCAGCTGGCATCGAAGATGCTGGGCAGGTACTCCTGCGGCCAGCGGCGAATGCCGGCGATGCTGGCGCCGTCCTCGGGCTGCAGACCGATGATCTGCACCTCGGGGTTGCGCTCCTTGAGGGCCCGAGAGACGCCCATGATGGTGCCGGTGGTGCCCATGGAGCTGACGAAATGGGTCACGCGGCCCTGGGTCTGCTCCCAGATCTCCGGGCCGGTACCGCGATAGTGGGCCAGGGGATTGTCGGGATTGGCGAACTGGTCCAGGCGCTTGCCCTCGCCCCGGGCCAGCATCGCCTCGGCGACGTCCCGGGCCTCTTCCATGCCCCCCGTCTTGCTCACCGTGATCAGCTCGGCGCCGTAGGCGGCCATGGCCTGCTTGCGCTCCTCGGAGGCGTTCTCGGGCATGATCAGCACCATGCGATAGCCCTTGATGGCCGCCGCCATGGCCAGGGCGATGCCGGTATTGCCGGAGGTTGCCTCCACCAGGGTGTCACCGGGGGAGATCTCCCCGCGCGCCTCGGCCTGCTCCAGCATGGAGAGCGCCGGGCGATCCTTCACCGAACCCGCCGGGTTGTTGCCCTCCAGCTTGGCCAGCAGCACGTTGTTGCGGCCGGCGGTGATGCGCTTGAGGCGAACCAGCGGCGTATGGCCGACGACCTCCTCGATGGTGGGAAAATGCATGCAACCTTCCTTGTGGAAACGGGTTTTCAATCATTATATCCGTGCCACCCCGGGGTGGACAGGCGTGCCCCCCGGCTGTGTCATACTGAACGCCATCTTCTCCAGAGAGCCTGTCGATGTCACTGAAGTTGCGCCTGCTGCTGACGACCCTGGTCGTTCCCTGGCTGCTGATGGCGCTGTTTGCCGCCGTCACCCTGAGCCTGCACCGCGCCGAGCACGTCACCCGGCTCGAGGAGCGGCTGACCCGCGCCGTCGAACTACTGCTGCCGAGCCTGGGGGAGGCGGTCGCCTTCGACGACCCCCAGCGCCTCGAGGCCGCCGCGGCTCCGCTGCTCAGCCTCGAGGTGGTGCGCGCCCTGGGGGTGGCGGGGCCGGACGGGGCGCTGGAGGTGGAGCTGGGCAGGCTCAGGCCCCTTCCCGAGGCCCAGGGCGCGGGCCCGCTCTGGATCGAGAAGCGCGACACCCGCTGGCAGCTGTCGGCGGCGCTTCCCGGCGCCGAAGGCGATCGGCTGATACTGGATATCGACGCCAGTCCCGTGATACTGGGCCACTACCGCCAGGTGGGGATCACCGGCCTGCTGCTGGGCGCGGCGCTGCTGCTGCTGGGAGGGCTCTTCTCGGTCACCTATCGGCGCCTGCAGCGCCCCCTCGCTAGCGCCGACGAGGCCCTGGCTCGGCTGGCCCTGGGCGAGAGCATTCCCCAGCAGCCCCTCCGCCCCGGCGAGCTCGCCGGCCTGACCGGGCGCATCAACGCCCTGGCCGACTTCCTGGACCAGGCTCGGCTGGAGACCCAGCGCCAGATCGAGCAGGCCACCGCGGAGCTCGAGGAGTCCATGGAAACCATCGAGGTGCAGAATATCGAGCTCGACATCGCCCATCGACGGGCCGTGGAGGCCAACCGGATCAAGTCGGAGTTCCTGGCCAACATCAGCCATGAGATCCGCACCCCGCTCAACGGTATCATCGGCTTCTGCCACCTGCTCGAGCGCTCCCCCCTCGAGCCACGCCAGCGAGAGTGGCTCGACCACGTGCAGCGCGCCTCGGGCAACCTGATGCTGCTGGTCAACGATGTCCTCGACTTCTCGCGGCTGGAGGCCGGCCGCCTGGAGCTCGAACGGCTGCCCGTCGACATGGTGGCGCTGGTGGACGAAGTGCTGGCCCTGCAGGCGCCGCTGGCCCATCAGAAGGGACTCGACCTGGTGGGCCTGGTCTATGACGACGTGCCCGCCTCCCTGACCGGCGATCCGATGCGCATCCAGCAGGTGCTCACCAACCTGGTCCATAACGCCGTCAAGTTTACCGAGCAGGGTGAGGTGGTGGTGCGGGTCATGGTGGAGCAGTCCGACCCCGGCCGGGTGACCCTGCGCATTACCGTGGTCGACACCGGCATCGGCCTCTCCATGGAGCAACAGCGGCGACTCTTCCAGGCCTTCCGGCAGGCGGAACCCAGCCACTCCCGGGAGTTCGGCGGCAGCGGCCTGGGACTGACCATCTGTCGCCAGCTGGTGGAGCAGATGGGCGGTGAGATCGGGACTCAGAGCAAGCCGGGTCAGGGGGCCACCTTCTTCTTCACCCTGGTCCTGGAGGGCAGCGAGACCCTGCTGCGCGAGCCGGAGCTGCAGCTCGATGGCCAGCGGGTACTGATCGAGGAGCCCCATGCCGCCACCCGACGCGCCCTGCACCACCTGTTCACTCGCTGGGGGGCCCAGCCCATGGACGCCCTCCCGCCAGGAGAGTCCCCTGCCCTGCTGGTCGCCAGCCTGTCCAGCCCCTCGATGACCTCCACCGACGCTGCCGCCTGGCACCATAGGCTCGTCGAGCTAGAGTGCCCGGCCCTGCTGCTGGCCAGCGCCAGTCCCATGGACCTGCCCGATCTGGTGCTGCCCCATGGTGGCGAGGTCCTGGCCAAGCCCGTCTCCCGAGCCACCCTGGCCAGTGTCACTGGTGCACTGATGGGCGGACCGTCGGCCAGCAGCGGCGAGCCGGACGGCGCCACCCCGGAGTCGTCCCCCCTGCGCCTGCTGGCTGTGGACGACAGCGACTCGAACCGCCTGCTGCTGCGTGAGCTGCTGGCGGGACCGGACCTCGAGATGACCCTGGCCGCCAGCGGCGAGGAAGCGCTGACGCTGGCGCGGCAGCAGACCTTCGACCTGGTGCTGATGGATATCCGCATGCCCGGAATGGACGGGGTCGAGACCACCCGAGCCCTGCGCCGCCTGGGGCCGACCTGGCGGCGCACCCCGGTGGTGGCGGTGACGGCCCATGTGCTGGAGAAGGAGCGGCAGCGCCTGCTGGCCAGCGGCCTTGACGACGTCCTGGTCAAGCCGGTGGACACCGCCCAGCTGGGCGAAGTGCTCTATCGCCATCTCGGCATCCACTCCTCGGACAACCGCAAACCGGCCCTGCCGGTCCTCGCCGAGGAGCCCAGCGAGCCGGCACGCCGTGATGATGGCGAGCTGCCCACCGTGGACCTGGAGCTGGGTACCCGCCTGGCGGCGGGGCGAGGGGACCTGGCGCGCCAGCTGCTGGTGCAGCTGGCGGAGAACCTGCCGGGGAGCGAAGCGGCCATCGAGCGGGCCCTGAACAACGGCGACAATGAGGCGCTGCTGGACGCCATCCATGGCCTGAACGGCGCCTGCCGCTACTGCGGGGCCCCGCGACTGGGGCTGATCGCCGAATCCCTGGAGACCCGGCTGCGCACAGGGGGCCGTGAGGGGCTGGAGCCGCTGCTGCAGGACCTGTTCTGCGCCATGTCCGACCTGCGCGAGTGGGCTCGCCGCGAGGCCCCCGCCTCCCGGGCCTGAGCCCTACCCTAGCCTTCGAGAACCACGAAGGCGACCGCCAGAAGGTCCTCGTCGCTGATCGAGAGGTGGGTGGCCCGCACGCCGGCCGCCTCAGCCAGGTCCTGGGCCTTGCCCGAGAGGCGCAGCGCCGGGCGCCCCAGGGCATCGTTGGTGACCTGGATCTCCGTCCAGCGCATGCCCAGCCTCAGGCCGGTACCCAGCGCCTTGACGAAGGCCTCCTTGGCGGCGAAGCGCTTGGCCAGGTAGGCCGCCGGCGCGGGATGGCCAGCCAGCCGCTCCCGCTCCAGCTCGCCCAGCAGGCGCAGCGCCAGGCGCTCGCCGTGGCGCTCCAGGGCCTGCTCGAAGCGCGCGACGCGGGCGATATCGGTACCGATGCCGAGGATCATGGCGCCGATCTCAGCCGTCAGTGGTGGTGATCATCATGGTCATGCTCCTCCAGCGAGGCCAGGAAGCCCGCCTCCTGGCCGGCAATGGCCAGCCGCTTCATCTCGGCCACCGCCTCCTTGAGGCCGACGAAGAGCGAGCGTGCGATGATCGCGTGGCCGATATTGAGCTCGTGAATGCCCGGAATCGCGGCGATGGCCTCCACGTTATGATAGTTCAGCCCGTGGCCGGCATTGACGGTCAGGCCGAGCTCCAGGGCCATCTCCGTCGCCGCGGCCAGCCGCGCATGCTCCCTGGCCGCCGCCTCGCCGGTCACCTCGGCATAGGCGCCGGTATGCAGCTCGATCACCGGCGCGCCGGCGCGGAGTGCCGCCTCGATCTGGGCGGGGTCGGGGTCGACAAACAGCGATACCTCGCAGCCCACCGCTGCCAGGCGCGCGCAGGCCGCGGCGATGGCCTCGAAGCCGCCGACCACGTCCAGTCCACCCTCGGTGGTCAGCTCCTCGCGCTTCTCGGGCACCAGGCAGACATGGGCCGGACGCACCTCCTCGGCCAGGCGGATCATCTCCTCGGTGACCGCCATCTCGAGGTTCATGCGGGTGTTGAGCACCTCGGCCAGCAGGCGTACATCGCGCTCCTGGATATGGCGACGATCCTCGCGCAGGTGCACGGTGATGCCGTCGGCGCCGGCCTCCTCGGCTAGCAGCGCTGCCTGGACCGGGTCCGGATAGCGGGTACCGCGGGCCTGGCGCAGGGTGGCGATATGGTCGATATTGACGCCGAGCAGGATGCGCGGAGGATGCATGATGTTCTCCTAAAGGCGGGAAGGTATGCTGCAAGGGTAAAGCGAGAAGCTGGAAGCTGGAAGCTGGAAGCTGGAAGCTGGAAGCTTGTGATGTCCGGAACCCACATCAAGAGTTTTCTTCTAGCTTCCAGCCGCGAAGCGTCGCTCTTCAAGCTTACAGCTCCGGGCGCAGCCCGGTCCGGCGGCGCTCGGCAAGCTGGCGCATCAGCTCCCGGGAGCGCAGGGGGCGTGCGCCCAAAAGCGGCGCCAGGGCCGCCCGGGCCACCGCCTTGGCGGGGGTGATGATGGCGACCGAGCGGTGCGCGAGCGCGCACGGTGTGTTAGCGTG
>WPCH01217349.1_pt1 | contig 14356 bp, 11 predicted proteins | sample 5399881 | NCBI WGS metagenome assembly WPCH01 (sample SAMN12869468, study PRJNA574797) | sludge metagenome | isolation source: wastewater treatment of pH5 | place: China:Beijing | collected 2019-05-20
GTGATCAGGGTGCCCACCTCCGCAGAGGAGAGCATCTTGTCGAAGCGCGCCTTCTCCACGTTGAGGATCTTGCCCTTGAGCGGCAGGATCGCCTGGGTGCGGCGGTCACGGCCCTGCTTGGCGCTGCCGCCGGCGGAGTCACCCTCCACCAGGAAGAGTTCGGAGAGGCTCGGATCCTTCTCTTGACAGTCGGCGAGCTTGCCGGGCAGGCCGGCGATATCCAGCGCCCCCTTGCGGCGAGTCATGTCGCGGGCCTTGCGCGCGGCTTCCCGGGCCCGGGCGGCGTCGAGCATCTTGTTGACGATCGCCTTCGCCTCGTTGGGCTTCTCGATCAGGTAGTCGGCGAAGAGACGCCCCATCTCCTGCTCCACCGCGGTCTTGACCTCCGAGGAGACCAGCTTGTCCTTGGTCTGGGAGGAGAACTTGGGATCCGGCACCTTCACCGAGATGATCGCGGTCAGGCCCTCCCGGGCGTCATCGCCGGCGGTGTTGATCTTGGTCTTCTTGAGCAGGCCTTCCGCCTCGATATAGGCGTTGAGCGTGCGGGTCAGGGAGGCCCTGAAGCCCGCCAGGTGGGCACCACCATCCCGCTGCGGAATGTTGTTGGTGTAGCAGAAGATGTTCTCGTTGAAGGAGTCACTCCACTGCATCGCCACCTCTACCTCGATGCCATCCTCGCGCACGGCGTTGAAGTGGAACACCGGGTTGAGCACCGTCTTGTTGGTGTTGAGGTGGTCGACGAAGGCCTTGAGGCCACCCTCGTAGTGGAACAGCTCCTCCTTGCCACTGCGCTCGTCGATCAGGCGAATCGCCACGCCGGAGTTCAGGAAGGAGAGCTCACGCAGCCGCTTGGCCAGGATATCGTAGTGGTACTCGATATTGGCAAAGGTCTCGGTGGAGGGGCGGAAGTGCACCCGGGTACCGCTCTTGTCGGTCTTGCCCACCACCGCCAGGGGCGCCTGGGGCACGCCGTGACGATAGATCTGCTCGAAGACCTCGCCGGCACGCCAGATGGTGAGCTTGAGCTCTTCGGAGAGGGCGTTGACCACCGAGACCCCCACGCCGTGAAGGCCACCCGACACCTTGTAGGAGTTGTCGTCGAACTTGCCGCCGGCGTGCAGCACCGTCATGATCACTTCCGCCGCGGAGACCCCCTCCTCCTCGTGGATATCGGTGGGGATGCCTCGGCCGTTGTCGCTGACCGTGATCGACTCGTCGGGGTGGATCACCACGCGGATCTCGCTGCAGTGCCCCGCCAGCGCCTCGTCGATGGAGTTGTCCACCAGCTCGAACACCATATGGTGCAGGCCCGTGCCATCATCGGTGTCACCGATGTACATGCCGGGACGCTTGCGTACGGCATCCAGCCCCTTGAGTACCTTGATGCTCGATGAGTCGTAGGCCTGTTCGCTCATTGACTGCTCCATCATGAAGTCTGTCGTTCCAGCGGCATCAGCCGCCCCTCTCCCTGCTCCGAACGTTTCACGTGAAACATCGACACGGGGGTGGCAGGCTGCCACATATCTGCCAGGGCGTCATGATCGACGCTGGTGATGAATGCCTGGCAGTGCATGCTTTCCAGCCATTGGCAGAACACCCTGCGGTAGGCGTTGTCCAGCTCGGCCGGAAGGTCGTCGATCAGGTAGAGACAGCTCCGGCCGGTAGTGGCCTCGAGCAGTCGTCCCTGGGCCAGCTTGAGCGCGCTCACCACCAGCTTCTGCTGACCGCGGGAGAGCACCTCCACCGCCGGCCGCCGATTCAGCCTGATGGCAAGGTCCGCGCGCTGCGGCCCCTGCTGGGTAAACCCCATCTGCCTGTCGACCCCCCTGCCGCGCTGCAGCACCTCGCTCAGGGTGCGGCTCCGGTCCCAGCCCCGCGAGTAGCGCAGCTGAAGGTCCGGCAACGGCATCAGGCCGGCCAGGGTCTCCTCGAATATGGGGAGGAAGGCGTCGACCCAGGCACTGCGCATGGCATCGATCCGCTCTCCCCAATGGGCAAGCTCCTGCTCCCAGGCCGACAGGGAAGCATCGTCCATTCTACCATGCCTGAGCAGGGCATTCCGATGTTTCAGCGCCCGCCGGGCACGCTGCCACGCCTGGAGGAAGTCATGTTTCACGTGAAACACTCCCCAGTCGAGGAACTCACGACGTCCCGCCGGCGGGCCCTCAAGGAGGCGAAAGGCATCGGGATTGATCAGCTGCAGGGGCAGGGTCTCGACCAGGCGGGAGAGGCGGTTGACGCGCTCTCCGGCCAGGCGAATCTCCAGCTCGCTCTCGTCGCGGCGGCGGCGAACGCCGAAAGGCAGCGGCGGCTCACCCGCCAGACGGCCGTGCAGCACCAGGGCCTCGGCACCGTCGGCGATCACATGGCGCATATGGCGGGTTCGGAAGGAGCGCCCCATGCCCAGGACATGGATCCCCTCCAGCAGGCTGGTCTTGCCGCTACCGTTGCTTCCGGTGATCAGATTGATCCTGGAACAGGGTTCAAAATCAACAAGTTGCAGATTTCTAAGCCCCTGAAAGGTGAGGCGATCGAGTGGCATGAAGGCGGGCAGGCAGGGCGGCACCGGCGTGCCGCCGGTGAGTATCAGAGACGCATCGGCATGACGACATAGAGGGCGTCACCGCCCCCCGGCTCCTCCATCAGCGCACTGCTGTTGGGATCCGCCAGCGTCATCTGCACGCGCTCTTCGTCCAGGGCATTGAGCACATCGATCAGGTAGCCCACGTTGAAGCCGATCTCCAGGCCGGGACCGCTGTACTCGATGGCGATACTCTCCTCGGCCTCCTCCTGCTCGGGGTTGTTGGCCATCACCTTGAGGTTGCCCTCGGCGAGGTGGAGGCGCACCCCCCGGTACTTCTCGTTGGAGAGGATGGCGGTACGCGACAGTACCTGGCGCAGCTCGGCCCGCTCGGCAATGAACACCTTGTCGCCGCCCCGCGGCACGACCCGCTCGTAGTCCGGAAACTTGCCGTCGACCAGCTTGGAGGTGAAGGTGAAGTCGCCGGTGTGGGCACGGATATGGCTGGCCCCGAGCGTCAGGCTGACCGGCTCCTCGCCGTCATCCAGCAGGCGCACCAGCTCCAGGATGCCCTTGCGAGGCACGATCAGCTTCTGGGCAGGCTCCACCTGAATCTCGACCGGGCGCGAACAGACCGCAAGGCGGTGGCCATCGGTGGCCACCGCACGCACCAGCCCGGAGCGCATCTCCAGCAGCATGCCGTTCAGGTAGTAGCGCACGTCCTGCTGAGCCATGGCGAAGGAGGTGGCGTCGATCAGCTGCTTGAGCACGCCTCTCGGCAGGCTCAGCTCGATGCTGCACTGGCTGTCCTCGATGTTCGGGAACTCCGCCACGGGCAGGGTGGAGAGCGTGAAGCGCGAGCGACCGCTGCGCAGCACCGCCCTGCCCTCCTCGAGGGAGAGCTGGATCTCGGCCTGGTCGGGAAGCGACTTGCAGATGTCCATGAGCTTTCGGGCAGGCACCGTGGCGGCACCCGGCTCATCCACCTGGCTTGCCACGGTCCGGCCGATCAGCTCCACTTCCAGGTCGGTGCCGGTCAGTGCAACCTCGTCACCGTTGACCTGGATCAGCACGTTGGAGAGCACCGGCAGGGTCTGGCGACGCTCCACCACGCCGGCCACCAGCGTCAGCGGTCGCAGCAGCGCTTCGCGGGAGATGGAAAATTTCATGTCGGCTCCACGTCTTGTCCTGAGGGGTTACAGCCGGTGAGGCTCCGGCCGAACGGCATGGCGGACATTAAACCACAAGCCGGCGGCGACTCGGAGACCGGAGCGTCAGCTGGTCAGCAGGCGCAGCAGATTCTTGTAGTCCTCACGGATATCGGCGCTCTCTTCCTTGAGCTGCTGCACCTTGCGGCAGGCGTGCAGTACCGTGGTGTGATCACGCCCACCGAAGGCGTCGCCGATCTCGGGAAGGCTGTGGTTGGTGAGCTCCTTGGCCAGGGCCATGGCGACCTGACGAGGGCGAGCCACCGAGCGAGAGCGGCGCTTGGAGAGCAGGTCGGCCAGCTTGATCTTATAGTACTCGGCCACGGTGCGCTGAATGTTATCCACACCCACCTGCTTGTCCTGCAGGGCCAGAAGATCCTTGAGGGACTCGCGAATGAAGTCCTGGGTAATCGTCTTCCCCATGAAGTGGGAGTCGGCGATCACCTTCTTCAGCGCCCCCTCCAGCTCACGCACGTTGGAGCGAATCTTCTGGGCAATGAAGAAGGCCGCATCGTGGGGCAGGTCCACCTTGGCCTGGTCGGCCTTCTTCATCAGGATCGCCACCCGGGTCTCGAGTTCCGGCGGCTCGATGGCCACCGTCAGCCCCCAGCCAAAGCGCGACTTGAGGCGCTCCTCCACGCCGCTGATCTCCTTCGGGTAGCGGTCGGAGGTCAGGATCATCTGTTGACCGCCCTCGAGCAGGGCATTGAAGGTGTGGAAGAACTCCTCCTGGGAGCGCTCCTTGCCGGCGAAGAACTGGATATCGTCGATCAGCAGGGCATCCACGCTGCGATAGAAGCGCTTGAAGTCGTTGATGGCGTTGAGCTGCAGCGCCTTGACCATATCGGCCACGAAGCGCTCGGAGTGCAGGTAGACGACCCGGGCGTTCTCGCGGCGCCCGGCCAGCGCATTGCCTACCGCATGCATCAGGTGGGTCTTGCCCAGGCCGACCCCGCCGTACAGGAACAGCGGATTGTAGGCGCCGCCGGGATTTTCGGAGACCTGGCGGGAAGCCGCCCGGGCCAGCTGGTTGGACTTGCCCTCGACGAAGGTCTCGAAGGTGAAGTTGGGGTTCAGGCCGCTGCTGTGCTTGAGGCTGCCCTCCACCTGCACCTGGCGCTCGCCGCCGGGCCGCCGGACCTCACCAGAATCCCGCAGAGCGTCGATCTCGCGCTCGTCGGCGACATCACCCCGGGGAGGCGTATGCACGGCTGGAGCGGCGGGCCTCCTGGGCGCAGCAGAGACGGGATTGCCCAGCTCTCGAGGCTGCGGCCTGGGCACGCTGCGGCGACTGCCCACGCTGAGCACCACCTTGGGAGGCTTGGCGGGCGAAAGCTCACGCATCAACTCGCCGATGCGCTTGGCGTACTTGTCACTGACCCAGTCCCGTACGAAGCGGTTGGGCGCCAGCAGACACAGCTCACCGGACTCGCCCGCCTCCGCCTGCAGCGGGCGGATCCAGGTATTGAACTGCTGGGAGTTCAGTTCGTCCTGAAGGGTGTCCAGGCACTGCTGCCAGAGAGCTAGTGGCACGCGACCTCACCATCGGTTGGAAAACGGGCAGGCATTGTATCGCCCTCACCGACGGTTATCCACACCCCGCCGAGGCGGTGGCAAGGCTGTGGAAAACCCTGGCTGGGGTCTCGGGATGACTGCCCTCGAAGTGTGGGGACATCCTGGGCCTGTGGAGGAATGGCGCTCTTGTCCACCGAGACTGCACATCCTCTCCATGGCTCCTCCAGCGCTCGTCCACATCGTTACGACGAGCATATCCACCTGTAGTAAAAGGATTAACTCTGCTTATCCACAGATTTTGTCCCCAGTATTAATAACAGTATCTATCAAAGAACCAAAGATAGTAATGATAGAGGCTTACGAGTCGCGACGCGGCCGATCCATGCCTGCCTGGAGCGCGAGCGGCGGCCGCCCCCCAGGACGGGTGGCATGCCGGAAGTGGGCCCCCTGCGACGATTGGCCCGCCACCGGTACAGGGCTATCGCAGTTACCGACAGGGCGATAGCGAAAGCCCCCGGGGACAGGCCTTGAGCGGGGCTGCCATCTGCGATAACCCTGGCCATCGGTACGGAAAAATTGCACCCGGGCCGCGATATCACTACAATTTCCGGTCTTGAGCCGAATACCCCCGGGGTCCCCAGCGGAGTCCGGACGCCTCCAAGTTGTCCAATTTTCCTAAAAACCACGTGGGAATAACGAGTTATGAAACGTACCTTTCAGCCCAGCGTTCTGAAGCGTAAGCGCGTGCACGGCTTCCGTGCCCGCATGGCCACCAAGAACGGTCGTGCCGTCCTGGCTCGCCGTCGCGCCAAGGGTCGCAAGCGCCTGAGCGCCTGATCACGGACCCCTGGTGTCCCGTCAGGCGTTTCCCCGCCGTCTGCGCCTGCTGACGGCCGGGGACTATCGGCAGGTCTTCGAGGCCGCAGCGTTCAAGGTGCATGGCAAGGGGCTCATGGCCCTGGCAGTGCCCAACGAGCTGGGGCATCCTCGCCTCGGGCTGGTGGTCAGCAAGAAGAACCTGCGCCGTGCCGTCGACCGCAACCGTCTCAAGCGACTCGCTCGTGAGTCCATCCGCCTCCAGCAACAGCAGCTCCCTGCCCTGGACATCGTGCTCCTGGCCAGGCGAGGCGTGGGAGAGCTGGACAACGCCACCCTGCATCGTCAGCTGCACGGCATGTGGCGGCGCCTGGCGCGAGACGCCGCCAAGCGGGGGCAAGCCGATCAGCCGCAGCACAGGGCAGACAGCGGGAACGCCAGTCAGAGTGGATGAGCGGACAGGCGGTATCACCATGTCGCACCTGCTTGCCATGGTGACACTTGACCCGGCCGATTCCACCGCCGACAGTCCGTGTTCGGCATCGAGCCTGCCTCCGGCAGGCTTTTGTCTATCTCGGGCGGATGCTTTTCATCCCGCCCCTGGCAAGTTCACCACCCATCGGGCAGACCCCTCATGGACGTAAAACGACTCCTCTTGCTGATCCCCCTGGCGGTGCTCGCCTACCTGATCGTCGTACAGTGGAATCAGGACTATGGCCAGGTCTCCTCCCCTGAGCCGGAGGCCCCCTCCTTCACCGCCAGCTCGCCCAACGGCGAGACCCAGGAAACCGGCCCCGACGGCCTGGCCGTCCCGGCGACTTCCGGTGCCGCAGGCGACGTCAGCCAGGCAATGCCCGGCGATGCCGACTCCCCTGCGAGCAGCCGCGACCTGATCGCCGTGGTGACCGACGTGCTCGACCTGCGCATCGATCCCCAGGGCGGCGATATCGTCTATGCGGCCCTCCCCCAGCACCGCCTGACGCTGGACTCCGACCGCCCCTACGTGCTGCTCTCCGACAACGAGACGCGCAGCTATGTCGCCCGCTCCGGCCTTCAGCTGGATGGGCAGGCAGGGCGCATCGCCTTCACGCCGGAGCGCACCGAGTATCGCCTGACCGAGGGTGACAACCGCCTCGAGGTCGACCTCACCGCCGAGGTGAACGGCGTCGACATCATCAAGCGCTTCAGCTTCGAGCGCGGCAGCTATGCGGTGGACGTCAACTACCACCTGGCCAACAGCACCGAGGAGCCGGTCTCCGCCCGCTTCATCGGCCAGCTGGCCCGGGACAACAGCCCGGACCCCTCCAGCGGCGTCGCCATGGGCATGAGCTCCTTCCTCGGGGCGGCCTACTCCACCCCGGAGAGCCGCTACGAGAAGGTCGACTTCGACGACATCCAGCGCGGCCGCTTCGACAACGTCGATGCCCAGGGCGGCTGGGTCGCGATCATCCAGCACTACTTCGTGTCGGCCTGGGCACCGCCCCAGAACCAGCAGAATCTCTACTACGCCACCACCGATTCCCGCAGTCGCAACGTGGCCGCCTTCGCCGGCCCGGTGACCAGCGTCGCCGCCGAGGGTGAAGCCCGCCTGGGCGCGACCCTCTACATGGGTCCCAAGGTGCAGGACTACCTGGAGGCCGTGGCCCCCAACCTGCGCCTCACCGTGGACTTCGGCTGGCTGTGGTTTATCGCCAACCCGCTGTTCTGGCTGCTCGACCAGATCCACAGCCTGATCGGCAACTGGGGCTGGTCCATCGTGCTGCTGACCATCGTGGTCAAGCTGGCCCTGTGGCCGCTCTCCGCCAAGGCCTACAAGTCCATGGCCCGCATGCGCAAGCTGGGCCCGGAGATGCAGCGCCTGAAGGAGCAGTACGGCGACGACCGCCAGAAGATGTCCCAGGAGATGATGAAGTTCTACCAGAAGGAGAAGATCAATCCTCTGGGTGGCTGTCTGCCGATCCTGGTGCAGATGCCGGTCTTCATCGCCCTCTACTGGATGCTGCTGGAGTCCGTGGAGCTGCGCCACGCGCCCTTCATGTTCTGGATCCAGGACCTCTCGGTGAAGGATCCCTTCTTCATCCTGCCGATCCTGATGGGCGCCTCGATGTTCGTGCAGCAGCTGCTCAACCCGACCCCGCCGGACCCCATGCAGGCGAAGATCATGCGCATGCTGCCCATCGTCTTCACCTTCTTCTTCCTGTGGTTCCCGGCCGGCCTGGTGATCTACTGGGTGGTGAACAACATCATCTCCATCGCCCAGCAGTACGTCATCACGCGCAAGATCGAGAACGACCCCAGCGTCGGCAAGGGCATGAAGACCAAGTAGCCTTCAGCCGCCCCGAGCCAGCCCGGACCCCCGCCCTGTGCGGGGGTCTGGCGTTTTCGGGGCTCGATACGGACAATGGCAGCGCCACCCCAGGAGAATGCCATGGCCAGCCTTCACGACCAGGACACCATCGCCGCCCTCGCCACCCCTCCCGGGCGCGGGGGTGTCGGCATCATTCGCCTCTCCGGGGCCCTGTGCGCGCCGATCGCCGAGGCGGTGCTGGGCCACTGCCCCTCGCCCCGCCACGCCCTCTACGGCCCCTTCCAGGGCGCCGAGGGGGTGATCGACGAGGGCATCGCCCTCTGGTTCCCCGGCCCCCACTCCTTCACCGGCGAGGACGTGCTGGAGCTGCAGGGCCACGGCGGCCCGGTGATCATGGACCTGCTGCTGGAGCGCTGCCTGCAGCTGGGCGCCCGCCTGGCCCGCCCGGGCGAATTCTCCGAGCGGGCCTTCCTCAACGACAAGCTCGACCTGGCCCAGGCCGAGGCGATCGCCGACCTGATCGACGCCAGCTCCCGGGGCGCCGCCGAGAACGCCCTGCGCTCGCTGCAGGGCGCCTTCTCGCGGCGGGTCTCGGCGCTGGTCCAGCGGCTCATCGAGCTGAGGGTCTACGTGGAGGCGGCCATCGACTTCCCCGAGGAGGAGATCGACTTCCTGGCCGACGGCAAGGTGGCCGAGCGGCTTCAAGGGGTGATGGCGGAGCTTGCCGAGGTGCGTGCAGCCGCCGGCCAGGGGGCACTGATGCGAGAGGGCATGAGCGTGGTGATCGCCGGGCGCCCCAACGCCGGCAAGTCCAGCCTGCTCAACGCCCTTACCGAGCAGGAGACGGCCATCGTCACCGACATCGCCGGCACCACCCGGGACGTCCTGCGCGAGCACATTCATATCGACGGCATGCCGCTGCACGTCATCGACACCGCCGGCCTGCGCGACACCCCGGACGCCGTAGAGCAGATCGGCGTGGCACGGGCCTGGGCGGAGATCGAGAAGGCCGACCGGGTCCTGCTGCTGGTGGACGCCGCGACCACCGCCTCCACCGACCCCATGGCGATCTGGCCCGAGTTCGTGGCCCGGCTACCGGACCCCTCGCGGCTGACGCTGGTGCGCAACAAGATCGATGCCAGCCGGGAACCCGCCGGAAGCGACTTGTCCACAGCCACTCCGCTGGTGCGGCTCTCCGCCCGCACCGGGGAGGGTGTGGATAACCTGAAGGCACACCTCAAGGAGGTGATGGGCTATACCGGCACCACCGAAGGGCGCTTCTCGGCCCGGCGGCGCCACCTCGATGCCCTGGACCGCGCCCGGCAGGCCCTGGAGAACGGCGAGGCCCAGTTGGCCGGCTTCGGTGCCGGGGAGCTGCTGGCCGAGGACCTGCGCGACGCCCAGCAGGCGCTGGGCGAGATCACCGGAGAGTTCAGCGCCGATGATCTTCTGGGCGAAATCTTCGGCAGCTTCTGTATCGGCAAGTGAGCCTCATCGCCCAGAATCGGCGCTGACCGCGCCGCCAGTACAACCCCGCTGGGCGAGATCTTCGGCGGCTTGCGCATCGGTGAATGGCCGCCTCTCCTACTCCTCCACCCACCAGCCGCTGCGGTAGCTCCCCGGTGAGCCGAGGCGCGCCACCACCGGGGCCATCGCCTCCGCCAGACGCTCATCGAGCCCCCAGGGGGGATTGACCACCAGCATGCCGCTGCCGTACATCCCGCGCTCCCCCTCGCCCGGTGCCTGCCGCGTGAACTCGCCGTACCACACCTTGCGCAGCCCGCCGTCCCGGACGGCCTCGAGCAGCTCCCGATGGCGCCCCGCCGGCAGCAGCGGATACCACACCAGCATCACCGCATGGCGGGCCTTGCGCATCGCCGCCAGCAGCGTCTCGGCCACCTCGAGATACTCCTCCTTGCGCTCGTAGCTGGGATCGATCAGCACGCAGAGCCGCGGCGTCCTGACCGGCAGCCGCTCACGCAGGCCCTTGAGGCCATCGCCATGAATACGCTGGACTGCCGCAGGGAGAGGCTGCCGGCTGAGGTGCTCGTGCTCCCCCGGGTGCAGTTCGAAGAGCCACTGCTGGTCCCGGGCCCTCAGCCGGTGGCCCATCCACCAGGGCGAGCCGGGGTAGTGGGTCAATCGCCGGGGGTCGGGCTGGGCGGCGGCCAGGGCCTCCAGCCACTCCACCAGGAGCGGGCCGCCTTCGCGGGCGCCACGAGCGGCCCACAGCGGTACCACACCCTCCTGATACTCCTGCAGGCGGGTCGTCTCCGCGGCGTCCAGAGGATAGCGCCCCCGACCGGCATGTGTGTCTATATACGTAATCGGTGATTCTTTACGTAATAGATGATCGATGACCCCATGGAGGGTGAGGTGCTTGTGGATATCGGCAAAGTTGCCGGCGTGGTAGGCGTGCTGATAGGAGAGCATGGATGGGGAACGGGGACTCGGCAAGAAGGGGAAAAGGAAAGGGCCTGCCGCCCCAGGCGACAGGCCCCGCTCCGGCCACTCGGCGGCTGAGCCGCCGTTACTGGAACTGGCTCTCGATGGGCGAAAGCGTGATCTCGACGCGGCGGTTCTGGGCGCGTCCCTCCTCGGTGGCATTGCTGGCGACGGGCTGGGTCTGGCCGTAGCCGCTCATGTAGAGACGGTTGCGGGAGACGCCCGACTGGGCCAGGTAGTTCCCGACGGATTCGGCACGCCGCTCGGAGAGGCGCTGGTTGTAGTCGGCATTGCCGGTGCTGTCGGTATGGCCGGCGATGTTGACCCGGGTATCGGTGTACTGGCTGAGGATCGATGCGACGTCATTGAGGGCGTTGCGAGCACTCATGGTCAGTTCGCTGGAGTCGAAGCCGAAGGTCACGCTGCTCGGCATGTTGAGCACGATATCGTCACCGCGGCGATCGACCTCGATACCGGTGCCCCGGGTGCTCTGGCGCAGCTCCTCCTCCTGACGATCCATGTAGGCACCGACGCCGGCACCCGCTGCGGCGCCGACGGCGGCGCCGATCAGCGCGCGATCACGACGGCTGGTGCTGCCATCACCGCTCAGCGCACCGGCGGCGGCACCGACGGCGGCACCGATGGCGGCCCCCGTGCCTGTCTGGCTGCGCTGGGTCTGGCCGGAGTAGGGGTCGGTGGTGGCACAGCCTACCAGCAGGGCGGCGGCGGCAAGTGGTACGAAGAAGCGAATGGGCTTGATCATGAGGGCAGATCTCCTTTCGGTCATCGGTAGGCCCGGTAGGCATCCCTGCCGGGCAGGTCATTGTGACGGGCTGCGATGAGGTCGCGGATCGGTCACTCCATGCCGATCATCGCCAACAGTTCATTCAAGAATAGTAGACCCTGAGGCGATGCCTGAAGTCGATCGGCATCTTCCACGAGAAGTCCTTTTTTTCGGGCCGGCTCGAGACGGGGTGCCAGCCATGAGGCGGGCAGGCCCGTGCAGGACTCCCAGGTGGCCATCGACACACCCTCGACCAGGCGCAGCGCATTCATGGCGAACTCCAGCGGCAGCTCGCGCTCCTCGACCCAGCCGTGGCCTGCCACGAAGCCTCGCGGGTCCTTCAGGCGCCGCAGGTAGGAGTCCGGCTGGCGGACCTTCCAGCGCCGCTCGATGGACAATGCCCTCCCCGGCTCCCCGCAGGCGCTCAGCTTGCCGTGAGCTCCCGCGCCGATGCCGAGATAGTCGCCGAAGCGCCAGTAGTTGAGGTTGTGCCGGGAGCGACGCTCCGCTCGGGCATAGGCCGAGATCTCGTAGCGCACCAGGCCTGCGGCCTCGAGGCGCTCGTGCCCCAGGTCCTGGATGTCCCAGAGCACCTCCTCCTCGGGCAGCCTGGGGGGCCGGGAGTGAAACTCGGTATTGGGCTCCAGGGTGAGCTGGTACCAGCAGAGATGCTCGGGGGCGAGCTCGAGGGCGCGCTCCAGATCCTCCAGGGCCAACGCCGGCGTCTGGCCCGGCAGCCCATGCATCAGGTCGAGGTTGAGGTTATCGAAGCCGGCGTCCCGGGCCTCGGCGACCGCGGCCTCGGCATCCTGCCCCGAGTGAATGCGTCCCAGCGCCTGAAGCTGAGCATCCTGGAAGCTCTGCACCCCCAGCGACAGGCGGTTGATGCCCGCCTCGCGATAGCCGTGGAAGCGCCCCCGCTCCAGGGTGCCCGGATTGGCCTCCAGGGTGATCTCGATATCCCGTGCCAGGGGCAGGCGTGCCGCGATACCGGCCAGCAGGTCACGGTAGAAGGCCGCCGACATCAGGCTGGGGGTGCCTCCACCGATGAAGATGCTGCCCAGCTCCCGGCCGGCCGCCAGGGGCAGATCGGCATCGAGGTCGGCCAGCAGGGCGGCCAGGTAGTCGCCTTCCGGCAGCTGGGCATCGCGGCCGACGCCGTGGGAGTTGAAGTCGCAGTAGGGGCACTTGCGCACGCACCAGGGGACATGCACATAGAGCGACAGGGGGGGCAGGGCGACCATCACGCCCGGTGGGCCCTGCCCAGCGCCTCGACCAGCGCCTGGAGGGCGCGCCCGCGGTGGCTCAGGCGGTTCTTCTCGGCGGCCGGCAGCTCCGCCACGCTCATGGCCTGGTCGGGCAGCCAGAACAGCGGATCATAGCCGAAGCCGCCCTCACCGCGTGGATGCGCCAGGATCTCGCCCTCCCAGCTGCGCTGCACGATCAGCGGTACCGGGTCCTCGGCATGCCGCAGGTAGACCAGCACGCACCAGTAGCGGCCGCTGCGGCCACCCTCCGGCACCTCGGCAAGGCGTTCGAGCAGCAGGGCGTTGTTGCGTTCGTCACTCTTCGGTTCACCGGCAAAGCGCGCGGAGTAGATGCCCGGGGCACCTTTCAGGGCATCGACTTCCAGTCCGGAGTCGTCCGCCAGCGCCGGCAAGCCGCTGACGCGACTCGCCTCCCTCGCCTTGAGCAGGGCGTTCTCGACAAAGGTCAGGCCGGTCTCCTCCACCTCGGGCACGGCAAACTCCGCCTGGGGCCGGACATCGAAGCCCAGCGGCGCCAGGAGCTCATGGAACTCGCGCAGCTTGCCGGCGTTGCCGCTGGCGAGGATCAGGGGGGTCGGGGTCATGGTCGAGCTTCCTGAGGATTCACTGGCTGCCATTCTAGGCCGGCAGAGGGGCCGTGGAAACGTCGGGGGCGGCGATGTGGGAGGCACCGTGCATGACAGGGGTCATGGGAAGGGACTGATTTTATTAAGCCTGTCGCTTACGGCCAACGATCGCGAAGGGTGCAACCCGCTGATTCGGCAGAGGGTCCGCAAGACTGATCAAAAACGAAATTAAAAAGATATTTCGTTATAATAAATCAATACAAACGAAATGTTACAAAATGCCCAACACTTCAGGCTGACCCGCTTCATGACAAGGTAGATAACCGATTTTCCAACCATCGGCGGGAGCTTCCTAAGGGGGGCCTGCATGCAAAACTCACGCACTCTGCTGCTGGTGACCGTCAGTAATCCACAGTGTCAGCTGTTCATTGACTACCTCCGCCAGCAGCTCGAGAGCCCGGTGGCCGTCCTGCCGCCGGGCGCCGAATGGAAGCCGAAAGAGCTCCATCCCACCCTAGTCCTGCTCGACGTGGACCACCTCTCCGATGACCAGATGCAGAAGTGGCATACTCGCGCCATGGAGGACGAGCGGCTCTCCCTGGTCGTCTTCAACCTCCGGGATGAGGACCACGCCGTCGAGACCCTCTCGGCCCTGCTTCTCCAGGGTATCTTCTACCGCAGCGACAGCCTGGAGATGATCTGCAAGGGGCTCCAGGCGCTGACGGGCGGCGAGCTCTGGATGTCACGCTCGCTGATGACCCGGATGATCTCCTTCCTGCGTCGGCAGCAGCTCAACTCCTATCGGCCCGTCTGCGGGCTGACCCACAGGGAGCTGGAGATCATCGGGCTGCTCGGCTCGGGCGCCTCCAACGGTGAAATTGCCGACCGTCTGTTCGTCAGCGAGCACACCGTGAAGTCCCACCTC
>WPCH01037452.1_pt1 | contig 14347 bp, 16 predicted proteins | sample 5399881 | NCBI WGS metagenome assembly WPCH01 (sample SAMN12869468, study PRJNA574797) | sludge metagenome | isolation source: wastewater treatment of pH5 | place: China:Beijing | collected 2019-05-20
ATCGGCAGAATAACAATGAAAATAACGTTGAATAAAAGTCTATACTTATATTTCAATAAAATAATGAGGTTTTAATAATGAGATGGCAAGGCAGCTCCAGAAGAAAGGCTACCGGCGGGAAGATTATTGCTGCCCGCGGAACGCGCAAGTTTGAAATGGGCCGCGAATCTGCGGAAACCCGTATCAGTGAAGTAAAAAGAAAGAACGTTCACACTATGGGCGGCAACAGGAAAGTAAGGCTTCTTCAGTCTAACATTGCAAATGTGACCAATCCTAAAGACGGAAAGACAGTTACCGCACCGATTGAGACCGTAATCGACAATACTGCCAACAAGCACTATGTCAGGCGTAACATTCTGACAAAAGGTTCCGTTATAAGAACTCCCGTGGGCACTGCCAGAGTTACAAGCAGACCCGGGCAGGACGGAGTTGTAAACGCTGTATTAATCGAATAATTGAAGAGAGCCTGACCCCAAACCCTGGGTTCTGTGCCAATCCCCCCTTAAACTTTGTGCCGGTGGTCAACATGGACGAAATGATTCGACATATACTGGAAATTCTTGAAAATGATGCCCGAGCAAGTCCGGAAGAAATTGCAGTCCTTACAGGAATGTCTGCAGAGGAAGTTTCCCAGACGATCGCAAAGCTTGAAGAAACAGGAGTTATCCGGCACTACAAGACTATAGTTGATTGGGACCTGGTTGGGGAAAATTACGTTTATGCCGTAATTGAGTTGAAGGTTACTCTCGAGCGTAACCAGGGCTATCAGGCAATTGCAGAAAGAATATATAAGTTCCCGGAAGTCAGGTCTGTCAGGCTTCTGTCCGGGGACTATGATATCTCCCTTACCGTCCGGGGGAAGTCAATGAAGGATGTGGCTTTTTTTGTTGCAGAAAAAATCGCCACCCTTGACCAGGTCCAAAGTACGTCCACGCATTTCGTGCTGAAGACCTATAAAGAAGATGGGGTAATCCTCCACGAACCGGAGACGATTAAGAGGCTTCCGGTCTCGTTTTAATGCGAGACTGCTTAACCCTTATCCCTCTTATTCCGTTTTATATCCTATCCAACTCACACAGTTTTTTATAGGGGTGTTTGCTTGAGACCTCCATGCGATCCTTCGAAATTCATTGCGGAAGCTGTAAAGAGTATTCCTCCCTCAGGAATACGCCGTTTTTTTGATCTGGTTTCCGGACTTGAGGATATAATCTCCCTTGGCGTAGGAGAGCCTGATTTCATTACTCCCTGGCATATCCGTGAGATGTGCATCCACTCTCTTGAAAAGGGACAGACCTCATATACCTCAAACTACGGACTTCCGGAACTCAGAGACGAACTTACAAGAACCTACTACAGGCGCTACGGACTGGATTATGATCCTGCATCCGAAATCCTGATTACTACAGGGGTAAGCGAAGCTCTTGATATTGCAGTCAGGGCAGTGGTTAATCCCGGAGACGAAGTAATTGTGGTTCAGCCCTCCTATGTAGCATATGTGCCTTCAGTGATTCTGGCAGGAGGCAAACCTGTTATTGTTTCCACTCACAGGGACGATGATTTCAGCCTTACTGCAGAAGTCCTTAAGCCTGCAATCACCAACAAGACAAAAGCAGTCATTCTCAATTTCCCTAACAACCCTACAGGCGCAATTATGGAACAGGAAGGAATGGAGGACATCGCAGACCTTGTTGTTGAAAACGATTTATTTGTGATCTCGGACGAGGTTTACGAGTGTTTAACTTATGAAGGCACTCACGTTCCGTTCTCTTCTCTTGAAGGCATGAGGGACCGGACTGTCATGCTGAATGGTTTTTCCAAAGCTTATGCAATGACAGGGTTAAGGCTCGGCTTTGCCATGGGAGCTCCGGATATTATTCATTCGATGATGATGATCCACCAGTACTCCATGCTCTGTGCTCCCATTACCGCCCAGGTAGGGGCAATCGAAGCCCTCCGCAATGGTAAAGGGGAAATGGAACGGATGGTCAGGGAATATGACCGCCGCAGGCACTTTATTGTAAAAGGCTTCAACCGCATAGGGCTTGAATGCTGCAACCCGAAAGGCGCTTTCTACGCTTTTCCTTACATAGGAGGTACAGGACTTTCTTCTTCTGACTTCGCAGAACGTCTCCTGAATGAAAAAAAGGTTGTTACGATTCCCGGAGATGTGTTTGGAGACGCAGGCGAAGGTTTCCTGCGGTGTGCTTATGCAGCCTCTCTGGATGATCTCAGGAAAGCAGTCGAGAGAATGGGAGATTTTGTGGACAGATTAAAACAGTAAATTTGACCGAAATTTGACTGGAATTTGACCGAAATTTTACTTGGTCTATTTTTATTCTCTCATTTATTTTTTAATCTTTTCTATTTTTTATTTTGATGCCCGATTGAAAATAACACTCTCCCGCCTACTTTCGTAGGGTAATGCGCATCTAACTCTATAGAGTGAGAATTAGAATCCGTCCTCCTCTCGATCAGATATCGCGAGATTTTCAAATACAAGCACCGTCCATAACCCTTCAGGACTTTTAGCCGGTATCCTTAGAGCTTCAAACTGAGGCGACATTTGAAGGTAACTATGTGATTCTCGCATATCGTTTACCATGTTTGTTTACTCTTACATGGTGATCTGGTCAACTTAGGCTTTTACAAGTCTCTCCCTTTTTAGGGAGGGGTAGTTGACTTTTCTTCGTCGTCCATCCGCATGACTAGGGCACTTACTTTATCGTCCATTTTTTCAATCAGCTCGTTCATCTGATTGTACCATTCGTCAACGTTCTTCTTAACCATCTGTTTCATTTCCTGAGGTTCGATGGCTACATATTCGTAATAGTACCCTCCGCTGTCAATGGACCTTGTCTCCCTGTAAACAATCCCGCAGGCTATGAGGTTCTGCAGGGAGCGGTATGCAGTGCTCCTTTCCCTGTTGAGAATCTCTCCCAATTTTTCTGCCGTCAGGGGACCATGCATAAGCAGAGCCTTGTATGCATCGATATCAAGAGACTTCAAACCAAGTACGCACTTTACCATGTCCTCGCATCTGAAGCTTGCTCTGATCATCTCATGAATAGAATTCGCCATAAAACCACTATTTGAGGACGGTTTGCCCTATTGTTTTTAGAATTTATTTTTCAGTTTTTGAGGATACCGGCCAGTATGTTCAGGCATTGAATGACAGATTGAGGATGCTCATAAATAGAAAACCTTGTCCCGGTCTCCGAATCTGCTTTTAAAAGTGCACTCCCCAATTGTATTACTTTCTTTAAATTGTATTGCTTTCCTTTGATTATGTTATCTAACTACCAATATTGGTGAATATATTTATAAACTTATTTATCTCTCTTAAACCATATTATTTTTATTTGATAGTGACTGCCAGACATTTCATTATTTTTTTCTGACCACTTTTAAAGAAAAATAATAAATAAAGAGGATTTTCTGCTTAGTTAACTATATATATAATTCCCTGACTCAATAGCTTTGAGGTTTATGAAGCCTATTATCCCTGAAAACGAACGTTCCAGAGAACCTCTTGATACTGAGAGAATAATTTACCATCCTGATATGACAAGAGCCAATGACTGGGTCCTGACCGAGTACGAGGCTCCTTTCAGGGAAGTATGCATTTTTGTTCCTTGCGCCAAGAGAAAGCCTTATCATGAAAGCCCGTCTCATAAAAAATTTGACCGGATAATTTTTGGGATTTTAAAGCCGGAAGACGTACATATAGTGACTTTCGGAACCTGCGGGATCGCTCCAAGGGAACTTGATACTCAGTATCCGTTTATGAATTATACTTTCATGATGGGCAAATGCAACGTGACAAAGATTAAAAGAGATTTCATAAAAATTGAAAGTGAAAGGATTGCCGCTTATCTTGAAAAAACAAGGGAAAATTACAAGCACAGAATAGCTTACTGCATCGGGGATTTCCGGACTGCGATGGAAAAAGCCCTGGAAATGGTCGATATAAAAGTGGATGTTGTACCGAAGGAAGATACGATTCAAAGGATGATTCAGCCCGATAAACCTTTCATTTACAATAGTCTCTCATCCAAAGAATACCTTCAGGACCTTTCCGATGCAATTACCGACGCCTTCGGGCTTCCCAGACGGGAAGTCGGCTTAAAAGAAGACCTCTCGGTGGACGATACTGACTGGTATATTTTGTGATATCTAGAGATACATTTATTATATAAATACTACCTCTATATCTTTAATAAGATATGCCAGAGAGGTAATCTTAGGATGGATTTAAAAGCATTACGCGAAGACCCTATGGTAATAGAATGGATAGCCTAAACAGCGAGAATACAGTATTAAATTTTTTTCAATTATTGCGTCAATTCACAGAATTTTTGGGAAAGTCTCCTACAGAGTTAATCGAGGAAGTGGATAAAGAGGAACACAATCCGAAGACCCTTAAAGGGAGGATTAAATCATATTTTGAAGGAAACTGTCAAATAAAGTGACAAAAGACACTCGCGAATTTTTTACTAAGACTGAGGGCCCCCAACTTTACGAAGAATAAGGCTGGCTGATTTTCAACCCTATGTTTTCCCAGATTTTGACGAAGTAACGGTTTTTGGTGAAAATGACCCCAGACTAAGGGAGTTCGAGCAAAATTTTCCGAATTTCTGAATTTACAAAGTAACAATGTGATGATGTTTAAGTGACTTGAATTGGCTTAGTATATTTTATTTTGTGTTATCTCGTGTTACTTCTAATTTTATAAAAATACAGAATATGGCATCAATCGAGTACCCATATATAAAGTTTCTAGCCAAATCATCCAACTGTCAATGGTCAAGGACTAGTTTCAGATTCAAAATTAGTTCGAAAATCGAATTGTTTGAGAATTTACACAGAAAACTTATAAAGAATTAGGTAAAATGAATTTATGGAGTTCAAAAGTAATTTCCGAGATGCAATTTCCGAGATACCCCGAACTCCATAAATATGCCCTAAGAGGCACAATTAAGTTAGCTGTGCTTTTATTTAAGACTTAGCTTGCCTGATTCTGCCTCCTAGGGTAATAAGGAGGATAAAATATGAAGCGTAGTAAAATTATAATGGGAATGCTTCTTTTGGCAATGCTGGTTGGTATGGCGTTGATACCATCAGCAATGGCTTCCGCCGAAGAACAACAACCCAACCTAACTAAAGATGCTGCTCAGTTAAAGATTGAAGCTTTGGAAGCGGAGCTCGGTGAAGAAGGAATGAAGGAAGTTGCGGATTACCTGGAGCTACAGGCTTCTTTGCCGGATATCGTTAAGGTGATGCCTTATAGAGCGCTTGCTTTTGCTGGCACTCAGGAGGAAAGTAGGTCTGTCACCTTCAAGTACATTGATGGTTTCAATGTTTCTGAGAAGGAGAAAGACAGATATAAAGCTGGTATCAAAGATATCTGGGATAGGTATCCAGACAAGATCACCAAAGATGACTATGAATTTATGAGTGAGATTGGTCCTATGCTAGTCAATGAGTCTTTGAAAAGTTATGAGCCTGTCTCCGTGAAGTGGCTTTCTACCCCACATCAGGACTATGCTGACTATGCTTGCGATGGATCTTCCTATAGGAATTATGCTAAAAATGCAGCTGACGACCCAGATAATGGTGTGATGGATCCGGAACCATTCTATAGATATTATAATCACTATGAAGATGGGTTGCTGCATATTGGAGGAGCACCTGGTAGGTGTGATGAGTTTGCGAATTCTGCCATTTCTGCAGCGAATAGTGGAAATTGGGCTACTGCACATCAGAGATTTGGTTACTCAAGTCATTATCTAACTGATCCGGGTATCCCGTTCCATAGTGCTGGAGTAATTCGACAGGGTGGTCAGTACGTTTGGAACTCTTATGAAACCACATACCATAGCATCTATGAGAATTATGTGAACAATCAGTGGACTTCAGGATATAAGTTTAAAGATTATGTGCAGTATAATACTCAGTCAATAACTGTGACTGATCCTGAAGAAGCGGTTGAAGACAACGCTGAGCATAGTAGACAGTACTTTGATTATATCTGGACCGAGATGTACAATGACCCTCAAAATTTTGGCTCAGACATCTACGTAGCTTACTATACTGCCCAGTGTGTCCAACAGTGCGCAAGGTATGCCCATGGACTATATGATTATATAATGTGAGGAAGAGGTAACTTTAAATGGAGTTTAGATTTAAGGAGGTGCCATGGGAGGCATCTCTTTTCTTTATTGGTTGGATCTGGCTCGGTTTGTCGATGTTTGGAATGACTTTAGTTAACATGTTTGTACCTAAGCTGAATTTATATCACTTTGTTGTAGGTATGATCTATCTGTTTCCAATGATAGTTATTGGATTTAAGACTGTAAAGAACAGGAATATCACTGGTCTGCCTTTGTTTATTTGTTCTGGAATAGTTGGAGTTTGGGCAATTCTTTTGCACATGAAAATGAATTTAGGACATGATTACGAGTTTTTTCCTGGTCAGATTCAAGAAACAGTCATGTTGATATTATTATTGGTAGCTGTACCATTAAGTTACTATGTATTTGCTCGCTCAGTTGGATGCAAGGACACACGAAACATGAAAGTCCTTAAAATATTTCCTGTAGTAGCTTTTTTCATAATAGTTATTACTAAGATATTAGGGATTAGCTACTATGGCATGGCCAATTATGTGTTGTTGTTTTCTTTCTTGTTATTAATAGGGCCTTTATTGGGAGGATTGTATATCTGGGAGATTATGTCAAATGTCCAATTCAAAAATTATACTACCTAACTATAATCAAATTGAATCAAAAGGTTCGCTTTTTATTTATAAGAGGACAATATGAAGCTTACAAATATAGACGTCGGATAAGAAAAAGCGGTTACCTGCTTTCCCCCTCCTAAGAACAGTACATGACATTTTCACGTCATACCGCTCAAGCATTCTATAACCCTTTCTGTATCGGGCAGCAGCTTTTTTTTGGTGGCACAATCTTTTCTGAACTTTAATTTGTTCAGGTGTTCATAGAAATAATCATTGTCAAGAAATGGATTCATTTACAATTTTAAAGGAACATGTCTTTGGATTCTGGTATCGAATAGAAGCAGTAGTTCATTGTTCTTAGAGCCTATCCGAAAAGTGGCAGAGTTGCGACGAAAAGTAGTTTAGATAATGACAATACTAAGAATCGGGCACGACTGCAAGATATGACGAGTTTTGAAAGAAAATAGAACCTTCACTGCCATACGGAAACTATAGAGGAAGGAAGTTAAAAGTAATTTCCCCCTTAAAAATTCAGACAAGCTTCCCGAAAATACCTTACTCAAATCACCTAAAAACTTCCCTCAACGCCCGAATGCTCACGAAGTGAGCAGATATCGGGCGGTCACTGGCAAAAAAGAAGACCCAGCAGAAAAAAAATAATAAAACCCGTTGCAGTTGACACATCTCAGTAGCAATAAAAGCAGCCGGATAATATAACGTTTGCATGTCGATACATATCTGAAGCAGCCCAAGAGCCCAATCTAAACGAATACTTGGATATATGATCTATTGCGACTTTTATATATGTCACTTTTGACTTTTCGGATAGGCTCTATAGTACTGATGCAGTGATACCAAAAGCAAGTGGTAGAACACTTACCGTTCTCAAATATGGACAAGAAACAAGTTATTACTATGGTTCAGTAAGTTGTCAAATTTATGTTTAATTAAGATCCTTACCAGGAGGGATTAGGTGATGAAATATGAGGACTCGTTACAAAATAATTGTACTATTAATTATCATTTCTGCCGCGTTGCTGTCTATCTGGTGGCAAGACCAGAAGCAGAGGATATACGATAGGAATCACATTAGTAGTTATGATTACTATATCGAGTTAACTACAGACTCGACCCTGAGCAATATTACTCTTTACCTTCCACTCCCGGTGATAAACAACACATCATCCGTGGGAGTAGATATCCTAGAGCATGGTTTCAATGATGACGATGATCCTTCATGGAAATATGCCCTAGTGGATACGGAGCATGGACTAATGCTTTCTATAAAAAATGAGAAAATAGAGCCAAAATACGCTACTCGAAGTAAAGATTCAAAGAAGATTCTGCGTCCAAATATGTTTTCCGAAACATTATTCTCTAACCAGACCATAGACACAATGAGTCCGCTGGGCAATGAAATGGTTCTTATGCCTAAATACAACCTTACGCATAATGTCACCAGAAGACCTTATCCACAGGCATCTGAGCAATTTGATTATAAAAGCAAGATGTATGCCTGCTATGATACCTCCTCGAATGCAAACGTCAGCATTTCCATCTACCTGAGTGGAACGAATGAATGGTGGATCGGAGGATGGCTGCATAACAGCTATTGGGAAAACATGGAAATTATGTTGTCCGGATCTCAGGATGGATGGACAACAGTAAATGGTCAGCTTTTTACAGGAGAAGGGACGTACTATAGATAACATGAAATGCCACCGGTTTTAACGGGTGGCTTTCTGATGCATTGCTTATTGTTTTTATTTCAGTCGAACACCCGCTAGCTTGCTGCGGGTGCGCCAGCGCAACTTTGATTAAAGGAATAATTATTAAAGTTGCAAAAGCATATTAATTGATTGAAGTGGGTATTCTAATTCACCGAATCCGCCCAAATAGGCCAACTGCATAGCAGGATTTGGGCGGAAAACTTTAATGATGATATTCTTTTTTTCAATTCCTCCGTATGATTAATTCCTCTTTTTCATGGGCATAGCTAATTATATTCCATTTGCTCAGAACTGCGAGATAAATATCCTTGCCTGCCAGAGGGCAATAACTGCAAGGACAAGGATGAGTACCATCCACATTATGTCGGCTCCCGGAATGAAGGAATTAGCCCAGTATGCATTATAGGCTTCTATAGCAGCCCCGGATTGTACCATATTTTTTTCCTCCTTAACATGGTTCTTCTCTTTATATGTTCTCCTCTTTACATGTTCTCCTCTTTACATGTTCTCCTTACACGTACCTTATGCAGGCATCTGACCCGCGGACCTTTCCGAAGTCCGTAATCTCATATTTGTGCAACAGGAACCCTTTTTTGTAGATCCCTTCTTCATCTACTCTTTGCTCCAGGTCCTTAAGCATCCCTCCTGAAGCAAGCTCAATAATATCGAAATTGATGCTATCTCGGCCGTAGTTTCCCTGCATGTTGTACTCTTCCTGGATCTTTGAAACTATTTCATGGTTCCAGTGCTCTTCTCCATCCAGAAATAGTTCCAGAATCCTGAATTTTATTGGACGGTTTTTACCCACTTCTCGTCACCCCCGGAGAGTCTCGATTTCTGCGGCTTCTTCCGTGAACATTACGAAACTCCCTATGATGCAGAGCGTCCCTCCAAGGAGAATTGTCCACTGAGGGACATCCCCGAAGAACAGGAAAATAAAGATTACTGCAAAAAACCCATAGAGGTTTCCGATCCCCTGGCCTCTTCCAACTCCTATCAGAGGGAAGGACTTATACCATGAAACATAACAGAATCCGAAGGTGATCCCTGCAAAGACCAGGACCAGAAGGGCCAGGGGTTCGAAAGCCTGAATCGCATAAGAATACATCGGGAAACCGATAATTGCCAGAATAGGTATAATAATGATCCACCAGATAATGTTCTCTCCAAGGAAGCGCAGGGTCAGGCCCACATCCGGCTCGGAGATATCAAGCCCTTTGCCTGCGATAGCCCCTTCAATCCCCCAGCCGACTGCAGCCATAAGGCCACCAAGATATCCTATCCAGGGGACATTACCTGTCCCAAGTTCGGTAATCAGGCCGCCTCCGAAGATCGTAATTCCACCTATAATTATGACAATAATCCCTGCTGCAGCCCTTTTCGTAATTTTCTCTCCGTACCAGTAGTAAGCAAGTATGGACCCTATGACCGGGTAAAGAAGAGCTGCGACAGCTGCAAATGCTCCCCCTATGAACCCCATAGCCATAAAAGACCCGAGAATTGCTATAGGTCCCCCGAAAACCGAAGCAAGGAAGAACCACTTGGAACAGGGACTGAATTCCCTGAGTGTTCTCGAAAGTTCGCCGAATTTTTGCAGCACTCCATTCCAGAGCATAAGTGCAAGCATAACAGTCAGGGCATTAAACGCGGTTATCAGAGCTGCGGTAACAACGAGAGAAACCCCATCTCCATTTGTTTCAGCAATTGCTCCGAACATTTCGTCAAAAGGATTAAGCACCCATATTACAGTTCCCGGAAGATACCAGATCCCCCAGAACACAGCACAGAAAAGAGCCCACATATACCCTTTACTGACCCTTCTTCTGTTTTCCTGTTCTTTCAAAGCTTTCAGATCTATGCCCACTCCTCCTTTGTTAGAGTATCAGGCAGGTGTGCCGGGGGACTTTCTGGTTTATTTTTGCCCCCGGGACTGCCCGCTCTTCCGATTATCCGACCTTCAGAGCTGCTTTTACCTTGGCGACTGCATCGTTGGCGCTTTCACCGTAGATATCTGCACCGATCTTATCTGCCCAGTCCTGGGTTACAGGAGCACCCCCTACCATGGTTTTCACCTGGTCGCGGACACCTGCTTCTTTGAGCTGTTCCTCTATCTGTATCTGGTTGACCATTGTGGTAGTCATAAGTGCAGAGGATGCAACAACCTGAGGTTTGAGCTCCTTCACCTTTTCTACAAAAGTCTTAATTGCAACGTCTCTTCCAAGATCCACAACCTTGAAACCGGCAATGTTCAGCATGGAAGCCACAATGTCTTTTCCGATGGAGTGGATGTCACCTTCGATAGTCCCTATAATGACCGTTCCCAGGTTTTTGGTCTGAGACTTGCGCTTCTCCATTTCCGGCGTGATAACTTCTATGCCGGCCTTCATGGCTTCAGCAGCTGCAAGTACATGCGGAAGGAAAAGGGCTCCCTGTCCAAACTGTTCGCCGACTTCTTCCATGCCTGCAGTGAAGCCCTTCTCAATCAGCTCTACAGGGTCAACCCCTGCGGCAAGGGCTTCCTCTGCGACTTCTGCTGCAAGTTCTTCATCAAACTCGGTAATCGAATTTTTTGCCTTTGCTATAATTTCTTCTTTGCCTGCCATTTTTACTCCTCCCTGCTCTTATCCCTCTTTGAATGCTCTGTCAGCTTTATCCACAATCGCCTGCATGTCCTTGAGGATATCCGCATCTACTGGTGGCACCTGATGGTTTTTCAGGATATCCTGGACCTTTTCGTTTGCCACGGCTGCAAGGTCTTTTGACCCGGATGCTGCCCAGTCTCCGAACATGCGCCTGTCGATGAGCATGGGACTTGACGGGTAATCTACAAGCATCCTTGTCTGCTTAAGGGCGAGGAAATTGTTTCCTATTCCTACTTTCTGGATAGATTCGACTGCAAGGGTTTCAGGGGAAACTGGAATTCCCTGCATTGCTTTCTTAACCATTTTGATAATGTCGTTGTCAATGACGAGCTGTTCCATTGAGAAAGTCATCCCAAGCTCAAGCATCCCGGCTCCGTAGATGGTATTTGCTCCGGCAAGCGCCGGGAGGAGACATGTCATTGTCTTTTCGTGTCCTGCCTGGTTGTCCGGGATCTTGGCATCAGACTAGGTGCCTGCAACATAGGAAGGCAGGCCATAGAACTGGGCAAGTTTTGCTACAGCAGCACTTATCAAGCCGAGTTCTGGAGATCCTACAGGGGCAGTGCCTTTCTTCAGGTCAAAAGTGGTTGTTGAGCTTCCGTACCAGACTTTAGCTCCGGGCACTGTCAGCTGGGCAAGAACAATTCCTGAAAGGACTTCGGCATTATGGGTCACAAGGGTCCCTGCAAGGTACACAGGGGACGATCCGCCTGACATTGCCATGCTCAGGACATTCACAGGCATTCCGAAGCGTGCACCCCTGATTATGACCTGGCAGGCATTGACGCTGAGTTCAAGCGGGCTTGTAGGGCAGAGCAGCATGGAAAAGATAGGCTTTTTCCTTGCTTCTTCTTCATCGCCGCCGTAATAGGCTTTTACAATGTCCCGGTAGTAATCGACATGTTCCCCTACAGGGTCAATGTGGTGGTAGTGTTTTGCAGTATTTGCTATAGGGGTAAGGGTTTCATGGACGTCCTGTGCGCCCTTCCCAGCCCAGTCCCTTGCGGATACCGGAAGTGAGAAGTAATCGATATTTTCTGCCCAGTCGCAGAGCTTTGCGATGTCTGCAATGTCCTGTTCCACGGAGTCAACAGTTACGTATTTTCCGTCCTGGTACTTACACATCTTAACACCGGTACCGAAGCAGGTCCAGTGTACCTTGCCTCCTGCTTCCTGGACAGTGTTGTACTTTTTGTCCCTGCCCCAGAGAACGAACCTTGAAGGCGCAAGCTGAAGGGCTCTCCTTACAAGGTATTCGGGGATCTTTACAATACTGGTTTTTTCGTCAACTTCACAGCCATTTTCTTTGAAGATCTGCCTTGCTTCAGGGTCCGATACCTGAACACCCGGGTTCATCAGAACTTCCATTGTGGCATAGTGAATTGCTTTGAGTTCATCGGTAGTAAAAAGGCTTAATTCTACGCCATTAAGTGCGTTGAATCCTGCAACTGCATTATTTTGCGCCATTCTCTATCTCCTTTTTCCTGAATATTTCCGGTTTGCTTCCTCTCATCAGCTGAGTTTGTCTTACTCAGGGCAAATTCTTTTATCTTCGATTCAGGGTGCAGAGACTATGAAGAAAAGAGTACTTTTTACATGAAATGAAGGTTTTTCATGTAAATAGACATAAAATAAATCAAAAAATAAACTTCAGATTTTCAATTCCTGTTTTCGGTTAAACAGGCAAAATCTGAAAAAAATAAAGTCCAGTACTTTCCCCCATTTTCTTAAAGCCTGTACTTCTCCCCGCTTTTCGCTCCAGAAGCTATCTGTTTTTGTGCCTCTGCTGCTTTTTTCTTGATACTTATTTATACTTCAGTTATTTCTTTTTTAATTCCGGGAAAATTTTTTAGTCTTTCCTCTTAATATCATCTTTTTTCTGGTATGCCCCCAAGGATTACTTTTTTACAATATATTTTATACTATTCTGCTTATTTTATTTTGAATATTTTTCTATATATATTTTCCTGATAATTCTTTTTTCTCCCTACTTTCCCCGCTTTTTGCTACCTTTCTAGCCTTTCCTTTTTCCTGACCCGGGTTACTTCCGGTTTTTTTCCATACTTTCCTTTTTGTTCTTGACCTCTGGGTTATTTTCCGGTCTGTTTTCTAAAGAGTTCACATGAGTTAATCTTAATACCAAGCAGCTTCTCAATATTCATTTTTGCAGCAATTCCCTTTGCAGATCCCGGAACCGAGGTAATAACTCCTATATTTAGTTCTTCACGGAGTTCACGCATAATGTATTCATCCGCAAGGTCCCTGATTTCTACATTAAGCTTCTTTGCCACGTACTCCTTTGCCTCTTTAATCTTCATGTTCTTTGAGAACTGCATCCTTGCAACAAGGTCTCCTGCTGCTCTCATTCCTGTCATACCTGAAGCCATTATGTGGGAAATCGGCATACCCAGAGGGTCGCCGACCCCGATCTATATGCCGTCTACGCCTGCAATCTCGACCATTGCCTTGCTTGCCCTTGTAACGGCATCAATCGGAGGAGTCTCAAGCATGGGAATTCCGCCGACGCCCATGCCCATGTCAACATGGCAGGGAATTGAAGAAGCCTGAACTGCTGCCTTCATGAAGTTGACAGCGCGTGCAAGGTTCCAGGGAGAGGTCTTGCTTGTGTTGGTGTTGCATACAGGCCCGAAAACGTTTGCACCTGCTTTTGCAATAAGAGGAGCCTGCTGGTGTGGCCAGAGCCCTGCAAGTGTAACCCCGTCATACTGGAGGTTACCGTGCATACCAAGTACGCATTCGCCAGCCATGCCTGCTTCAATATACATGTCAGGGAACTCTTTTCTAAGAGCTTCGATTGCATGGAGGGTGCCGTACATGTCAGCATCGCCTGCGGCAGCGGTGGTGTCAAAGTTAACGCCGTCTGCTCCCGAGGCAAAGAGTTTCTGCATAACCCACACTGTGTCCCTTGTAAGGTGCGCGGCTGCATGTTCCATGGAGTCCCAGGCTTCCTGGATCTTGAAAGCCTTCATGAGGTCTCCGGGGTTTTCGAAGGGTCCGTCAGGAGTGTAGTACAGCCCCATGTTCGGCATTGCACCGTAAAAGAGAGGGATGATCATGTTCTGCTGGCAGACTTCCATTGCCTGGCACTCGTTTGCTACGACAGGCTTTACAGGCTTGTAGCTGTAGTCGATGTGACCCAGTTCCATTGTGTCGGCGCCAAATGCCCTTTCGTGCATCATGCACCCGACAAGACGGCTGGAAGGTATACCAACACC
>WPCH01313167.1_pt1 | contig 14342 bp, 15 predicted proteins | sample 5399881 | NCBI WGS metagenome assembly WPCH01 (sample SAMN12869468, study PRJNA574797) | sludge metagenome | isolation source: wastewater treatment of pH5 | place: China:Beijing | collected 2019-05-20
CTTTATGGATTAGCATGTATACATTTGAAAGAATATGAATTAGCAGAAGAATGTCTTATCTCTGCATTGGATATATTCCAAAAACAAAACGAAGAACAAGCAACCTTATACGTTCGACATAACTTAGGTTTTATGTATGCAAATCAAAACCTTTCAGAATTAGCAATTCGCTATTTATCCGAAGTAACTGAAAAAATGCCGGCAAACTATAGAGCAATTTTAATTGAAGCATGTGAACACGCAAAAATTAATAATAAAGAAAAAGCATTAGAACTTTTGAAAACAGGTTTAGAAATCATCACAGAATTGAAAAATGAGGAATACCAACATCGCTTTAATATCTTACTAGCGATAAACAATGAGGTTTCTGGAGAACAACTAGAATCAATAATACTAGCAGGAATGCTCTATTTTGAAAAAGAAAACCTATACGAGTACATTAATGAATATAATGAAAAATTAGCAGTGAAATTTTATCATGAAGGCAATCATTTAAAGGCAAGTAAATACTTCTATCTAAGTTCAAATGCAAGAGAAAAAATTCATGATAAGGGGGCGTTAAAATGAAAAAAGTAATAATTAGTTTAATGGGAATTATGACTGCACTAACATTAACATTTAGTGTACTGGATTCTAAAGATACACATCAAACTATTCATACTGTAAAACAAATGTCAGATGGTCATACTGGTGGTTAATAGGTTGAATTAAAAGGGTGGTTATAAAATAGATAACCACCCTTTTTTATTTTCATACTTCTTTAAAACTAAAATTAAATAGATGACATAATGTATTTCACTTAAAATATCTTTTAAAGTTCATTTTAAACATTTTTTTATTGTGTAAAAGAATGGGCGAAGCCCCACCGAACGAAGTGAGGTAATGAGCCGAAGGCGAACAAGAGAGCGTTAGCGAAAAAAGATAGCATGGAGCGTTAGCGACCTTCCTTTTATACTATCTATTCTTTTTATTATCTATTCTCTATACCTATCACTTTTTGTCCATTTTTGTTCATTTTCTGATATAGGTCTTATCACTTTTTGTCCTAAAATGGACAATTTCTGATGAACCAATTTCGCTTTTTGACCAAAACAGAACAAAAAATGATACCCTGTTGCATTTTAAGCAAGCATTTTAACACTACAAAGTATACCAAATGGTAGTGCCTAATAATAATTTGGTACATTTTGAGGGTGGTGGACATCAATATTATCAAGGGGTGAGAGGATTCCCCGATTTGCAGACTTCTATATATAGAAGACCGAATCACGAAAAGGAAAATTGAAAATATTCACGACTAAAAAAACGACCTCTCAAATTTACTTGTACTAGGTTTTAATAATCAACTTGATACGAAACATCACTAATCAACCAAAACGTCATAGAACGCAAAAAAAGAGCATATCATAAGATATGCCCATATTTCTATTACCAAAGTGGGGGTTCATCTGATAATGCTTCTAATTGTGTTTTAGTATATCGTTTTGGTTTAAGATATACAGTTGTTGTACCATCAGTATAAATAGATTCAATTGTAACAAATCCTGTACCATCTAATGTCTTAGTTATCTTTTGCCATTCTACTGTTGTAGTATACGTGTTAACTATTTCATCTTCTCCCCAATCCTCATAACCAACTTTTACACGATATCCACTAAAACCATCCCAATTATTTTTCTTTACTTCCTCCGACCATGTTAATTTTCCGTCTCCAGAAGATGAATCATTATATGATTTCATTGTTATTTCTGTTGGCTCTGTACCTGTTGGAAGATTACTTGGAACATTTTCTTTATAAACATATACTACATCAATGTTGCCTTCAATATATGTCCCAGATGCATTTGCAGGGGTTGTTTTTAATGTATATCCATTTACTGTTTTTGCTGACGTTGTATATGTTGAACCTATGTTACCAGTCAATAAATCTGTTGATGCAATTTCAACGTTCGATTCATTAACATGTTTAATTGTTACTGTTCCTTTCGGATCTGGTGAAATGCTTCCACGCTGATAGAAAGTATTATCAATTTGGTTCTCCCAATCAGCAGGTTTGTTTCCACTAGTTGACCAATAAATATTATTAACGTAGTCAGATGCAGAATTTCTAATACCTAAACGACAAGTAATGTTAAGATATCCTTTCTTTTCAATAGATACACCGATAATGTCATAGTTTCTCTCACCTAAAATAATTTCACCGTCACTTTTCCCTGCAAGTTCGATGATTTTTCTTGTGCTAGATGTATCCTTTACAAACACATGAATCTCTGAATCAACTGTAATCATAGAAACTGTACTTTGATAGTGTTGTGTATAGTCGCTTGTACGTTGTACAATTGCGGGACATTTTAAAAGATACTTGCTTGTTACACCTGCATAATACAAGTTAAAGATAATATCATGTTCTGCTTGTCTTATAATTCCTTTATAGGATTCTGCACGTGGTACAGTTACTTGATTCCAAATCATCCAATACATATCGTTGTAATAGATGTAATCGCCACGCATCAAAGGAAAATTAGTAGAGATATATTTATCATTAAATTCTCTAGTGTCTGTATTTGTAATGATTCCATACTTCTTAGCACCATTTACAAACACTTCTTGACCACTCAAAGACAACATATCGTTGAATGCGTTGTATTGTGTCTTAAAAATATTAAACTTAGCCATTGTTTACTCTCCTTTCTTATTGAAATAAATTGAAGAAGTTGCTAGGTGCAGAATCTTCATTTGGCATTTGACGAATCTTCTTTTCTAATTGGTCAATTCGTGACTGCAAATACTTTGCAAAACTGTCAATTGTCATGTCGTCCTGTCTGTAGTTTTTCATTAAATGCGGTTGGTTTGCAATTGAATTTAAGATTGCTAATGCAGTTGAATAGATTGCTTTCTTATTGGCTTTTGAAGAAGCATTATAAGTTGCATCACCGTTAATTCCTTCTTCTTCTAAGTACACAAGTAATTCTTCATACGGTAATTCAATACCACCGATTTCCATTTGTAATCTTTCAATATTATCCATATCTATATTCTCCTTTGTAATTAATTTGTTATATATTAAACATTCATGAGAGTTACAAATTAATTGATTGATGTACTCTTGAATGTGAATAGGTGTATCCAATGGCTCATTGTTATAGAGCCAGATTCCTTCATATGTAAATATGAATATATGTGTTTTAGCGTTGTGATGTTCCGCAATGTAGAATCCATTCAGTTTGATTCCATTAACTTCATATTCCATGTTCTCATCATCTTCAAAATGAACCAGAGTTGTATCATATGGAGTGAAGGACAATTTTTGATACAACCTGTCTGAAACATATGGATAAATTGCTTCATATTGTTCCGTTGTCATTAATGGACGTTGTTTGATTGGATTTAATGTTGGGTACATTGATTTGATTTTGTTTTCGAGATATAATAGAGATTGACTAGGTAAATTTAGGATAGAATCAAACATCATGGATTCTCCTTTCTGAAATTTTTTAGGGTGTGTGTTGAGAGGTTGGCTAGACGGACATTTTGCGAACATGGGGTAAAGGTTTTGTTCGACTTCTCTACTCAACAAGACAAAAAATGAACAATACACGAATAAAGAAGTACCCCTATAAGATTAATTATATGGTAGTTTACATAATTAAGGTTATAGGAAGTCCTATCACACGAACATTTATTGACGTTTTAGTCGGAATGTTCGTTTTTTGTTTTGCGTTCATTTCCTTCCAAACGCACTTATTCACCAACCCAAAAACGAACAAAAAGGAGTAATTCGAACGTTCGTTCTCCGAATACCCCTCTCTATTTTTGCTCGTTTATTTTCTGTCTCGGCTCATCCACACACACATGTATTACTTAAAAGTGTGTCGCATGAAAGTGATACCCTCACATCACTAAACGTTGATATGCCAATATTCTTAATAACCCACAACACACAATCACAACACTCACATCTGCCTTTCTTACTTCTCGACTGCATCCTCTTTCTTAGTTGCAACGTCTGCTTTTGCATCCTTCGTCTTTGCTTGCACTTGCTCATGTTCATTGACCTTCTCATTGACTTGCTCGCTCACTCGTTGCTCTCTCTCTAAGATACGCTTCAACTCTAGATGCTCATTGCTTACGTATGGATTGATTGCAACCAATGACTCGATACTGATTGCACCAACATCATACATCTTAACTAAGTTATCAATAACCTCTGTCTCATTCACTGGTCTTGAATAGTGGAACACCATGTCTAATGACTCAATAGCATCCTCACTGTATGTCTTGCCTTGTCTACCTAGCAGACCCACTACCTTGTCAGTACGGTGCTCTAGTCCCTCACGCAAGTAACGCTCATTCAACCCTGCCTTCATATCCGCAAGTTGATATAGCATTCTCATACTCATTTCACTAAGATTACTTACATCACTAGCATTTAAAGCAACAGCAGGAACACTTGCAATGTTAATTAGTTGTTGCATAAGAGTATTGAAGATTACCTCGAATGCCTTATGATTGATATCGTTACTTACCATCTTAAAGTCAGCACCATCATCTAAAGTAATCCCTCCACCAACGATATGAGGATTCAATCCTTCTCCTTTTAGTTGTTGCCCAATAACAACAGGAATTGGATTATGATGCTTATAGAATGAATCGCTAAACTTAGATAGTAAATCCTCCATTGCATCAATAATGTTAATGAAGTCGTCTAGGTCGCTCTTACCAAACGCTTCATTCAATTCGTTGTTTGTTCTGTAGTGAATAGGTAGACCACTAACGTTATTGTATGAACCAATCACATGTAAGTCAGTGCCACCAATTGTTGAATACTTAACTACTTCCTCTGGTGTGTAGACAATATAGAAGTCGCTCTCTAGTGACGTGTAATACTCAACAAATGCAATCATGTCCAACTCATCATTATAAATAGGATAACCACATTCAGTAGGGATTACCTTACTACTCACCTCTCCACCACTATTGACAAAGACATACTCATAAGCGTTACCATACTTCACTAAATTAGATAGCAGATCAAAGTCAATTTTGTCATACTTACCTTTTTTGTATACTCTTTTCATATCGCTAACAATTTTTTCTTCACCAGTAAAAGTTAATGGTTTTTTTAATAGGTAAGTTGTTTCAAGGTTCACGATTAATTTTGCATATTGCAATAAAATTGCTCGTTGTTCGTATGGCTTACCATTATAATTTTCTACAACTTTATTTGAGATTGCATGTTTTCCATCCAAATATTTTTTCTTTTCAATTGTGTCTAAAATTCTTTTCTGATTTTCAAAATGAGACACCTCATCTACAAACCAGAATGAGTTACCATTATGTACGGTTTTAATATATTCTTTTAAATTCATTTCTTTTTCCTTTCCAAAATAAAAAGCACCCTTTAAAAGGATGCTTTTTTATTTATTTAACTTTTTATGAAGTTCACCAAACGATAAATTTAAATCTTCTTGAGGAATTTTTGCAAAATCTTTCTTTACTCTTTCTGATGCTTTCATAAAGTCCTCTATTTCAAACTGTTTTTTTATTGTTGAAGAAAATTTCTTATTAATAACAAACTCCCAAGTGTCTATTTGATGCCTTGCATTATAAGCGTATGATGGGCTCTTTAACTCCGCAAGTTTTCTATCATAAATATCTTTTAATGAATCTTGTCCTTCAAGGGTTTCTTTCATTTTTTCTGCTTGAATTATATTCTCACCTAATTCACTAAGCATACCTTTTAAAATCACTGTAACTTGATTTATTAAAGATTCAATTAGAAATCTCTCATCCATTCTTTCTTCAGTAACAAGAAAATTAATTCTATCTTCCAAACCTTCTATCGTACTATTATCTATCAAACCTTGCAGTCCAATCCTATAGCCGATTTGCCCTAATACATCTTCTAATTTAATATTTTTTACTGTGCATAACTCATTCCAATCTTTTAAAGAATCAATAAATGCATCTGTCCAATTCAACTGAATCATCTCCTTCTACACAATATAATTCGGCAAAAAAAGACAAATTCCTTCTTAAACATACCATTTATTTTGTTTAATACCTTGAATTGCTAATGCCATAGCAATTACACAATCATCATGTTTGTCATTACCTTTTTTATTTCCTGTTTTCCCATCTGTTTCAACAAAAATTTGCATCTGCTCTAATGTTTCTTGACAGTTTATAAGAATCATCCCTAATTCAAATTGCTCTTTTAAATCTGTAATCATAATATTTTTTGTTTCTTGTGTAGTTTGGTATCCTAACTGTAATTGTTTTTTACCTAATTGCTGATTAAAAATTTTATGCTTGTACAAATTCATGTACTCATATTCTTTTCTTAAACGTTCTAAGATTGGAGTACCAAAAGAATTTCTTTCTACTGTTAAAAAAGCATAGTTATAAAACTTTCCAATAATATCAAGTAACTTGGCAAATTCATAAACAGGAATTTTATTATCATAAAAACTTAGCACCTGTTCACCATCTCCATTTAAAATTGAGATAGTAGAATAATCGCCACCGCTACCGCTTGCAGTATCCACACCACCATAATATTTAACACCCTTAACAGGTAATTCATAAATCATTAACGATTTTCCAATGTATTTTGCAATACTATCTGGAATAATCATTTTTATCTCACGATATTGTAATGGTTTAGAAATGTATTTTAAGCGTTCAACAATCTTTTGTTGATCGAAAACATTTAATCCACTACTGATAAATGATTCCATTGGAGTTGCAGGAAACTCTTGATAGAATTGTTGCAAAGTCATATCAAGTAGTTTCCATCTACGCCACATTAATTGTTTCAACGTTGCCCCTTGCTCGTATAAATATAATTCGTCTTGCTCTATATCATCTTTAGTAAGACGCTTTCCTTTATTATTTTCTTTGTACCATATTTCTGCTTCATCATAATCATCTTTGAATTGTTTTGCGTATGAGGAAGAATAGAAAGGAAAGAAAAACGCTTTATACTTTGACTCACCTTTATATGCGTTCATGAAGAGTTTTTGATAGGGATTAAAACCGTTTGAAGTTGTTTCAATTACTAATTTTGATGTTTTACTCTTTGCCAATGCTTGTTCTGCTGATAATAAAATTGATTCTTGATTTTCATAGAATGCAAATTCTGATAACAAAATATATTCATATGTAGTACCACGACCAACATCTTTACCCCCAGCGGTTGCAAGCGTAATAGATGAACCATTATCAAATTTCATTTGTCCTCTGTTGTTTTGTACGTCTTTTGGAAACTTAAATTTGTCATGTGGAAGGTCATCATACATCATTTTTAATTTGTCAAATAATGATGTTGATGATTCTTGTTTATAGGAAACTATCATATAATTTGTTCGTGGTCTGTTCATTGCCATCCATAAACACAAAGCCAATGACATTGTACTAAAACCAATTTGTCTTGCCTTTGCAATTACGTTAAAACGTCCCATTTCATCAATGAATTTCTTTTGTTGGTCATTAACCACAAAATTTATGTATTCACCTGTATTGGTCGTGATTTTGACGAAATTTTTAAGCCATAATACAGGGTCATTATTGATGATTTGTAACTTTTCCTCTTTTGTTAATTTTTTACTCACTATAAACTCAATCCATCTTCTTCAATTTCATCGTCAATAAGTTCACGACCTGCCTTAACAATAGTGTTAATTTCCTTATTTAATTTAAGGAAAGTTGTGATTGATTTATCATCACCTTCAAGTGCCTTAACCCTCACAACATCATAGATTTTGTAAATGTCATCAATCATTTTAGATTGTAAATATAGTGCCACCAAATTCGCATACTCTGGTGTCTTTTCCCAATTTGTAAAACCATTCATAGTTTTTCTACCAACTGAAATAAGAAATTCTTCTTCATTTTTCGGCTGAATAGTTTGATTAAATCGTGTATCTGGGAATTTATAATTAAAATACATACGATTCTCTTTTGTAATCTTCTTTAATGCTTCTTTCAATGTCATTTCATTTAACCTCTTTCTTACATATCATCGAAGAAATTATTTTCTTCAACTTTCTTTGGTTTATATGAAGGTTGAAATTCTTCATATCCTTCAAAATCATTCATATGAATTTCCATCATTCTATGTGTTCTTTGTTGATTTTCTAAGCGTTCTTGATACTCTCTTTCAAGTTTCTCTCCAACCCATGATTGACCTGCTTTTTCAAGAATTTCAAATTTCTTTTGACCCGCCTTTTTAACATAGTCGCAAGTTGTTTCTTTCCATGCTTTATACCCCTTAAATTCAATGAAAGTATTCTTGTCAAAGATTTGTTTGAAAACATCACCATCTAACAACACATTCTCATCTGTAACCTTTTCACGTTCTTTTTCTAAGATAGTTAGATTTTTATTTTCTGTTTCAATTTCTTTTAAATCTGGCTTAACAGACGTGCTTTTTACATAATGATTTGTTTCTTGTTTCCATTGTCCATTTTCATCTTGATACTTCTTACCAGAAACCTTTGTTAGAAATGTACAATCGTTAATAATTTCCCTTGTACGTGTCATACCTAATTCCAACACTTCACACCACTCTTTATCACAAATATCATATTTGAAACCATATTTCTTTTCTAGATTTTCTCTCCATTTGTGATAAGTCATAATTGCTAGGTGATAATCATTTTCTTCTGCTAGATTGTATTCATTTGCTTTGATTTCTGTATAACCAGAGAATTTAAATGCTTTTGTTTTCCAGTCAACTGTACTTTCTGCAACAACCTTCTTCATTTCATCGTTTATTTCAATTGCTAGTGCATTCTTTTTTACATCACCATTGAAAGATAGAGTTATATACCCTTTATCTCTTAAACCTTCCAATGCTTTTCCTGCCTTCGCATTGTCACGACTTGCTTTTGAAGTCGTCCACCCTAAATCTTCCACTATGATTGTCACATGTGTTCTAATATTCATCGTGCCAACATTCTTCATAAATTGTAAGTAAGCAAATACCTTTAACTCATCATTATTTAACTTGCATTCTGTTCCAAACCCAAACGCCACGTTTGGAATTTGGATATAATTATCTTCTGTCATTTTCATTTTTAATTACCCCTTTAATTAAATTATCCTTTATAGATTATTTGTTTTTAAAACCTAATTTTTTACCATGCTTACTATACTCATCCAGAGCATTTAACAACTTTTCATCACGTTCAAATAACCAAAAACGTTTATTCGTTGTATCGTGAAATGCGGTGCAAATATATTTAATTCCTTTCTCGTATCTCAAAAACTCATGTAAGTTTGTTGAGTAACAGAAAAAATATTCTTTTTCTTGAAACATTCTAATTTCCCCTTTTTTTATTTCCCCTCACATCACTTGAAGGTTAAACTAATAGTATTCTTTTGTGTAAGAGCCATAGAGAAGATTTCTTTTTCATACTTCTCTTCGACCATATCTTTTGTACAAGATGAATGGTTTCTTAACTCAATTTTCTCTCTTTGGAAACGTTTTTTTAATTTGAAACAACAAATAGGCAACTCAATAGGTAAGCCTAATACCTTTGAGATACCTTCTAAATACATCTCTGTTTGTAGTTGTCCATTCACAAGTTCTATTTTCATAGAAGAATTGTATTTCTTTTTGATATTCGCAAAATCTTTCAAAGTATATTTATTTTGAATATCAATTAACTCTTCAAAACCTAACTTCCGTAACCACTCATTTTGAACCGCCTTAAAACCCGTATAATGACCCTTATAAGAAGAATCTATACTAAGTAGCAACATCTTTCCTTCATCACTCTCTGGAAGCGGTAAGCCATAAAAAGACCACATCAGAAGTGCTGTACTCATTGCATACTTCTTTGTGTAATTCTCTCTATTAATGTTTTCTATTACATTGGGATTAGCAGACAAAGGATTTACCTTTCCATATCTCGACAACCTTACAACATGGTTATCCCAAGTCATTCCTTTTTCTAATGCAATATCAACACCAATTGCTTTTCGTTTGTCACCATCAACTGAATAGAAGTTGTTAAAATCATAGAAATGTTTAATTTCATATCCTTTAACACGCTTCAAAATAGAAGCACCAACTAAACTATCTAAGTCATCTGACAAACAAACTGTATAATCTCCACTTTCATTAACCCATTGTGGAAATTTCCCTTTAAATTCTTTCAACATAATAAAGCGAAAGTATGTAACTTTCACTCTTGAAACTGCATAATTTTAAAACTAAATAAAACCACAATTTTATATTGTGGCTACCTTTTATCTCTTGTATTCCTTGTATCTCCTATGCTTATTGGAATACAAGAGTTTAAGTAACGAACACCTTCACATTGTTCACTCCTTTAATTTATCTTTCATTTACCTAAAACTTAATAAGAATCTATATACTCTTTATACTTTTTCACTTTCTCTTTATCCATCTCACAATCTCCTGTTTCATATCTGGAAAGGAGAGATGGGCTACACCCAATATACTCTGCTAATTGTCGTAAACGTATTTTTTTCTTCCTACGTTCAATAATGTACATATCTTTCATGTTCATTGTATTTATCCTCCTAACTCATTCACTTTTTTTACTTTTCATCAAAATAAATAAGGCAAGAGGATAATTCCTCTTACCTTATTTGAGTTATGTATTTAGTTACGCTTGTTTTAAGTTGTATACTGCAACTGCTTTTTTACTTCCAACCTCAAGTGTCGCTTCTGCAACAACTTGACCTTTAACATTATCACCAGTTTTACCTAGTTGTTCAAATTGGGGTTGACGTAAGAAAGCAACTTTAAGAGCGTTTACGTCAAATGCAACAATTTTATCTGCTGGCATATAACGATCTAGGATAAAGTTAACTTTTCCGTAAGAAGTTTCTACAGAATTTACAACGATACCGAAATCAGTTGTAACATGTTGGTAAGAATAACGGTCTTTGTATAGTTCGTCAATTTGGTCTTTGATGTCTGCACCAACTAGAGCGTAAAATTCACCATTTTCATTTCCTGCATTCCATAATTTCTTAACAAGTTCCTTAACTTCTTTTTCTTGTAATACGTTTGTCGTAGCACCGTTTACAACGTTACCTGCATCAACAAATTTTAAAATACCATCCATTTGACGTTTACCGCTAGCACCATCGTTCTTAACACCATTGATTAGTTTTTTCTCCATACCAATAGCAAGTTCAATTAAACGGTCATTGATTTCTTGTGCGAATAAGTCATTAACTGCACCTGTTGCTTGTGCTGTCCCAGATACGCTAGTTGCTTTATAGAAAATTTCCATAATGTTATTTAACTCTGCACGTCCAGATTGTACGAATTGAGTAGCATCTACACCTTCATCAACAGTGATGTCAGCAGTACCATCAAGAGTTTTTTCTCTCCATGTGTGGAATTTTCCTTTTGAGTCAACATATAATCCTTTGCTCATAAGTAATGTGAAAAATGGAGTAGCAATAGGTGCTACTAAAGCGATTTCATCAGTAAGATGAATATTTTCTTGTGTAGTTAATTTTTTAGAATCTAACATTCTTTTTTCCTCTTTCTTTTATTAAAAATTTAATTTTTGACTTATCATACTCTTAGTGTCTTTGTTTTTCTTAGCAATGCTATAGCCATCCACTTTTTTATGATTTGTCGGTTTATATCCATTCGCCAACTCTAGTTGACCAATGATTTCCTTTAATTTTGTAATTTGATTATTTAATGTTTCTGTATCATCTACAGAAACATTAATGAAGTCAGCGAAAACTTCAACGCCTTCTTCTTTTAAGGTTTGTGTAACCTCTCTTTGCCAAATCGCTTCTAATTTTTGCTGAATTTTGATTTCATCATCTGTTAATTCTTTTGGCTTATATTGTGACAACTGATCAATCTGCTCTTGTAGTACATCTATTTCTACTTGCGAATAAGTTTTATTTTCAATTATTTCATCAGTTTGTTGAGTTTCTTCAACACCTTGTGTCTGTTCTTGTTGTTCTTGATTATTAATTTCTTGCATTTCTAGCCCTCCATTTAAAATAAAAATAAGGGTGTGGCTATCCACCCTTCTAAAAAGGAATATACTAATCGCTATCGTAAGAAAAATATAATTAGTTTCCCAAGGAATTTTACTCATACAATAAATTGAGTAAAGTTATAAAAAAATACCCCTCATATATTAGTGCTTTTGTAGGGCATTTTGTACGTGTTTTATATTTGTTTAAAAGACCCCTCATTAATAAAGCCCCTAACTAGGATATTTTGTGACCATTTTACCTTTTTTAAAATACCCCTCATTAATAATGCCTTTAACTAAGGCACTTTGTACGTGTTTTGTATTTGAGAAATAATCCCCTCATTAATAATGCCTTTAACTAAGCACTTTTTTCCGCATTTTGATAAAAAGTGTATATTTCCATTAAATTTTCTAATAATATTTTCATTAAATTCCCTAAAAGTATTGACTGGATTTGGCTGTCATTCTACATTGGTTGAGTGGGAAGGACAACGGCTAGGGCAGAGAACGTCTACCTTATATCGCAAAAACAAAAAAGTTAAAGCGATATAAAGCAGACGTTCATTGTCACTCCAACATTGTATATCGGGTTAAGGTTTCCGTATAGTAACACCCTGTTTGAACGTTAGATTTTCACCTACAACGAATTTTTAACATGTTATGCTTGTCCAACATGCTGAAAGATATAGGGAAGGAATTGTACTGCTGACATCATCCTCAATTATTCGTAACCTAATATTTATCCCTCTTATTCGTTGCTACCTGTACCGTAATACACCAAGCAACCTTACCAAACCGTTTATGGACGTTCTCTCCTAGACTTCTAACAACGTAAACAAGGAAACGTTATATGTTAGAACGCTTAATTTTATGACAGTGGCTTAGCTAACCTGTTCAAGTATTTATCGTGGTGTTAGGTCATTCCCACGTTCGGAAATCCCTGTACACTTACCTAAAAAAGACAATAGGAAATTAAACCTTTGCATTATACTTTTTAAAAATTTATAATGAAGGTGTTAGATGTGTGGAATATCCGCTATTTAATTTTGATTCTTTAAACTCGGTCACCTATTGCAGTAGGTGGCTTTTTTCTTTTTATTTGTATTTATTCAGCATCTTTAAAGGCGAAAATTCTTTATGCTTTTCCTTCACATCATTACTAAATAAGTTCACATATGTTCTAACCATATCCATTGTGGTATGCCCAAGTATCTGTTGTAGTTCAAATATCCCTGCTCCATTTTGAACACTTAATTTAGCGAACGTATGCCTAAATGTATGAGGACTGCAACGAACGTCCTTTATGTTAGCCATTTCCCCATACTTGCTAATTCGATTTTGTAATTGGCGTTTTGTCATTGGTCGATTATCTATTGAAGTAAATAGAGCATCCGTCTCCATTGATCCACGAACCGTCACATACTTTCTTAATACTTCTTTCATATATGATTGAATGGGTACTAATCTTTCTTTATATCCTTTTGTATTACGAATATGAACAAAGGAATCTTCCCATTTAATATCAGTAATTGCTATTCCAACAAGTTCATTCGCTCTTACCCCTGTTTCTAAAAGTAATAGCATTACCGTATAATCACGAAAGCCTATAAATGTAGTTAAATTAGGCTGCTTTAATAAATTTTTTATTTGTTCTTTGCTAAATGTAGGTATAGCTTGCCTTCTGACACGTAAGAATTTAACGTCTTTCATTGGATTGAATTTAATATACCTTTCAGTATGAAGAAAGTTAAAAAACGCTCTAATAGCCCGTAAACGTGTATTAATCGTAACCGGTTTTCTTTGTAGAACCTCTTTCATATGGAAAATAACGTTTTTCTTAATTACTTCACTGGTAATTTCAGTAGGATTTGTGGATACAGATTGATCCATGAGAAGTTTGTAAAACGTAGTTAATTCACTCCTATAATATCGAATTGTATGGTCACGTAAATTACGTAACTCACAATCATTAAGGAATAAGTGTAGAGCGGTTTTATAGTCCAGTACATCTAATTGTACAGAATCGTGAATTACTGCTAATTCTTTGACATTTAAATCATTATTACGTCTTTTCATAACAACTTTTACCTCCCTTTGGTACATGATTTAGTACGCTTATTTAACAAGGAGATAATCGTATGTAATTAACTTTTAAGAACACGAAAAAACGGCTCCTACTGAACGTAAGAACCGTTTAAATCAACGTTTGCTTGATACCGATGGTCGGGGTCGAACCGACACTCCCGAAGGAACACGATTTTGAGTCGTGCGCGTCTGCCAATTCCGCCACATCGGCACAAAAGAAAAGGCGGCAACCGGATTTGAACCGGTGATAAAGGTTTTGCAGACCTC
>WPCH01266876.1_pt1 | contig 14301 bp, 10 predicted proteins | sample 5399881 | NCBI WGS metagenome assembly WPCH01 (sample SAMN12869468, study PRJNA574797) | sludge metagenome | isolation source: wastewater treatment of pH5 | place: China:Beijing | collected 2019-05-20
CTGAAGATAAATTATTACAAGGTCGTTTATTCTCTTATCCAGATACACAGCGTTATCGCCTTGGTGCAAACTACTTACAAATTCCTGTAAACTGCCCATATGCAGCTGTTCATAACCAACAACGTGATGGTGCGATGCAAACCAATCAAAACCCATCTACAATCAACTACGAACCGAGCCGTCATGCTGAAAATCCAGTTGAAGACCCAGCTTACCGCGATTCAACTATGAAAGTAGAAGGCTATGTATCTCGTGAGAAAATTGACAAACCAAATGACTTCAAACAAGCTGGTGAGCGTTACCGTTCATTCTCTAAAGAAGAGCAAGACAACTTAATTGCAAACTTAACAAATGACTTAAAAGACGTAAATGAACGCACGAAATTACTAGCTGTTTGTAACTTCTTCCGTGCAGATCAAGAGTACGGTATGCGTTTAGCGCAATCATTAAATGTTGATATTACGCAATATGTAGGAAATGCTCCGAAATAAATTGGAAAAGACGACTGTTAAACGGTCGTCTTTTTTGTGTAAAAGATATTTTACATGATGGGTAAAAGGTGTTATACTCTTGTCAAATAAGTTTTACATATAAGAGGTGTATTTTGATGGATGTTTTGATTTTTATTATTGCGTTAAGTGTCTTTTTATTTGTAGTGTTTGCTATTATAAAAATGTTTATAGCGATTGGGAAACAAGGTGATGAGCGTGCTGTATTTATAAAAAACAAAGCGATGGCTGAGACGTTTCAAATTGCAATGGGGCTAATGGTACTTGAGATGATCCCTTTTATTTATCATCGTTTTAATGAAACGGTAGGAACACCGTTTAATCCAGTTCGTTTTTTAGCTGTAATAGCGATTGCATTTCTTATTATATTAAGTTTGAATAAAAGTAAGTATGGTGATTCGTGAGTGACACGGGGTATTTTACTTTTAAGTCATGTCGAAATTTGCTGGTAAATCGATATCCTGTGTCGAAACGTCGATATATTGAAATAATCGCTGATATATTTGAAAAATCGTCGATATATCCGAAGAATCGCCGATATATTCTACCAAATACTAGATGGGGTATTTCGAGATGCGAATATAAACAATATGTAACGGTTCCCCTACATTCGATAAAGCTAAGCAGCCTGAGTTCTACAATAGATAGGAACTCAGGCCTTTTTATGCGAAAAATTTATGAAATCTTTTTGGGACAAAACTGAGGACGAGGAAAAGTGCGATTTCACCTAAAATAGCGACAATGATATTAAATAAGAAGGTGCGGAAATTTGTAGTGATATGATTAAGAATTGCGTATTTCCAATAGGATAAGCTCATGAAAATCACTCCCTGAGGCATTTTTTATAGTATATAAAATTTGTTTCGTAAAAGTGCATGTCTTAGTTTGTGATTTGTAAAAAAACAAAACGAATTCTCAATATAATCTCAATAATTGAGCAAGAATAATGTGGAATATATTACCTGTATACTTGCATAAGAATAGAAAAGTTCACAAAACCTTTTTCTGAATTAACATAAAATTTACAAAAAACTAATAAATTGTTGAAATAATGCAAATGAAAATATATACTCGATATATACTTTTTACAAAAAAAGGATGTGACAAAATGGATTACACGTTTACTTAGCTTGGATAGGATTGATTCAGTTTACAGACTCAAAAATAATGAAGTGAGGAGAAATGTACATGTTTCGATTTATGAAATCACCAATCGGTATAGCTGTTGGGGTAGCAGCAGTTATATTGGCGTCACCGAAAGCGAGAACGGGGTTAAGAAAATTAGCGGTAAAAACAGTAGCTGCTTTTCTCGGGGCAAAAGAACAAATAAAAAGTGCTGGTTCAGAAATGGAAGAAGCTCTGCCGAAAGTTAAAGAAGCGGCACGAAAAGCGGCGGTAAAAACAGTATCACCGATTATCGGAGCGGTAGAAGCAGTGCCGATTACAATTTCTAAATTCCAGGAAAAATGGGCATCTCGTGTAAATGCATATCATTCGAATGAGAGTGTAGATTATGAAAGCCTACCTGTTACTCCTTAAATAGTAAGTGATGTTATTTCATTTACAAGAATAAGGAGGATGATGATGCAGAGTAAATCATTGAAAACGAGATTTATACGATCGTTACCTGGAAGAATTCGAATTGAAATATATAAACTGAAATACAATACAAATATGGCGAACTTGATAGTAGAACGTTTTCGTGACGTGGAAGGTATTTATCAAGTAAGTCCCTCTATTTCTACGGGAAGAGCCCTTATTACTTACGATATCAACAAGACCTCTCTACATACAATTTGTGAAATAATTAAACTCCTAGAAGAACAAATTACAAAAAATAATAACCTTAATAATATGGAAGAAACGAAGAAAGTAGAAGATTCTTCATCTAGTGTAATTTCTTACGAGAAAAAAGGTGAAGGTGTCCCGTTACCGTTAGCGCTTTCTGTCGCTGGATTAGGTGCATTTGGTATAAAGCAATTATTTATGGGAAGGTCAGCTTTAGCTAGAAGTCCAGGGCTTTTTTATGTATCGGGTGCTTTATCCGTTGTAACAGGATATCCGTTTCTTAAACGAGGATTCAAAAAAATGGTTGCTAGCAAAAAAGTGAATTCTGATTTAGTGCTTGGCATAGGAACGCTAGCGCTAGCACTTGCGCGAGAAAATATTATCGTATTAGCGGGACTTAGTCTATTAAACTATTTAAATTGGAAGCGTAGTCAGGCGAATATAAATGAAGAAACAGATTCGTACAAAGAAAGGATTTTATCCCCGGAGATTAAAGCATACAGTGAAAGACAATCGAAATGGGGTATGCTTTTTGGCGGAGCAACATGGGCATTTACGAGAAATCCGTTACGCGGAATGGCGGTTTTATTAGCTGCGAATCCAAAACCTGCTGTTTCATCTGCTGAGTATGCGTGGCGACAAGGGGATCTCGTTGCGCGAGAAAGAGGATACGTTATTCCAAATGAAGGGTCATTATCTCAATTGTCTCGAACGAGAACGGTCGTATTTGACGATGTGTCTCGTATATTCCGTAATGAAGAAGCGGAGATTAGCTGCGTTTCAGAAGATGAAGGGCAAGTTTTGTGCACGGCAGCTTCGTTACTAGAGAAAAGTGAGCATGATTGGAAAGATGAGGTTGTGCAACGAGCGAAGCAAACAAGAAGAACGTTAAGGAAAGCTTTTGAAGTTGAAGCTGATGATGAAGGGATAAAAGGTGAAATACAAGGTATGCCATCTTTTGTCGGTAGTAAAGAATTTGCAGAACGAAATGGTGTAGATATAAGCCTATATGAGTTAGAAGCGAAGAGACTAAGCAAAGAAGGGTTTAACATTCAGTTTGTAGCAAAGGGTCAAAAATGCCTCGGATTGTTAGTTGGATCAAAAATAACAATTGTTCCTGAGTTTGCACATATCTTTCATAAGTTAAACGAAAATAAATGGGCAATAGCTGTTATGGGAAATAGTTTAAATATAAATGAGGATGTTCTTACGCAATACGGTATAGATACAAGCTGGCGACATAGCGATGTTGTAGAACGTGTAGAGCGTATCCGTTTGAATGGGGAAGAAGTGTTATTTGTATGTGAGGAAAAGATTGAATTTCCGTCAGTAGCTCACTATGAAATGAAAAATATTTTCCAATCAATAGCGTATGCAAAACGAATAGATATGCTAGTGAAGGAACATTTTCGAGTAGCAAAAATGTGGAATATTGCTGGAGAGATGTTGGCTGTTTGGTCTATATTTACTGCACCTGTCATCGCTTTAATGGCGAATGCTCTATCTTTAACATTTTTATCTAGAGCAAAGCGGGTGAGTGAGAAGATTTTTTCTAATAAAGAGATAGTAAATAAGAACGACTCGTCAGTGAGAGAACCTTCTACTAAATGGTATACACTCTCGCAAGAAGATGTAATAAATGATTTACAAGTGGAGAAACAGCGAGGATTAAGTGAGCAAGAAGTGCAAGTGCGACAAGAAAAGTATGGGGTGAATACAATTGAACCGAAGCAGTCTGTTTCTTGGATTGTTTCATTTATGGGCCAATTTAAAGAGTTTACATCGCTTATTTTACTTGGAGCAGCTGGATTGTCTGTATTATCAGGCGGTGTGTTTGACGGGTTAGCAATGGGCATAATCCTCGTTGTCAATGCGGTAATTGGAACTCTTCAAGAGCGGAAGGCCGAAAAAGTAGTGGAAGCTTTAAATCAATTCCGTGTGCCGAATTGTATAGTACTTCGAGAAGGGGAAGAAGTAGAAATAGCAAGTAGTGAGCTTGTTCCCGGTGATATTGTTTGCCTGCAGGCTGGAGACCGTGTACCTGCTGATCTTCGTACTATACATTCTTGGAATTTGGAAGTGAATGAAGCAATGTTAACAGGGGAGTCTCTACCTGTTGAGAAGAAAGTGGATGCTATAGGAGAAGAATGTTCGTTAGCGGAGCGGAATAATATGCTCTTTATGGGTACGTCTGTAACGCGCGGTAAGGCGAAAGCTATAGTAGTGGAAACAGGGATGAATACAGAAATGGGCTATATGATTTCCTTGATGAAAGGAGAAGAAACAGAACCTACACCACTCCAGCAAAAGGTGACGTCTATTAGTAAAACGTTCATTAAAGGGGCTTTTGTAGCTGGTGGTATTGTACTTGTAGCGGGGTTACTACGTGGTTTACCAATTACGCAAATGATTACAACATCGGTTGCTCTTACAGCATCAGCTGTTCCAGAAGGTTTGCCGATTATGATTACAATCGCTTTAAGCGCAGGGATATTCCGTATGCAGAAGCAAAATGCGCTCGTTCGGAAGCTTTCCAGTTTAGAAACGTTGGGTAGAACAACGGTTATTTGCTCTGATAAAACAGGTACTCTTACGAAGAACGAAATGACGGTTAAAGTGATCGCTACGCCAAATCGTGTATGGAGTGTATCTGGTGACGGATATGAACCAGTTGGTAAGATTTCGGATGTAACGTCATCTAAAGTCGCTGCTGCTGTAGAGATGGAAGTAGAAGAAGTGACTTATCATGAAAGTGAAAACACACCATTAGAACATCCAGATTTAGTTCGCGTTCTGCAAATTAGTGTTCTTTGTAATAATAGTAAATTAGAACAAGAGGAGGATCAGTGGATTGTGAAAGGTGACCCGACTGAAGGAGCTTTGTTAAGTTTGGCCTCTAAAGTGGGGGTGTCACATGAAGATATGAAATCATTTGAACGACATCATGAAGAACCGTTTGACTCTGAGACGAAAATTATGAGTGTCGTTTGTAAGGAAAATGAATCAATCTATAAGTTTTCGAAAGGGTCTGTAGAGGCGATTCTTACTAGATGTAAATGGTATCAATATAATGGCGAAATCTATCCGTTATGTGATGAGGAAAAAGAAGTGATTTTACAACAAAATGAAGGTTTTGCAGAACAGGCGCTGCGAGTATTAGCGTTTGCGTATAGTAATGGTGAAAATGATGACCTTATTTTTGTTGGATTAGTTGGTATGATTGATCCGCCGAAACCTGAAGTGGAAGAGAGTATTCGTGAAGCGATTGAACTTGGTGTAAAACCAGTCATGATTACTGGGGATCATCCTACTACGGCGATCTCTATTGCGAAGCAGACTGGCATTTGGAATCGTGATGATCGTGTTTTAACAGGGATAGAAATTGATAATTTAACAGATGAAGAGTTGGAAAATATCGTGAAAAACACGTCTGTGTTTGCGCGAGTAACACCAGCCCATAAATTACGCATAGTAACTGCATATCAAGCTGACGGTCAAATTGTTGCGATGACTGGAGATGGTGTGAATGATACGCCTGCTATAAAGAAAGCGAACATCGGTATTGCAATGGGGCAAACGGGAACAGAAGTAACGAAAGAGGCTGCCGATCTTATATTGAAAAAAGATCATTTCGGTTCCATTGTGGAAGGGGTAAAAGAAGGTAGAACGATCATTGGTAATATTCGAAAAGCGGTTGGGTGTTTATTAACGGGAAATTTAGCTGAAGTATTAGTGACAAGTGCAGCAGTTATTGCAGGAATGCCCATTCCGTTAGTGCCAATTCAAATTTTATTAATGAATCTTATTACAGATGCTTTACCAGCGATGATTTTAGCTGTAAATCCTGGAAACAAAACGAAGCAAACGAAACGTCAAGATATTGTTGATAAAGAGCTATACAAAAAGGTTGTAACGCGAGGCATACTGCTTGGAGCGGGTTCACTTGCTTTATTCGGTATGAGCTTAGCAGCTGGCGTGCCTCTTGCGGTAACGCAAACATCAGCATTTGCTGCATTAGTTGCAGGTCAACTTATTCAAACATTTTCTTGGAGACAAGAAGGGTCAGATGAAACGATGCGTGATTGGTCAAAAGATCGTTTCTTTGTAACAGCATTAGGAACGTCTTGGCTTGTATTATTATCAGCTATATATGTTCCGCCGTTTGCTCGTATATTCCATACCGTTCCATTGACATTTATGCAATGGGTACCTGTTCTTCTTGTAGCAGGCACAGTATCTCAAATTTCAAAACCTATTATTAATTTAGTTTCATATAAGAATGATGATTCGAAAAAATTGGCAGTTAATGAACTAGCATTATTAAAAACAGTGTAAAGGAGTAATGAAGATGATACGAAAAATTGTTATTGGGTCTACTTTAGCGTTAGCGAGTGCCGCTTTATTACCTGTTGTAAGAAATACACTTCGTCCACTTGCTGAATCAGGTACAAAAGTTGTGAAATCTACTTTTGAAACAATTAAAGAAGAAGTAGAAGATATTATCGTAGAAGCGAAAATGGATAGAATGCAAAAACAATTTGAGAAAGAACTTTCTTATGTTGAAGATGATTATGCTGAAGAGCAAGAGGTAATAGAAGCGGCTGCAAAGGTTGAGGAAAAGGAGGAAGTAAGAAATGACGCATAAAGTTGTTGAACAAAATGTAGATTACCATTTAGAAAAAGCGTTAGAGCATTTTGAACAGGCGTTAGACTTGAGTGTAAAGGTAGCATCAGAAAATAAAGAGATGCAAAAAGAGATTGCTACTAAAATGGGGTCTTTTACAGGAGAAATTTTTCGATCTGTTCGTGAAAAAGGAAAGGTGAATCGCATGAATATAATGAAGTGGTTCACGCTACCACGTTTGTAAACAGGGCCGTTAATTGGAAGGGATATAGGGAGTTTTGTCTCCCTTATCCATATTCCGTACTATGTATGTCACGTTAGTTTCCGGAATGTTCAACAATATGAAGGGGTGAACGAAATGGCAGCGTGGATAATGGTATTGGCATTAACATTTTCATCAAGTATCGATAACTTAGGAGTAGGAATTTCTTACGGCATTCGAAATATAAAAATTAGTCATCTATCAAACTTTATTATTTCGATAATTTGTTTTTTATTTAGTGTAGTAGGAATATATTTTGGCTTATGGCTGTCAAAAATTTTACCTGGGATTATGCCTGTTGTAATCGGTTCGTTCTTATTAGTGATAATTGGTCTCCGAATTATTTTACTAGCAATTCCTCGTAAAGTTCCGGTGCAAGAGACTGAGGGAGAAGTGGCAAGTACAGAAATAAATGGTTTAACGAAAAATATCGGTAAATCTGGTGAAATCGGTTTTGTAGAATCTATTTTTCTTGGAATTGGTTTGTCTGCGAATGCACTAACGAATGGTTTAGGCGCGGGATTATTTGGTTTGAATCCAATTGCGATTTGTATTGCAGCCGCGGTTGGTAGTTTTATTACAGTATGGGGCGGAGTTGCGTTAGGGAGAAAGATTGCTCACGTTCGTATCGGTAAGTTCACTTTAGGTCAGTTTGGTACATTGATTAGTGGAACATTATTATTAGTTATTGCGTTTGCTGCATTTTTTGATTAATTCATAGAAGGTGAGTGAAATTGAGATTACTGTATAAAAGGCTAAAGTACTCGGAGTTAGAGTCGGAGTTGCAGTTAGTAGAAAGTGTTTTAACTTCAGGGTACTTTATTTTATTAGATTTATTCTTTGTATCTTTCTTATTGATGATACTAACCTTTTCTCTACATCATTCATTTTTTATGGCCATCGTCATATTCGTGAGTTCTTATATAATTTGCGGTAGTGTATTTGTATTATTGCGGAAATGGTTAAAATGATTTTAAAAAGCTATCTTGAATAGAAGATAGCTTTTTTGTTTGTAAAATGTAAACATATAAAGGGACTTCTACCTTGTAAATGGTCAGAAAAATTTGTTAATATAAAATGTATAGTGATGTAGTTATTTTTTATATAATAACTATGGTTATTCTCGTGAATAAAGGGGAATGAGATATGTCTCAAGATAATGAAAAAAGTAATCTTGGATTGTTGTTGAAAAAATTACTTAAGGAAAAGTCTTTATCGATGCGAAAACTTAGTGCGCTCACTAATATTGATACCGCTACAATTTCAATGATTATAAATGGTAAGCGAAAGGCGAATCCGAAGCATTTGCAAAAGTTCGCAGAGAGCCTTGATGTTCCGGTAGGTGATTTGTTTGTAGCGGCAGGTTATTCTATTGACACGAAACAGGAGGAGCAATCTGATATTCACGTTTCCATTAATAATATTGAACATTTACTTGAATCTGCTCAGCTATATGATCAAAAGTTTAGTATATCAAATGTAGAGCAGCAGTTAGCGAATTATGAACAATATTCGCAAACAGAAGAAGGGAAAGAAACAATTGAAAAGGGGTTTCTTGAAAAGATTCAAAAGGTAAGCAGTATCGGCCCATTTATTAATGATTTGAAAGAATTGTACGAGAGATTTTCGAAGAAGAAAGGAACGACTGCAGAACTTGCTTTAATGGGAAGTGCGCTCATTTACTTTATATTATCGGTCGATGTAATCCCAGATTATATATTTCCAATCGGCTATTTAGATGATGCGGTTGCGGTACAACTCGTTTTAAATGCACTAATGAAAAGATAAGATGTTTATATGAATAGATAGATAAAGATATTTATATACCAATAGTTTGGGATAATTGTATCGTTATGAATATACGAAAAAGGTGTACCCCGTGTTAGAACGGAGTACACCTTTTTCGTTTTAATTAGCCGATTTTTCTACATACTCATAAGCTTTCTCCCCATGCATTGAAATATCAAGTCCCATATGTTCCTCGTGCTCATCTACCCGGACAGGGAGGAAGAAGTTAATTGCTTTAATAATCGCGTACGTCATTATAATTGTGAACGCATATGTTGCGCCGATTGCTACAAGTTGTTTAAACAGCAACGCGGCGTTTCCGTAAAATAATCCGTTAGCGCCATCGCTGTTTACGGTAGTAGTTGCAAATAGTCCTGTCGCAATGCCGCCCCAAGTTCCGCCGATGCCGTGACATCCAAATGCATCGAGTGTATCGTCGTATCCGAATTTTGTTTTTAAGAAAAAGACCGCTCCGAAGCATAATACGCCGCCAATTGCTCCGATAAGAAGAGCTGAGAAAGGTGTAACGAACCCGCAAGCTGGTGTAATAGCGACTAGACCGGAAACGGCGCCACAAGCAGCTCCCATCGCAGTCGGTTTTGATTGGAAGAACCACTCTGAAAGCATCCAAGTTAATGCTGAGGCAGCAGCGGCTATATTTGTATTAATAAATGCAGTTAAAGCTACGTCGTTTAAGGATAATGCGCTGCCGACGTTAAAACCGAACCAGCCAAACCATAATAAGCCTGCGCCTAACATTGTAAATGGCAAATGGTGAGGAGAAGAACCATTTATGTTTTTTCGTTTTCCGAGGAAAATAGCTAATACAAGACCAGCAACTCCGGAAGTGATGTGAACGACGTTTCCGCCAGCGAAGTCTAGTGCACCAAGTTCCCTTAGCCACCCGCCGACGCCCCATACCCAATGAGCGACAGGATTGTAAACAATCGTTGTCCATAAAAGGATAAAAATAAGAAAGGCAGAAAATCGCATTCTTTCAGCAAATGCACCTGAAATTAAAGCTGGAGTTAAAATGGCGAACATGAGTTGAAACATCATGAATAAATTGTGAGGAATAGTAGATGAGTAGTCTGGATTTGGTGCGTAGGTAACTCCGTTTAGACCGAACCAATCAAGTGTACCGATAAGCCCGTGCCAATCTGGTCCGAATGATAAAGAATAGCCGATAACAATCCATTGAATCGAAACGATAGCCATTGCACTATAACTATGCATCGTTGTACTGAGTACATTTTTGCTGCGAACCATACCTCCATAAAAAAGTGCCAATCCTGGTGTCATCAACATGACCATTACTGTCGTCACAAACATAAAAACTGTATCTCCCATATTCATGAGCTCTCCTCCTATGATGTTAGAAAAAATAACATCTTTTTGTTATGTTTCATATCATATTCGAAAAAGAGCTAAAAATCAACTAAAAATTCAGAAAAATATATACATGATGTTAGAAAATATAACATAGATTATTTTGTGAGGATTGAAATCGACATATGCGTTTCTCTTGGATAATTGGTATAATATTCTTACAATTAAAAACTTGGGGGATGCGTGTGGGAAAAATACGGACTAGGAAACTATTCATTTGTTTTTGCTTAGCTTTTGTTTTGTTTGTACCAATACATACTTTTGCAGACGAAAAAAGAGAGTGGAAAGATGAAGTTATATACTCCATTATGATTGATCGCTTCAATAATGGAGAACCGAAAAATGACAAACAATTAGAAGTTGGTAATTTAGAAGGGTATCAAGGCGGGGATATAAGAGGAATTATAAAAAGGTTGGATTACATAAAAGAAATGGGTTTTACTACCGTTATGCTTTCGCCGCTTTTTGAAAGTGGAAAGTACGATGGATTAGACGTGCGAAATTTTAAAAAGGTAAATGAACATTTCGGGACAGACAATGATGTGAAAGAACTTGTAAAAGAAGCTCATGCAAAAGGAATGAAAGTTGTATTTCAATTTCCGCTTGGAGAAAACGAACGACAGGTAATTGACGCAATGAAATGGTGGATAAAAGAAGTTGATTTAGACGGAAGTTATGTTATACATAGTGAAAAAAAGCCGCGTTCCTTTTGGGATAACGCGCAAAAAGATATGCAAGTGATAAAGAAAGATTTTCGTATTATGACAAAGGAGGATAGCGAATACAACGAAAAAATCGTAGAATCGTTTTCCGAAGCGGATGTATCGGTGAAATCGTTATACGATGTGAGTAAAAAAGAAGGGGAATTTGTTACGTTTTTAGATGATCAAGAAACAAAAAGATATGCGCGTATTGCAAAAGAAAATATGTATTATCCGCCATCACGTTTAAAACTGGCGCTTACTTATTTGTTAACATCACCTGGGATTCCGAATTTTTATTACGGAACGGAAATTGCATTAGATGGAGGAAGTGTACCCGATAATAGACGATTAATGGATTTTAAGTCAGACGAAAAATTTATGCAGCACATAACAAAACTAGGTGAAATTAGGCAGGCGAGACCGTCTTTACGACGCGGTACGTTTGAGCTTCTGTATGATAAGAGCGGGATGAGCATACTAAAACGAAAATATAAAGATGAAGTAACTTTAGTAGCAATTAATAATACGAAAGAAACACAAAAAGTCTCCTTACCTGCAAGTGCAATTGGTGAAAAACAAGAGTTAAGAGGATTGTTACAGGATGAAATTATAAGAGAGGAAAACGGAAAGTTTTATCTCGTTTTAAAACGTGAAGAATCAAACGTGTATAAAGTTAACGGAGAAACAGGTGTGAATTGGTTATTTATCTCCTTAATCGTTGGTGTGAATGTATTATTTATTGCGTTTCTAATTGCAGTTAAAAGGAAGCGTAGATGAGATGAGAAATTACTCGCTCTATGTTCATGTCTTCTTATTGTATTTGTAAGTTTGTTCGGCGGGGCAATAGTGTTATTCTGTTGATATGAAATTTCTTAAGAGAAACGACGTGAGAATGAAAACGTCCCTAGTGAGAGGAGGGCTAGGTTAGGAAGAGGATTTTCTTCCTAACCTGTTTTTTGTGTTAGCACCGATAGGGAAGAATCTTTGAAGCAATCAATAATTGCAACTATATTAATTTTACATTACATTAAAAGTTAGAGAATACTCTTATACTAATACAGTGCTAAATAGTAGGTGGGAAAATGGAGTTTTACGATTTGGGTATTACCATTAAAGAGCTTAGAATTAAAAAAAATATATCACAATCCGAATTATGTCATGGAATATGTTCGCAAAGTCAAATTAGCAAAATAGAAAAAGGTGTGATTTATCCATCTAGTATATTGTTATATCAATTATCAGAAAGACTTGGTATTGACCCAAATAATATATTTGCATTAACTCAAAACAAAAAATTAAAATATGTAGAAAATGTAAAATGCGTAATAAAAGATTGCTTAAAGCAAAAACAATACAAAGAACTTTATGAAATAGTGAAAAAAGAGAAAAACGAAAATAACTTCCAATCAACAGAAGATAAACAATTTTTAATATGGCATGAAGCGATTGCTATATTTATGGTGGATAAATCAATAAAAACTGCTTTAGATTTTTTAAATAATGCATTAAAATTAACTGTAACTAATTCTGATTTTTTATCAGAAAGAGAAATAGATATTATGCAGACAATTGCTATATTGCATGGGGAAAATAAAGAATATGAAAAAAGTATTAATATATTAAGAAGGTGTTTAACTAATTTTAATAAGTTAGATTTTCCTAGAGATAAAGAAATTAAATTGAAAATTATTTTTAATTTAGCAAAAATTTTAGGTCATGCAAATCAACATGAAGAGGCAGTAAAATACAATGATATGGGTATCAAACTAGCTATTAATCTAAATACTTTATATTTACTAGGTGAATTATACTATGGAAAAGCTTGGAATTTATTGAAAATTAAACAACCTAATGAAGAAGATGTTGCAAATAACATGAAAAAAGCATTATTTATATTTGAACTAACAGAAAAAGAAAATCTGATAAAAATGGTTAAAGAAAAATATTTTGAAAACCAAACTGAAAAAAGTCACTCATAATTCATTTGGAAATCACTTGAAATATAATAAAACCTACAGGGGAAATCTCTGTAGGTTTTATACTTATAAACTTGCTTCTAAAATATTAGTGCTTAATATAAATTTTTGAATAAGAGTTTACTTAGCGCTTTAGCGTACTTTTTTATTTTGAAGCATGCATCTTTATTAAAGATGTATGCTTCTTTTTAAATCCATCCGAATATTATTGGTTCAAGTCGGAGGAAGGTACTTTGGGGTGTCTTTTCTTTAGATCTTTATCATTAACTATTTAATGTTTTTTAAATGATTACATGACATATTTTTTTTGTACCAAGCTTTGTTGATACAGTTAGATTTATCCGTTAGTGTATTCGTATTATTAGAACATCCTACAGTATTTAGGGAGAATGTGGCTAATAAAAACCATAATATTAATTTCTTCAAAAAACCACTTCTAACTCTTTTTTAATTAACATTTTTGAGATCCTTACTAATTTTACATTACATTAAAGGTTGGGAAATATTCTTATACTCATAAATTGTTACGTTTTGGCGGGGAGAGGAATTATGAGTTACAGCGATTTTTAAGATGACTTTGGCCCAGGATGTGGTTATTAAGAAAAGTAATTCAAATTGAAGGGGAAACGTCTTAAGGTATATTTTTCTTATTTTCAATAAGGTCTGCTAAATACATGTATAAAACAAATTCTACAATAAGGCCTAGTTTAATCATGCGCTCACTTGTAAAGTATTCGTATGGTTAGACTCTGTTCACTTAGTGATTTTCACCGCATATACCATTTTTCTATGGTTTGTTCTCGGAATATTGTCTCTACAAAACAAAAAACTCCTCTAATTAAGAGGAGTTTTCTTTTTAGCGGTAGTTAATGAACTGTACGTCGATTGGTAAATCAGCGCTACGAACAGCTGCGATTACTGCTTGTAAGTCATCACGGCTTTTCGCTGTAACACGTACTTGATCATCTTGTACTTGTGTTTTTACTTTTAATTTCATTTCTTTAATGATGTTGTTAATTTTTTTAGCGTTATCTTTATCGATACCTTGTTGAAGTGTTGCGCGTTGGCGAACAGTGTTGCCAGTTGCAGCTTCAACTTTTCCGTAATCTAAGTTCTTAATTGGAACGTTACGTTTTACAAGTTTAGAGATAAGAACGTCTTTTACTTGCTCTAATTTAAACTCGTCATCAGAAGTTAAAACAAGTACTTCTTTTTCTAATTTAATATCACTTTTACTTCCTTTAAAGTCATATCGGTTTTG
>WPCH01066637.1_pt1 | contig 14274 bp, 14 predicted proteins | sample 5399881 | NCBI WGS metagenome assembly WPCH01 (sample SAMN12869468, study PRJNA574797) | sludge metagenome | isolation source: wastewater treatment of pH5 | place: China:Beijing | collected 2019-05-20
TATTTACCTTAGGCGCAGCAGAAATCATCCCTTTTGACACTTCTACGAATATCTCGGTGTTCATTGAAAATACAATCTTCGGCTTATGTGCTGGGTACCTTGTAGCCAAGTGGGGTGAAGTCAGCTAGCGCTGACATAACAAACCATGGCACTTTGGCAAGTACCCTACCACAACTAGCCGCGCATTGCAGTTCCATCCCACCTATTGATCGCATCCACGCAGGCGTCGACAATACTTGGATCGAATTGTGTGCCTGCATTCTTCCGCAGCTCTTCTATGGCCTCTAGCTTGGTGCGACTTTGTCTATAGGGACGTTCACTCACCATGGCATCATAAGCGTCAACGGCGGCTACAATTCTAGCCTGTAATGGTATATCTTTCCCTTTGATTCCTTTGGGATAGCCTAGGCCATCCCATCTTTCATGATGCGCTAACACGTAGGAAGCAATGTCCGCCATATCATGGACAGCACCCAAAAGTCTATAGCCCACTTCTGGATGTCGCGTGATCTCCTTCCATTCATCCTCTGTAAGAGCCCCAGTTTTATTTAAGATTTGCTCGTCGATGGCGATCTTTCCGATATCGTGAAATAACCCGACAATTGCCAGCTCCTTGACTTCTTGCTCGCTTAGGCCAAGTTCTCTACCTACATGTTGGCATAACGCACTCACTCTCTTGGAGTGTTGCTCCTCCCGTTCGTTCTTTTCGTACAGGGCTACCATCAAAGCTTGAATGGTTTCCCCTCGGATTCCCGAACTTTGAAACAGCTTTGCACGGTACATATGCTTTTCTGCGTTCTTAAAAACAGCACTAATATCTTCGTTGACCTTAGTATTGGTAGACCAACCAAGAGCCATGGAGATAGAAATAGATTCTATCTTCTCTTTCTGTAATGCCCTTTCGATTCTGCTCACCAACAACCCAGTTTCTTTCGCTGTCGTTCTAGGCAATAGAATAATAAACTCATCGCCACCCCATCTGGCAATGACATGCTTGGCACGACAAGTTCTCTTGAGGACTTGTGCCGCTCTTGTGAGAAACTGATCCCCCACTGCATGTCCAAAGGTATCATTAACAAGTTTTAGATTATTTAGATCAGCCATAATTACCGAGAGGGGAAGATTTTTGGCACTGTCCCATTCTTGCAGTTTTTCCTCGAAGAAGCGCCGGTTATATAGCCCGGTCAACTGATCACGGTAACTTAGATATTCGATTTCCTCCACTCGACGCTTCTCGTCTGTTACATCTCGAAAGACAAGTATTGCGCCAGTAACTTCACCATCGCTGTTTCTAATTGGTGCTGCACTAGTGGCTATGGGCTTCTCCACGCCACCTTTGGGTAACAAGATAGTGTGGTTGCCCAATTCCAATGCATTTCCCGCACTTAAAACCTTTTTAAGCGAATCTTCGCATGGTTCTCTCGTACACTCATCTATGATCTTGAAGACATGTTCAAAGGGTTGACCCAGAGCCTCTGGTCCCCATCCGGTGAGAGTACGAGCCACGTTATTGATCATCTCTACTCGCCCATTTTCATCGATTGCAATCACACCGTCACCTACCGACAACAAAGTCGTCTTAAGGCGCTCTTTTTCTTCTATTAGAGCTATCTCGCTTCTTTTTCGTTCTAGACTTGTCCATACACCGTTCATTAGAAGTGTGATCTGCCATATGTCCATGTCATCATAGCCTGTTTCCTTATCGGCCAGTCCGATGACTGCTACAATTTGCTCTTGATCAAAGATGGGTAGTGCCATGAAATTGGTTGATCGCTCACTTGAACAGTCCTGGTTATAACCGTTAACAATAGTGGGTTTCCTGTACTTTACTGCTTCTTGGCAGATTCGTTTTTTAGATAGCCTGCAGACTCCTTTCTTATCTTGATCCTTAGATAACCAAGTACATAACGTGAACTCCTTTGCCTCTTGGCTGTACAAGCATATGCACCCACTCTTACTGCCCGTAAGCCCGATGGACTCGGCCAAGGCATGATCTAACAATCCCTGTACTGAGTCACTTGGGTGCTGCAAAATGCGTACCAAACTTTCATTCCGTTGTAGGTTTTGATGTGTCTCCTTTTGGGCTTGTCGTCTCTGCAAAACATTAACAACCAACAAAATGATGGCAAGAAGTTGCACAAACACTAAAGTAAACAGCAAATACTGGCTCCTTTTTTGAGAAGCCTTTAAAGCAAGCTCGGAAGCTTTTCGGTCCGTAATGTCTAACAGTGTACCAAACACAGAATTCGTATCGGGATCGTATTCTCCCATAGAGTGAACATCGATGAGTGTTCCATCTTCGGGACGCATGAGTTTAAGCTCAATGTCGTAGGGTATGCTATCTTCAATAAGCCCTTTCAAAGCCTGTTCCCGCACTTCTCGGTACTCGGGCATGGTAATCTCATGCAAATCTGGGATGGGTCCACCACTGACCAGACCAAGAATCTGTTCGGCCCCGGCGGAAAGAAACAGCTTATCGTCAGAGAGTCTAAACTCCCATGAACCTAAGCCTGTAATCATTTCTGCTCTCCGCAAACGATCATTTCTTTCTAGAAGCTCTTGTTCTGCGGCCTTGCGAGCAGTGATGTCGTTGATAATGGAGAACAGTAGATTTTGCTCTTCGTCTGTGGGATAAGAGCTTACTTCAACGGTACGGATTTCGCCACTAGCCAAACGATGTGGGAATATGAAGTAATTCCTCTCTTCACTGGCTGCTGCAAGCCGTTCTTCTGCCACTTCCTCCGCTGAATACATGTTGATCTGCTCAATGTTCATATTTTGTAGCTCTGCTACGGAATAACCATAAAACGCCGCCGCTGCCTGATTTGCATCTATGATCTTCCCAGAGTCAACCTCTACAAGAAGCATGATAGAGCCATGCTTGTTAAAGACTGTTCCCCAAAGATCTCTATCAATGAGGGTACTAGTAGTTCCAGGCTCTGCAATCGAAACTACGGCAATACAAATAACGACTAGCAATGCCAATTTTCGCCACAGCACAAAATCCCCACCCTTATTCCTTTTTCCACTATTCTAGGCGAAACCAAGCAACAATTTTCTCCAAGGCATGGGCCATCTGCTGTAAGTTTCCAGAGGAGGATCCAATTTCTGCAACTGAGGCTGATTGTTGCTCAGTTATCGCTGCAATTTCCTGGCTACCGCTGCTTAACTGCTCGATATCTTCCGCCATGGCTTGCACCCCCTGGTAATGGTGGAGACCCGCAATTTGCTCCCCAAGACCTTCGCTAGTCTACAGGGTGTGTTCTATAGCACCGCGGCCGAAACAGCTTCATGCTGATTGACATGGCCATCTTCCTTTCTTCATTAACCGAAGCGGTCGGCTGATTGCGCAAATATGAGAAAGGCATATAAGTAATAAGACTCAATAGTTTCAGGTTACAATTGTTGCAAAGGCAACCATTGGGCAAAAACAATCGTTTACTTAACTCTGCGAGCCATATCTGCAATCAACTCATAAGAACGCTTACCCCTGAATCTCACTACGAGTTCCCGTGAATCCTCCATTAGTCTCTGAACACAGGGCTCATCAATACTCATGGGACATTTACACTTGTTTGGTCTGTCCGCAAGCTGGTGAAGGGTTTTCATTCCCCTATCGGTTGCTTGGATAAACGTATACAACGATTCTCCCAAACAAACCTGTTCCACCAAGTGGTCCCGTTCTAGGCCGGCAACGATCTCTTCGATCTGTTCTTTAGTATACGTGGTTAATCTAGCGATATCAGCAAGGGTGGTGGTATCGGATAAAGTTGTCATCCAGAGCACTTCTAAGTCGGCCACACTTAAACCTAAGAAAGCTGCACTCCGGCTCATACAACGCTCTAGCTCCTGGTGTAAGAGGCCATGCATAAAGTAGAACTCAAACATGTCTTTACAAGACATTTCCCTATGTCCCCCCTATTAAGAACTTAGCTTGTCTCTTTCTTTAGCTTATTGATTAGCTCCAAAGTGCTACTAGGAAGGTGCTTCATTTGCTGTATATTTTCCATATAATTATGGCCGTACACATAGCGCGTCAACTTGAACGCGGTGCGGGCAAAAGCCTCTCTTTCTTCTTCGTCAAGGAGTAAAAAACCTTGAGCAAATGCCAACCCCTGCCCTTGGAGGTGCTTTTCAGCTAGTTCTAGCTGAACTTTTCCCCCCAGCTCGGTAAGTGTAAAGTCCGAATAGCGGCGATCTTGCCCAGTTTTACGGGCAACAAGCCCATTGCGCTCTAATGAATAGACACCTTTGGAGACTGTTCCCTTATCTCTTTGTAATATAAAGGATACTTCGGTAACAGTACTTTCACCAAACAGCCAAATGGCCAACAATATTTGCTCCTCAGTCACTGTTAACCCTGCGTCCTGTGCAACCTTCACCCAGTCATCATAGATTTCATCCCAGAGAAGACGCAAACAACAGATCGTTACAAAATCGAGGCTTTCCCGCGGATTATCCATGGAGTACCTCCTAAGTTCAAATGTAGGATACATCTTCGCGAAAACAATCCATCTACATATTAGAATGAAACAGATTGGAAGAACAAGGTTATATTAAAATTTATTTATAAATATGTATGTTTTTAGTTTTCGGGCAAATCAGCTACGGAATCATGGAGATTCTGAAGCTCATTAATAACCCGCTCTAGCTCCTGACTTTTCAACTTATCCGATTCAATGAACGATCGTAAACGGATCTTCTCGAATTTGTTTTCATTAATGCGCTCCGAAATCAGCGACAAAACCTTATCTTTCATAAGAACATGCTCCTTTATCACAAATGCAATTCGTCTATAGAAATAGAAAGACCTTTTCCGGAAAATGATCCAGAAAAAGTCCAAAAACAAGGTAACCCGGCGATCATAGCTTTAAAGTAGCCTTAGACCCGTGGCTTTGCGTCTGCTCCTTTAAGAGCGTTTGCCTTTTTCTTTCATCAATTATTTTAAATTCATCTTGACACATATCGATCACGAAGTCAAGTTCCGAAGGAGGTTACCCTACTCTTGTCTCGGACTCTTTAGTCTGTCAATTTGAAGTGCTCCACTAGTTCGGATAGCTTTGCACCCATATCCGTTAAATTCTGGGCGGAGCTTGCTACCTGCTCCATAGATGCGGCCTGTTCTTCTGTAGCACTAGCGATCTCGTGACCACTGTTATTGATCTCTGCCAAACCTGAAGAGATCTCCTGCACTTGGTCTACAATGTTTTCCACAGACTCTAGAATAGAACGCAAGATCCTACCGCTTTCATCAACACTTCTTAAAGCCTGGTCAGCTCGATCCGCACCATCATTCATGCCCGTAACAGTAATAGATATTCCACTCTGAATTTGATTGATCAGAGAGGTGATTTCAGAGGTTGCTATTGCCGATTGCTCTGCCAGCGTTCTTACTTCATCAGCCACAACCGCAAACCCCCGTCCATGTTCTCCGGCACGAGCGGCCTCAATTGCTGCATTAAGAGCCAAGAGGTTCGTCTGATCAGCGATGGCGCCGATCACGTTTACGATGCTACCAATTTGATTAGAAAGTGAACCCAAGCCTCCTACCTCCTTGGCTAAAGCTTGTGTGTTTTTGCGTAGCTCTCTCATCTGCTCAACGATCTCCTCAAGTGCCCTTTCGCCTTGAACCGCCTGATTCGATACGTCCTGGACGTTATGGCTCACGCTTTGGGCATTTGTGTTCAAGCCATCTAATGTGCTGGCAAATTGGTTGGTGGTACTGGCTACCTCTTCAACCGAGGCACTTACTTCTTGGGAAGCAGCTGCCATCTCCTCACTCGTTCCCGCCAGATCCATTGTAGCACTTGCGACAAGGCCCATGGCACTTCGCATGCTTTCAACTGTTTTATTGACAGCAGTGGCAACCAACCCTACTTCATCGTGGGATTCCACTTTAACTTCCATGGTTAAATCGCCATCTGCTACTGCTTCGATTACTTCTTGTACTTTTTTGAGTGGGTTGGCTACCTGCTTGCCTAGAAACGCAGCTGCTATGACCCCAAATACGATAAATAGGATCGAAAAACCAATTAGAAGCATCCTTAACTTTTCAACATTGGTCAATACATCATCTTCCATAGCACCTACGCCAACGGTCCATGCGGTAGTAGGAGTTGGAGCTAAGCCAAAAATTCTTCTAGCGCCGTCGTCTAACGCATACCGTACCACACCATTGTTACCAAGACCCAGTTCTTCTATAGCTCGTCCTGCATTCCTATAACCTGTGTCTGAAAAGATGTTAACTTGTTCCATAACCAGTTCACGATCGGGATGAGCGTAAAAAACACCATCGCCACCTATTATGTATGCCCAGCCATGATCGCCAAAACCTAATCCGTCCGTAATATCACTAAGGACAGTACCATCTCTTCTAGCAATCAGTACACCGACAACTTGGCCGTTGTTCTTGATGGGAACTGCATACATTAGAACAACGCTATTTGTGACACGACTGACAATAAGGTTCGATACCGCGTTCTCCCCATTAAAGGCAGAAATCACATAATCTCGATCACCAAGGCTTGCAGTAGACCCGTCACGATATCGTGCAGTACCATCGCGACTAACGATACCTAATTCCAAAAATTGAGGTAAACGCTGAATTTCACTTTGCAAAACAGCTTGTTGTGCCTGCCACTCCATAGTCGCCACATCAGGTCTCGCTGCAATGGTCTCTAAAATGGATAAATTAACCTCAAATCTACCCTCTATATATTCACCCGCTTGTTTAGCTTGCATGATCAGAGCTTGCTCAACCTCTTCGACGACGGCAGATGAACCATTGGTGTACGCTAATATTCCCAATCCAACGCATATGACAAGCACTAATATAGCTGCATATACTGAAATTTTTAAGGCGATGCCTCTCATCTTCAACATTATTCTCCCCCGCTTATGTGTGGTTCCTAAAATCTACTGATTTCCCATCAAAAGCCAACACCAGCTTCACCCAGCCAGGCTTCAAAAAACGACAATATTCTATGCAAATTATTTTGACAAGTTAATGAGAATCCCTCCTCGAAGGAAAGAAAAACATGAGAAAAGGGACTTTTTATCATATCCTCCACTTCCTAGTTGCAACCACACGCTCCACGACCTAGGGCTCTCGCACTAGGTCTATTTAATTCCCATTTCTTCTAGAAGTGAGATCGCAGTCCTAATTGCATCTTCGCATACTTCTCCTTTGTTACCGGCGAATTTAGCCGCTGCCCGAAGATCCCTCACATCATATCCGAGGAGCTCTCGACAAAGAAGCGTGCCTTTTCTCTTTGTATACTCCTCCATGAACTTCAAAGTAAGTTCAGAACACTTCCTTTTTGCAGCCAAGTCATCTGCTCGACATTGTCCTTCTCTTAAGCCAATGACCATGACTGCACCCGTGACTGCACCACATACTTCGCCACAGCGCATGCCTCCCCCAAAACCAGAGGCTAGCTTCAATGCCAGTTGTACTTCACCTTCCTCCACGGAACAAAATGGTCCAACAACTGATTGAGCGCAGTTGAATCCTCCATTAAATAGACCCATGGCAATGTCTGTTTTCCTGCCCATGCGTATCCGCCCTTCCTCTCATTTCGCAGCCCCAATACTCACGGCGCGCATGTTGTTATTCATTGGAGAAGTTCAAGCTAGTAGACACAAATCCTGCTGGAGGGCCATAGCCTAAACAAGGTATCTCCATCCCAAATCAGAAAATACGGGATCGCCTTCCTATAGCACGTTTCACTCGGAGACATACTCTGTACCAAGAGATTGATGAAAGCAACATCAATCCAAATTTCGAAAGGAGATGCTCATATGGGTTTTATTACAAATCAATTATCCCCCCAAAACTTCCAAGATCATTTGCTGAAAACTTTAAAGGTGATTTGCCAAGAACAGGTTCAACAGCCAGATAATCAAGTGACAGTTGCCCTAGCTGCCGCCCCCATCGAACCAGTAACTGTAGCAATAAATCCCCTTTCCTTCAATGCTCTAGTGGACCAAGACAAAGTTTTCAACACTTGGGAACTGGAAGTCGTAGTGACAGGCGCTACGGGAATAGTAGAAACATTTGAAGTAACGTATCAAGAAGACGCCGTAGTCTGTCCTGTGGACCTCACTCAGTGGCCAGGGCAAACTGTTGTGCAAAAACACGATGTCGAGTTTAGAATCATTGGCGATCCAATCATTGATGGGACCGATGTAACTATCAACTTCGTGATCAACTACTGCTTGGTTGTTGCTAAAGAAGTTCTAGTCAGAGTTAATGGTGCCATCTTATTCTGCTAGCTAATGACATGGTATACCAAGAAGCCTCTGCGCAAACCCACGCGGAGGCTTTTTCCTGCCTAAATCCAGGAATTGACTCCTATAGCACAATTTTCCTAATCACATATCTTTGAAGTAGGAGGGAACTCCCAAACTAAAGTTGATAGGGGAGAAACTGAATGGCCAATGTTGATTTAATTGAGGAACGGAAACATCAGCAACGTGTGAAGGTCCCTATGGTCATAGATAAGGATTGCTGTGTGCAAGTGGTTGGAAGAACAAAGATTGAAGGGCCAGCTAATCTATCCTTCGTCGATGGCCGATTTGAATCTGGTGGGGATAAAGTCATTGTAAAGCTAGTGCGCGGTACTCGTTCACCCGAACTGCTGAGTACTACAATTATCCCTGGTAAAGTAATGAACACAGGGGTAGTCTATGCAGATTTAGTAATAACATCACGCGCCGGAACAAAGCTAGCTTCTCAATCGAATATACCCATCTTGTGGCACGATGTTCTTCCAAGTCCTGGTGCAGAACCTGGAGATATCGTGCAGAAACACGATTTTCTGATTGAAGGTTTTGAGGATGTTGTTGCCTACTGCGATTGTGACGGTAAATTTTGGCTGGTCTTAGCTGTAGTCGTACGATACTGTCTAGTTGTTGCTAGTGAAAGGATTTTAAAGATTGAGGCTGCCGAAACATTCTGCTAAGTTCTGCGAGTACTTCAGAAGGATGGTGTGATAAATTGGGAAAGGTCAAAAAGAAACGTACAATCAAAGCGCTGGTAGTTAAAGCGGAGCGAGTCGTGCAGAAAGTTGGAGAGATCCAAATAGCTTCACCTCTGGGCGTTAAGGTAAATCACATGACAGGCGAGCTAGAAACGCCTGTAGAACTGAAACTTATTGATAAGCCCGTGTTCACCCCGACAGTAGTTTGCGATAAGCTGATCAACCAGGGTTTACAGAAAGCTTGTTTAGTTGTGCAGAAAACTGGACGTGCAGACTGTGTTTTTTCGGTCTCATCCAAGATCAACCTCGATATCCCAATTTTCAGCATGCATGATATACCAGACATCAAGAGCGGTGATCATGTCCAAGAGAAAGCAGAAGTCGAATCCATAGACATCCGGGGTATCAGAGATCCTAACTATCGTGGATGTGAACAGAAGGACATTTTGATTATCAGGGTAGTTTACAAGGTAAAGGTGATCATTGCTAGAGAAGAAGTCATCACTGTTCCCGAACATTGTGAGGGCGAGTACGATGGTTGTTGTATCGAAGAGGCTGACGCTCAAGATACGATCATTAACAAAAACAATATTAATGTCGTAGTTAACCCGTTTAAAAGTTCTAGTAAGAAATATTCGTGGTAGCGGCAGTAGCTAGAAGCCTTTCCTAAAAAGCAAAGGGCGCTGCGTTAACGAGAGGAGGGTATAATGTGGCACGGATTAAGACGAATCTAGTTATTGCAGAAATAGAGGCTATGAAAATAGCAAATCTCGAACTAAAGGCACCGATTGGAGTGGATGTTGACCTAAAAACTGGAGAGCTCACCGAAATTGTACGAGTCGAACCAATTGGCGATCCAGTGCTTAGACCAACAATTATTCCGGGCAAGCTGGTCAACGTGGGGTTTCTTAAGGCAACACTGATTGTGGAACCAGAAGACATGCAAACGCCAATATATTTACCGATCTTTTCCGTAACAAAAATTGATGGGATAAAACCTGGAGATGAGATCGTTGAAGTTGCTAAACTTGAGCACATATCCATCAGTGGTTTGCCAGATGTCGTACCTCTAGGTCATTCTGGATACAATGTAAAAATTTATGTGCGTGCGCTCCTAAAAGTATTGATCACTGTCACGAGAGAAGAGATTGTATCTCTGCCAGAAGACGATCATCCAAATCCGCCAAGATACTCTTCGGGAAACGCAGCAAGATCAAAGGGGACCGCATCGAATAAAAGAAAACCTGCAAACGGATTGAGTCGCGACTATATCTGGAATAAATATTGGGCCTATATGCATCGATGATCGCGGACAGACCTGATGGCTCCTTAGCGCTTAGGCGCATGGGAGCATCAGGCCCTGTTGATAATGTGCCACTACCAGCAGTCGTGTCTAACCTTGTGACCGTCGACAGTGATGTTAATATTGTTGATGTTCACGAGTTTGTTCTTGCTGAACTTGCGGGGTTTAGGTCTGTGACAACCAGGACAAACCACATCAATCTTTATATTATTGATGTTCTTTAGTTTGTTCTCACTCTCTCCATCCTCATGATAACTGGGATTATAGTAATGATAAGGATGAATATGCCCTTGGGAACCCATTCACTTCACCTCCAATATGCCATCCTGTTTAGGTTTCTCACCATAAAGTATGCAGTCTAGGTTGGAGGCGAACTAGCCTTTAATTCCCTAAATTTATCGTTCTTAATGTGAACAAACCCTAGAGACGGCAAAATTTGTTGGGCTCAATCCCAATCCTGCCGTAAGAAGTTCGAAATACCAATTGCACGGTAATTTCCCATTAAATGGGGGGACTGACCCCTTTCCGGGCGTGGTGTCATCCGTAATCGTCACTGTTAGTCAACGCCAGTGCAAAAAACCCGATCTTAGTCGGGAGGAAACCTGAATTGCGGGTCTGACCCTTGGACGCCGTTGGCTAATCTTTAACCCATTCCAGCCAAATCCCTTGCTCGAATCCGCCTTTCTTATCCTTCTTCTTCCGTTTCCGCTCCATGATGTCCTCAAGTGATGATCCAAGTTGCGTTGCCAGACCATCCACGACCTCGACAATATCAGCAAGTTCTTCTAAGTCTCGATCACTATCCACAAACTCCTGTATTTCCTCAAAGAGCTTTGCCTGTAATGCCAGAATTAGTTCATCACCGCTCACAGTAGAAAAGCGACACTCTTTTCCTGTGGCCTGAATTATCATAGGTATCTGATCACGGACGAGTTTGTTATAAATGGGAATGATAATAACCCCCTAATTGCGAGTTTTCCTATGGCGCCCATGTCTACCCTCGCCTGCGTTTCTTCTTGCCTGTTCCAGGGGGTATCAAGCACTTTGACCCATGGCCAATGAGATCTGTTCGCTGAGCCTTTGTTAAGGCCTCGAAGACTAACTTGTAATTTCGTGGGTGCGTATAGTGAATTAAGGCTCTTTGCATGGCCTTTTCGTGCGGGTCTTTAGCCACATACACCTGTTCCATAGTACGAGGATCAAGTCCGGTGTAATACATACAAGTGGACAGGGTTCCCGGTGTTGGGTAGAAATCTTGAACTTGTTCAGGCATCCGCTTGGTATCCCTTATGTATTCTGCGAGTTCAATTGCGGACGCCAAACTAGAGCCAGGATGGCTTGACATAAAATAGGGCACTAGGTGTTGGTTCTTCCCCAACTCCCTATTGTTCTTCTCATATTGCATAGTGAATCGGTCATATACGGCCCTCTGAGGTTTACCCATCTTCTCGAGGACAATTGACGAAACGTGCTCGGGGGCTACTTTCAGTTGTCCGCTAATGTGATGGGCACAAAGCTCCTTGAAGAACTCCTGGTTTTTATCATAAATTAAGTAGTCATAACGAATCCCCGAGCGAACAAACACCTTTTTCACCCCGGGGATTTCTCGTAGACTCCGCAGGGTGCGTAAATATCTTTGGTGATCTACAACAAGATTCTTGCAGCGCCTGGGTACCATACACTGCCTCTTTTTGCAGACGCCATGCTCCTTTTGTTTTACACAGGCACGATCCTGAAAGTTGGCCGTGGGCCCACCAACGTCGTGAATGTATCCCTTGAAATCAGGATCGCCAATAAACTTTTCAGCCTCCTGGACCAATGACTCTGTACTGCGAGCCTGCACCACTCGGCCTTGATGAAAACTTAGGGCACAGAAGTTGCATCCGCCGAAACAGCCTCGATTACTAATCAAGCTAAACTTCACTTCGGCGATTGCAGGTACCCCTCCCATCCTTTCATAGATCGGATGATAGTTACGCGCGAAGGGCAAAGCATAAACCCGATCAAGCTCTGCCTCGGTCAACGGTGCAGCCGGGGGATTCTGGATCACAAAGAAATCACCATAGGGTTCTGCTAGAACCTCTCCGTTACGGTGATCTGTGTTCTCATACTGCAGCACAAAGCTTTCGGCGAAGGCCTTTTTTGAAGAGTTGATTTCTTCATAATGAGGCAAGACTGTGATATCCTTCTCCGGAAGATCAAACAACCTTACTACAGTACCCGGCACATTTGTGATTTTCTGAACTGCTATCCCTTGCTCCAAACGTTTTGCCACTTCGATAAGGGACGATTCAGCCATACCATACAGAAGCAAATCCGCCTTGGAATCGAGTAAAATGGAACGCCTAATGCCATCGCTCCAATAGTCATAGTGGGCTAATCTGCGCAAGCTAGCTTCGATCCCCCCCAAAATGATAGGAACATCGCGATACGCCTCCCGGGCACGGTTCGCGTAAACAATGCTAGCCCGATCGGGCCGAAGACCTCTTTGGCCACCAGGCGAATAAGCGTCTGTGGAACGTCTTTTTTTACCCACAGTATAATGGTTGACCATGGAATCTATGTTTCCAGCGGTGACCAAGAAACCAAGCCTAGGTCGTCCCAAAACACGAAAAGAGTTGACATCTCTCCAATCAGGTTGAGGTATTATGCCCACCCTATACCCGTAGTGTTCTAACACCCTACTGATTATTGCTACTCCAAAGGATGGGTGATCGACATAAGCATCCCCGGTAATTAGTGCGAAATCCACGTAATCCCAGGAACGCTCGGTCATGTCTTCATGATTCAAAGGTAAAAACTGATTCACTGCCTTACCACCTCTCTCCACTTACGAAGCAGTGTCTCATTATAGTAACACGAAAAAGGGCAAATCGCTATTTTTCAGAAGCCATTTACCATTCAGGATTTCAACACCCTACCGGTATCTTTACACAGATGCTGAACCGCACGCCTGCCCGAGTCAGCCGCACCAGGTAATCCTCCAGGAGGCATAATACGTTGCCCTGCGAAATAGAGGTTCTTGAATTTCTGCGAAACTGCAGGATAGGCAGTAATGCTCTTAGCATCCTTTACCACTGTCATCCAGGAGCCATGATAGGTATCGCAATATCTTTCATAGGTAAGTGGAGTGGCTACATCCACCACTTCAACTTTCCCTGCGGTTTGCGATATATGCTTTGCTAGTAGCTCCAAGACCTGCTCAGGCTCAGCCACCCTATCCTTCTCTTCTCGATATCGACCCTCTTCCCTCTGTTTCTTCCAATAATCATATAATCATAGGTGTCACCCAGAAGAGCAACTGTGAGTGCTGCGCTCCCCTTCGGTGCATACCCCTCATACTTGGCATAATTTTAAAACTGATTGTGGTATGTTTCTCCCCATAGACGAAAGGCTCCTCCATAGCAAACGTCATGCTCTCTGGCAAGGATGACAAATCGGCCTTTACGCCTATGCTAATAAATGTGCAAACCATGGGAATGGTCCCCTGTGCGCATGCGATGTGTCACGCGTCATCTAGTGGTTTTTCGAAGAGATCGCCAATGGAACTGAGCGGATCTGCTGTAACTATGACAGCATCCGCAATGATGGTTTCTCCATTTACTATCACACCTATGGCCCTTCCATCTTCAACAAGTACTCTTTCTACACGCTAGCGTTTTATGTCTTTACACAGGCTAGAAATTACCTTGCGATCTTCTGGAGCAAGGGATACCAAGTGTGCTTTTTAACCGGTCAGAGTTGGCATAAAGACAACGAAAAATGGTCCCTCCGGTAAATTCTTGTAGTGTCATCAATTGCACCAAGGTTTCTCCACACCTTATTTAACGGTTGCTGGTCATCGGAGCCGGTCAATCAGTGGAGTCCCCCTTCAAAAAGGTATCCCTTCCGGCGCCAGCTGGTGCAATTACCACCCGGAATTGTGTGCACTTCAAAGAACGTGACGTCAATACCGCTTTGGAGTGCATAAATGCCAGCCGACAGTCTTGC
>WPCH01013908.1_pt1 | contig 14222 bp, 7 predicted proteins | sample 5399881 | NCBI WGS metagenome assembly WPCH01 (sample SAMN12869468, study PRJNA574797) | sludge metagenome | isolation source: wastewater treatment of pH5 | place: China:Beijing | collected 2019-05-20
GACATGCTCGATCAGCAGATTGGGTTCGCCGATATAGAAGCGCCCAGGATGCAGGGACGCCGTGAAGCGGTGCCTGGCGAACTGCATCGCCGTCTGCGGCAGATCAACCAGCTCATGGATCGCGCCCTCGAGTGTCTCGAAGTCGGCATTGTCCAGGGCCATGATCACGCCTTGCAGCGCATGGGCATTACGCAGGAAGAGGCTCAGGTCATGCCGCCAGAGCAGCGCCTCGGAGGGTTCGGCCACCTGCAGCAGGATATTGGTATCGCGTACCAGGGCGACAGCCCGCTCGAGGCGCTGCTCGGGCTCGAGCTCGAAGGCGGCCGCCTCTTCCTCGGCCAGCGAGAACCAGGGGCGTGACAGCCGGTTGAGCACTTCATCCCCATGGCGATGCGTCACCTCCAGCGAGAGGCCGATAAAGGCATCCCCCGAGCCGTCTTCCTCGGCACGCCCGCCAACGCCGATGCCACCCAGCAGGCTGGTGGCCTCCTCCAGCTGCCTGGCCTGGGCAGGCTGCATCGGGTCCCGGACTCCTCCTTCTTCATCGATGAGATCACCGAGTACCAACTCCTCCCCATGGCGGAGATAGGGCACCCAGGCGGTATTGGCCAGGAGGTCGTCTGCCAGTGCCTGGTCAGGGTCTCCCCAATAGAAGTCGTCGACCTCGAACTGCTCCGGAACGACACCGACCCGGATGGCCTGCATGGCCAGGGCATGCGCTTCCAGGTCGTGCTCGAGCAGGGTGATCCGCTCGAAACGACCCTCGTGCCAGCGCTCGGCGACGACTTCAATCTCGTAGCGATGGGCATAACGGCGGCTGACCGCCGACAGGCTCTGGCTCTCCTCGGCAGGAGCGGCTCGTGCCGGGTTCGCCCCTCCTTCGCCCGGGGCCGCTTCGCCCAGGTCGGTGGCTACCCAGCGCCCCTGGTCGTCCTCCCACCAGACCCGCACGTTCGGGTCGCCCGATGACTCCCGCTGGCGTTCCTGCTCATGCCAGGCTGGAAAACCGGGATCCGCGTTGAGCCGCTCCATCAGGCTGACGGCGCGCGCCTGAAGGTCCTGATCGAAGCGGTTCCAGCCGGGCAGACGGGAGGGTGATGGTGCTGGCTCGTCCGAGAGGGTGCCCAGGCGCACCAGCAATTCCCGGGTCTCCTGGGAAAGGGTCACCGGCCACGGCTGGGGACGCTCCTCAAGTGATCGCGGAGACAGTGGAATATCCTGAGACGCCATGACCTCCAGCCGCACCGCGCGGCCGGTGGCCTCGATCAGGCGACCCAGCAGCAGGGAACGGTCCAGATGGTTGCCCAGCCGATCCTGGAGCACGCCGAACTCCCCACGCACCACCCCCTGGTAAGGCACATGGGTGGTCTGCTCCTGAACCCAGCGAACCAGTGCCTCGGGATCCTGGCCCACGACGTCCAGCACGGCCGCCACATCGAAGGTGCCCTGGCCCAGCACATCTCCCAGGATCAGACGAATCTGTCGCTGGGTGGCATACAGCTCGGCGGTCAGCTCCTCAGCCGTTGGACCGGGTTCCTCGGCCCTGGCCACCTCGGCCATCCAGGACGCGACCACGACCGCCAGCGCCAGCAGCCCGCCGCCCCGCAGCACCACCCGGATCGCAGACCTCATCATGCTCACACCCCTCTCTTTCATCCCCGCTCTCCCCCGATCGCGATCTCTACCGATTGCCGAGGCTCCACTCGAAACGACTGGCGCTGCTCGCCGGCCTGGGTCTCCACCACCAGCTCGTACTCGCCGACCTCCAGCTCGACGGGCACGTCGCCGACCCGTCCCCGGGCGACCTCCTCGCCCGTGCCGTCCAGCACCCGCCAGGTGGCCGTCAGGGCATTGGCCAACCCCTCGATCAGCTCGTCGCCGTCATGGCTGTCGAAGTACTCACCGCCGCCCCGGGCCGCGAAGCGCTCGAACTGGGCCTGCAAGCCGATCTCGTCGATATGGAAGCCGACGATATTGAGGCGCACATCCACCCCCTCCTCGATCAGCTCGTCCACCGCCGCGGCCACGTCACCGTCGCAGGTCTCCTCGCCGTCGGTGAGCATCACCACCAGGCGCGTCTGGTCGGCGTAGTCGGCCAGGTCGTCGAGCACCGCCGTTAGGGAGGCCGCCAGCGGGGTGCGTGCCAGGTTGATGGCCTGGATGCCCGACACCGCCTCGCGCACCTTGGCGTGGCTGCCCGCCTCGGGCGCCACCAGCAGCTCCGTCTCGCAGCTATGGGGCTCGGTGTGACCGTAGGCCCGCAGCGCCACCGGCACACGCTCCGGAACGCGCTGATCCAGGACCTGCTGGACGATGGTGCGGGCCACCTCGATACGCCGCCCGCCCTCCATCCGGCGCAGCATGGAACCCGAGGCGTCGAAGATCAGGTGCACCACCCCGGCCGCCACCGCCGGCTGCTCGGGGTCGGCGTCGACCACGGCCAGGCTGCCGGGCTCGGGCGGCTCCTGGTAGCGCCGCTCCACCGCGAGCAGGAACTCGCTGGGGCGGCGCAGCTCGCGCATGCCCGCCTCGAAGCCGCGAATCAGGCTGGTGCGATCGACGGTATAGCGATAGCGTCCGTCCGCGACCTGGGACCAGCTCAGCATCTGGTTCTGGTACCAGCGGTTCTCCTCGGTCGCCTTGCGGGAGCCATGGGTAGCCTCCAGCGTGAAGATCCTCGGCCGAACCCGGGCCAGGGTCTCCCACGCCGCGATTTCGCGGCCGGTCTGCTCGGCGTCGGTAATCAGGAAGATCGCTCGCTGCCCGTCTCGCTGCTCGAGTGCCCGACTGGCCAGCGCCAGGGAGGGCTCCGAGTCGGAGCTGGAGAACCTGCCGTCATAGGCGGCCAGTGTCTGAGCCACCTGCAGCGGCTGTTCGGCCCAGCCGTCGATCAGCAAGGGGCCGCCCAGCGGCAGCATGTTGAAGACCTCCTTGCCGGGTTCGAGCCCCTCGGCGAAGCGGTTCAGGGCCTGGTAGATCGCCGGCTGGTGGCTGGCCACGCTGCCGCTGCCGTCCCACAGGAAGACAATGGAGCGCGGCGGCTCGGTGACCGTCAGGCGGTAGTCGCCGGGTGGGATATCCACCGCCTCCGCCTGACGACGGCCGCCCGCCCGCCATGACCACTCCAGGGGGACCGATTCCCCCTGGGGCCCGTGGAGGCTGACCCGAAGGCGATCCCGGGCCGGTTCCTCGAACTCGAGTGCGAGGGTATTGTCCGGCGCCGCGAGACTCAGGACGTAATGACGGCTATCCCCCGGCTCGGCGACCCACCCTACGACCGAGTCGCCGAGGGGCCAGGGCGAGTCGGCCTGGCTATCGGGGTCCTCGACCCCACGCGACCCGACCGCCTCACCCTGTTCTGCTTCCAGCGGCCCACGGGGCGTGTCCAGCCCCCAGTGACCCAGGATCGAGCGACCACTGCCCAGGGCATCGGCCTCGAAGGCCTGCAAGGCCTCGGGAATTCGCCAACTGGCGCGCCGTTCCCCTTCGGGAACCGCAGGCTCATCGAACACCAGGCGCAGGTAGCGTGCCCGGGGCGCCTCGGGCAGTGCGAGGATCGCCCTCCCCTCCTCGTCGCGATCCAGCGCCCAGTCGGCCTGGTGTTCCCAGGGACCTGCCGGCGACTCGAGGGAGGTATGGACCGAAACCTCTACCACCGGCAGGCCCCCCCAGTCCAGGTTGTCGACCCAGTGCAGCGCGTCGAGTCGCGCCGCCCGGTGCTGTAGAAAGGCGAAGACCATCTCGATGCGCTCGCCGCGAATGCGCTGGCCGCGTCGAGCACGACGTTCACCGGTAATCCCCGAATGGGTATAGCGCTGCCCCTGCAAACCGAGGAGCCGATCGCTCTCGGGCAGGGTATAGATCCAGTGCCCGCCCAGCTCGCGATCGAGCAGGTCATGACGCCGCTCGGCCAGTTCTCCTGAGGGCTCACCCAGCACCCGCAGCTCACCGGTGCCATGACGTGAGCGCCGGCGCTCGCCGGCAGCCAGAAAGAGCGACAACGGCCGCAGCTGCACATAGCGCGCCTCGACCGGCGCCTCGAGGGGAATGAACTGCTCGCCATCGCGGCTATCCAGCTCGACGGTGATCACGGGCGCCAGGGTATCCAGCGTCTCACCCAGGGAGATCTCCACTTCCCGCCAGCGATAGTCGTGCTCGTGGCGAGAGCGCTGGTTGAAGGCCAGGCCATGGACCCGCCCACCCTCGCCGGCTAGGCGGATCGGCACCAGGGCCTCCCCCGCATCGGCACTCATCTCGATGGAGCTGGCGGCACTGGCCATGCCATCGATCAGGAAGTCGCCATGGCGCATGTCGGCGCCCTCGGTCTCCTCTACGAAGTGCGCTCCCAGGGCACTCCAGGCCAGGTCGACCCGGCCATCGAGTGGCGCGGGCACTGCCGGCACCGGAAAGGGATCGACAGGCTCGCTGCCGATGGCCAGGGGCAGGTCGAGCCGCGCACTGCTCGCCTCGCCTGCACGCACGAACAGGCTGACCGGTGGACGCTCCATCAGCGCCGGCGGCAGCTCGAGGGTCAGCGCCAGGTCACGGGACTCCCCCGGCGCGAGTTCCACCACCTCCGGCAGCCCCGAGAGGGTGCTACCGGCATGGCTGAGGTGCGCCTCCAGGGGCAGGCTCAAGGAATCGGCCTCGGTGTTGTCGAGGCTCAGACGCACCGGCACCCGCTGGCCGACATCGGCGAAGGGCGCCAGGGCCACTGCCTCGCTGGCAAGGCTGGCCGCCACCGCCGGCGATTCAGGCTCGCCGGATAAGGGATAGGCAGGATCGATGAGGGTCACCGCCCGGGCGGCACGCCCGAAAGAGGTCTCGAGCAGCACCTCCGTGCCGGCCGGCAGGGTCACCACCGACTGGTGGCGACCTTCACCGTCGCGGATCTCCAGCGGCTCCCCGTCGCGAGTACGGAAGGCCAGGCCGGTTCGCCCCCCGCCCAGTTCACCGATGCGCCCCTCGATCTGCAGTTCACGCGTCGCCTCGGTGACCGGCAGCCGCCACAGGCCGCCGTCTCCCAGGTGCTTGTCGATGACGCCATCTTCCGGCATCAGCGGAAAGCTATCGAGAGCGGGTTCGACGATCGTCACGCCGACACGGTAGGAGGCGAGCAACGCCTCACTGCCCGAGACGGCCAGGGTGTAATCCCCGGGAGGCAACCGCTCCACCAGGGTCGTCGGCTCCACCACCGGAACCCGCAGGCGACGATTGCCCTGCCAGTGAAGGTCGGCGCGCAGCTCGAGCCCGTCGGGGGGCGACACGTCGATCGCCACGAGGTTCTCGCCGGGCAGATGGAAGTGGAAGTGATCCACGTCATCCTCGCCATGAAACTGCCCCTCGATGGCCTCCCCCAGCCAGAGCGGATTGGCATCCTCCGGCCGATCGTTGGGCTCCACCTCCCGACCGGGGGTGAGCTGTCCCAGGGGCAGGGCCTCGAGCCGATAGTCGCTATCCTGCCCTTCCACGCGCACTTGGTAACGCCCCGGCAGCAGCCAGACCGGGCTCAGGCTGCGCCGGTCCAGGGGATCGCCCCGCCGGGACCGCTCGCTGTCGAGGAAGGGGCGCCGTTCGCCGGCAACATAGAGCGCCAGGCGGTCGATGGGCTGCCCCTCGGCACGGATCTCCCAGGTTTGGGGATTACCGCTGACATTCAGTTCGAACCAGCCGACCTGGCCGGCCTGGAAACGCCCCAGGCGGGGCTCTTCGGGGTTCAGCACGGCGGCCCAGTCACGATGGTCATTGGGCACGGCTACCCAGCCGGCGCGGTCGGGCAGTGCCGCCTCGATCAGCCGCACCTCGGTGGACACCGGCGCCTCGGCGCGCCGTGACAGCTGCAAGCGCAGCAGGTAGTCCCCCGCCGGCAAGCGCATCGCATCGAACAGCCCTTCGCCGGGGCCGTCGCGGCACACCGGGTCGCTGCCGTCGCGGCGATCCAGGCAGACCTCTATATCGCGGTCGGTAGCGCCCACCACATCCAGCCGCTGGCCCGCTGCCTGCCCCTCCAGGGAGAAGGCCAGGTACTGATGGCCCCGGCCGCTCGGCACCAGGTCCAGAGTGAGCGTCTCGCCCGGCGCCAGCCACAGCGCCTCCTCCTCGGAGGTGGCCACGGCCTCGACCTCGGCGGCCTCCGGCGCCTCGGCGACCGGCTCGGGGCGCTGGCCGTCTTCCTCCAGCTCCAGACCCACCCGGCCGATGGCCTCCCCCTGCGGGTGACGCAGGTGCAGGCGCCCGCCGGCGGCCAGATCCAGGCGCCCCCACTGGTGCTGTACGGGCGAGTCGGCCTGCAGCTCGGCGAGTCGTTCGCCGGCATCGTTCTCGATCCACGCCTCCAGGGGCGTCCCCAGCTCGCCGAGCAGCTGCAGCCGCCAGAGGAACTCCGCCTCGCTCTCTTCGGTGACCAGGGGTATCACATGCTCGGCGACATCGAGCTGGAAGAACCAGTGCCGCCCCGGCGTCACCTCGAGGTCATCGGCCTCGTCGTGACCGACCCGCCCACGAATATTCAGGCGTCCCGCCTCGATCAGGGTCAGCTGGTACTCTCCCCCGGCCCCCTCGGGGAGAAAGCTGATCAGATGCTCCCCGGGAGGAACGATCAGCTGGCGGCGCTGCCTTCGCGGCTGATCGGCTTTGACCGCCAGGGCCAGCAGCGTCGTTTCGCCGGCGGCGGCCTCTTCGGTTTCCGCCGCACCGAACTGCGAGACGCCACTGGGCTGTGCCGGCGCCTCCTCGGCGGGCCAGGTGAACCTCGCCTCAATGCTCGCCGCGGTATTGCCCTGAAGTTCGATCTGCCACAACCGGTCGGTCTCGCTGTCATCCAGAGCCCACCAGAAGAGGTCACGGTCGGAGCTGGTTACCTCGCCGACCAACCTGGCCTCGCCGCGCACCGCTTGGGCCTGGGCCGGGGTGTCATTGGGCTCCTGGGAGAAGGTCATCCGCGGATAGGCATCGACGACTGGCACCGTGAACAGTGCCAGTAGCGCCACCCCGAGTCGGCCGACGATTCTCATGCCTCCCCCCTTAGGATTCCTTCGGCTGAGTCGAGCCTAATGCACCCTCATCGGGACGACCCCGTTCGTTTGCAGGGGGACAGGTCAAGCGAGGCCGTAGAGGATAGTGACCAACGGGCATCGACTATGGTGATAGTGCTATCTGAATCAGCCACTTCCTTTCAGGAGAAACGTCATGCCAAGACGCTGCCTGCCCTGGCTCGGCCTGCTGTTCTTACCGGGTCTGGCCATGGCCGAGCCACTGCCAACGCCCGAGGAGCATGCCCTGCTCAAGGTTACCGGCAACATCCGCCATACCAACCGGAATGAGGCGGCCCACTTCGACCGCGCCATGCTGGAGACGCTGCCCCGTCATGAACTCGAGACCTCCACGTCGGTGACCGACGGCGTCAACCACTTCGAGGGCTTCCTGATGCGCGACCTGCTGGAGTGGGTCGGCGCCGAGGGGGAAGCCGCCGCCGCCCGGGCCCTGAACGACTACCTCATCGAGATTCCCCTGGAGGATTTCCAGGACTACGACGTCCTGGTGGCCGACACCATGGATGGGGAGGCACTGACGCCGCGGGACAAGGGGCCGCTGTGGATCGTCTACCCGCGGGACGATCATCACGAGCTGCAGGATATCCGCTACGACTACCGCTGGGTGTGGCAGCTCTATCAGATCGAGATCCAATGATGCGACTGCGCCGTCCCGCCTACATGTTGCCCGGCCTGGCGATTCTGGCTTTCGCTACCTTCCTGACCCTCGCCCTGGTGAGGCTCTTCCTGGTCGAGCAGGACCTGCGGGACAACGTGGACGAGAACATGCTCTGGGTGATCAGTCAGGCCCAGGTCGCGAGCCATCGCCTGGACGGCGCGGTCAACCGTCACCTGCTCGGGGGTCCCGACGCTGATCCCGAGCTACACTTCGACATCCTGGTCAGCCGCCTGGTGCTGCTCGACGCCGGCCCCCAGCGGCGCTACCTGGAGGAGATAGGCCTCGCCGACGGCCTGAACCGGGCCCTCCTCCACCTGGAGGCCATGGAACCACTGCTGGCCGATCTCGAATCCATCCCCCAGGCGACAGGCGTGGCGCTCCATGCTCACCTGGAGCCGCTCATGGCACAGCTCAACTGTATCGCCAATGCGGTCATGGTGCAGGAGTGGGAAGCCACCGGCACTCGGCTGGATGCCCATCGCCGCAGCATGCTGCAGGCCATCGCCTCCATCCTCGGCATCCTGCTCAGCGGCCTGCTGCTGGTGGCCCTGCTGATCCACGCCCTTCGTCAGCGCCGAGAAGCCCAGCAAGCCCTGATGGCGCATCGAGACCGGCTGGAGGAGGAGGTAGAGCGCCACATCTGCCGGTACCGGAAGACCGCCGAGGCCCTCGCCCAGGCGTTGAAGCGGGAACGGGGCGTCAGCGAGTTCTATCGCAGCTTTGCCGGCATGGTCTCACATCAGTTCCGCACCCCCCTGGCGGTGATCGACTCGGGGCTGCAGCGCCTGATTCGACGCCATGCCGACATGGCGCCGGCGCGCCGTCTGACTCGCTACCACCAGCTCCGTGATGCAGTCGCGCAGATGACGCGCCTCGTGGAGAGCTCCCTGACCGCTGCTCGCCTCGATGGCGCCCAGATAGAGGCGCAGCCGGAGTCATGTAACCTGACGGACCTGGTGGAACAGGCGTGCCGCCTTCAGAGCGAGGCCCGGGGTGGTTCGCGGATCAGGGTGTCGGGGCAGGGGGCCCCCCTTCAGGCGTGGTGCGACCGCAGCCTGGTCGAGCAGATCCTGGCCAACCTGATTTCCAATGCCCTGAAGTACTCAGCCGCCACGGAGCCGGTCAGCGTCAATCTCGGCGCTGCAGGAGACCGGCTCTACTGCCGCATCGAGGATAGCGGCATCGGCATCCCTGCCGATGAGCTGCCGCGCCTCTTCGAGCGCTTCTTTCGTTCACGCAACGCCAGGGAGATCTCGGGCCTCGGGCTGGGACTCAACATCGCCCGTCATCTGGCCCAGATCCAGGACGGCGACATCACGGTGTCTTCCGTGGAAGGCGAAGGCACCACCTTTACCCTCTGGCTGCCAGCCGCCACCGGGAGAAATCAGGATGTGCATCCCCGCTGACCGAGACGCCCAGCTGGGCCTGATTCTCTGTGCCGAGGATCAGGATTCCTTGCGAACCGATATCTGTGACGAGCTCAGGGAGGCAGGATATGGCGTGCTGGAGGCGACCGACGGCGATGAGACACTGCGCCAGATCCAGGCCGCCGTCCCCGACCTGATCCTCTGCGATATCAATATGCCGGGGCGCAACGGCTACGAGGTCCTGGCCGAGATCCGCCGCCTGCGCCCCGATCTCGCCGATACTCCCTTCGTCTTTCTCAGTGCACTCAGCGACCCCGGGGAGGTGGTGGAGGGCAAGCGACTCGGCGCCGACGACTACCTGGTCAAGCCCATCGACTTCGACCTGCTGCTGGCCACCATCGAGGCACGGCTGCGCCAGGTACGCCGCATGCGCCACAAGGCCAGCCAGGAGATCGACGAGTTGCGCCAGGCCATGGCGCGGCTTCACCAGGAGGCCTCCCACCGGGCCCTGGAGGGCGTCACGCGGGCCCTGGACCTGGTCGCCCCCGGAATGCTGCTGCTGACCCGACAAGGTGAAGTGATGTTCGCCAACCGTGCCGCGCGAGCCCTGGCCGATGAGTCCAACGGCCTGCGTCTCGGTGAGACCCTGTCCGCCACCCGGCCAGGCCAGGCCCAGCGGCTTCGCCGTGTCCTGAGCGCGGTCATGGATGCCGACACCCGGGGCGACGAAGTCGAGTGCCTGCGCCTGCCCCGCCAGGGAGAGCGCCGCGACCTGCTGGTGATGGCCTGCTCGTTGAACCCCTTCCCCCAAGAACCGGCCGCCGTGGTGCTGATCTCCGACCCGGAGCAGCGCTCTCACGTCCCCCAGCAGGTGCTGGCCCGGCTCTTCGGCCTGACCCCCACCGAGGCCCGTATCGCCCTGGCCCTGGCCGAGGGGCGGCGCACCGAGGAGATCGCCACCCAGATGAGCATCTCGACGACCACGGTGGCCTTTCACCTGCGCAACCTCTTCCAGAAGACCGACACGCGACGGCAAGCCGAGCTGATTGCGGTCATACTGGCCGGTGCGATGGCGGTGGCACTGGAGGAGAAGGCCGTCCATCAGGAGGATCATCCAGGGGGCACGCCACACCGGCGATGAGGGTGGTATCATCCGGCCCCCTCGTCCACCGCTGCGGGAGCCCCCATGCCGATTCTCAACGCCATCGTCCATCGTATCGAGAAAGCCGGCGACGCCCCGGCCAGGCTGCTGCCGGCCGAGTCGTCCCTGCCCCTGTCGGACGCCCTGGACGCCCTGCTGGAAGGGCTCAACCGCGCCTACCACGGCAAGACAAAGGCCTGGGGGCACTTCGCTGCCGAGGGCAGCGAGCAGGGCTCGCCGCTGGCCGGCGAGCTGGCCGACTACCTGGCCGACGGCCGCGACTTCGTCGCCCTGACCCGCACCCTCGCCGAACGCCTGACCGCCCTGCTCGACGCCCACCTCTCGGTGTCCGGCGACCTGCTCGTGCTGGAGACTCGATTCGGTGACGGGCACTTCCTGACCCTCGCCCTGCTCCACCACCGCGAGGGCTTCGCCGTGGACCCGCAGCTGGCGCTGGTGCCGGCCCGCCAGCTCAACCTGGCCCAGATGAGCCTGGCGGCACGCATCGACCTCGCCCAGTGGCAGGCGGGCGACTCCCGCCAGTACCTCTCCTGGACCCGGGACCGGGGCGGCAAGGCGCTGGCCGAGGGCTTCGCCGCCCTGCTCGGCGCGGTGGAGGGCGTCGATGCCTCGGGAGAGACTCGCACCCTGCTCAGGGCCTTCAGCGACTATGTGGAGCAGGAGGACCTCCCGGAGGAGACGAGCCGCGAGAAGACCGCTACCCTCATCGACTATGCCAGCGACCAGGCCAGCCGTGGGGAGCCGATCACCCTGGAGGAGCTCTCCGAGCTGCTCGACGAGCAGCAGCCGAAGGCCTTCTACGATCACATTCGCAACGCCGACTACGGCCTCTCGCCGGAGATCCCCCCGGACCGCAGGACCCTCAGCCAGTTTCGTCGCTTCACCGGCCGCGCCGCGGGCGTCTCGATCAGCTTTGACTCGCACCTGCTCGGCTCCAGCGTGGAGTATGATGAGGGCCAGGACCGGCTGATCATCAAGCAGGTGCCCAGGCAGCTCAAGGAGCAGCTAAAACGCCAGGGGTAAGCTTCAACAACCGTTTCATGATCAAGGAGTTCCTTATCGGGTAAGCGATTGCTTACGCGTGACGTAGGTGTTCCCCTGCTCGACCCGTTCGCGCCTGGCAGAACACGGCATTGCCCACCACACTTGCCTGATAGCCAATCTGCAGCAGACAGAGGCTTTCCGATCGTCCAGGCAAGCGGGCATTCACCATGAAGCCACAGGCAGTCTTCCCACAGGCCGGTACAGCATCGCCGCTGAACTGGCGAGCGGAGTTCCACGACCCGGGGATGGAGGCGATGTTCGGTCACTCCATCCTGCCCCACAACGCCTGCCAGCTGCGGCTGGCGCTCTGCGTGATCGCCCTGCTGTTCCTGGTGTTCGCCCTGGCGGACTACATCGTGCTCGGCGCCGGCGAGGCCTTCCACCTCCTGCTGGCCGTGCGGCTGACCACCATAGCGGCCTGCCTGGTGCTGGCCCTGGCGGTTTGGCAGCGGCCGGCGCTGGCGCACCAGGCGCTCCCCGTGAACCTGGTCGCCCTGCTCAGCATCACCGTCCTGCTGCTGACACTGCTGCTGCGGCCCCTCAACGAGGGTATTCACGTCGCCTCCCTGGTGGTCGCCAGCATGGCCCTCTACCTCTTCCTGCCCAACAGGGTGCCCTGGATGCTCGCCGGCAACGCCTACCTGCTGGTCGGCTTTGTGGGTACGTCGCTCATCAGCGCCAGCCTGCCGCCGGCGCTGGTCATGACCAGCCTGCTGCTGCTGCTGTTCACCAACCTGCTGGGCTGGCTCTCCATCACCCACCTTAAGCGGCTCAAGCGGCTCCAGTTCGCCCTGCTGCTGGAGGAGCGCAGCGCCAACCGCCGCCTCAAGGAGGAGATCATCGAACGCAAGGCCCTGGAGGCGCGCCTGCGCTACATGGCCTGTACCGATGGCCTGACCGGCGTTGCCAACCGCCGCCACTTCTTCGAGCTGGCTGCCCAGGAGCTGCGCCGCGCCCGCCGTGACGGCACTCCGCTGGCGATCGCCATGGTGGATGTGGACCTCTTCAAGCGCCTGAACGACCGCCATGGCCACGCCGTCGGTGACATCGTGCTGACCCGGGTCGCCGACTGCTGCCGCAGCGTCCTGCGCGAGTGCGACATCGTCGGGCGCTATGGCGGCGAGGAGTTCGTCATCTTGCTGCCCCTGGCCGATCTCACCACCGCCGCCCTCGTCGGCGAACGGCTGCGGCAGCGGGTCGGTTCCCTGAAGCTCCCCATGCTGGTCCCGGAGACGCCGCTCAGCGTGACGGTGGGGATCAGCCAGGTGCTCCCCGGCGAGTCGCGCCTGGATCCGGCCCTGCTGCGGGCCGACCGCGCCCTCTATGCCGGCAAGGCGGCGGGCCGCGACCGGGTCGTGGTGGCCGGCGCACCGCCGCCCGGGGAGTCCGACCGCCACGCCGGTGCCATCTGGAAGCCGGCGCTCACCGCTATACCCGATGCGGTGCCAGCCACTGATGCAGCTGTGCCGGCTGAAGCAGACCCGGCTGACGTGCGACCTCTCGACCGTTCCTGAAGACGATCAGGGTCGGGATACTGCGGATGCCGAAGCGCCCGGCCAGGGCCTGCTGCGCCTCGGTGTCGAGCTTGGCGAATCGCAGGTGGGGCTCCATCTCCCGGGCCGCCTCGGCGAAGATCGGCGCCATCATCTTGCAGGGCCCGCACCAGGCGGCCCAGAAGTCCACCACCACCGGCAGCTCGCTGCGCTCCACCAGGGAGCGGAAGTTGGCCTCGGTCAGCTCGACCGGCTCGCCGGTGAACAGGGGGGACTGGCACCTGCCGCACCGGGGAGCATCGTTCAGGCGCGCCTGGCTGACGCGGTTGATGGCACCACAATGGGGGCAGCCCAGGGTCAGGGAGTCAGACATGGGAATCTCCGGATCGAGGTTGTTGGAACTCGAATATGGCGCCCGCCCCCTCTCCCTTCAAACGGCATCGCGTCGCGCCCCCGCCGCCCTTCATGCAGCCGGGCCACGGGCCTGCTATGGTCGCCACACTCACTTCCGCTCTCGATGAGGCTCGTGATGCCGTCACGCCCCGACCCCAGGGTGCTGCTGCGCCTGCTGGGCCTGCTGGCTCCCTATCGCTACCGCCTGGCCCTGGCGGCCCTGGCCCTGCTGGTCGCCTCGGGTAGCGTGCTGCTGCTCGGCCAGGGGCTGCGCCTGGTGATCGACCGCGGGTTCATGGCCGCGGACGGCGATGCCCTGGGCCGTACCCTCGGTGTAATGCTCGGCGTGGTGGCGGTGCTGGCCATGGCCTCGGCGCTGCGCTACTACCTGGTGACCTGGATCGGCGAGCGGCTGGCCGCCGACCTGCGCCGCCGGGTTTTCGACCACCTGCTCACCCTTGAACCCGGCTTCTTCGAGAGCGCCCAGTCCCCCGGCCAGGCCGCCGGCGAGATCACCTCGCGGCTCACCGCCGACACCAGCGTGCTGCAGAGCCTTTTCGGCTCCTCGGTCTCCCTGGCCCTGCGTAACCTGCTGATGCTCGTCGGCGCCGTGGCCCTGATGCTGGTGACCCAGCCCTGGCTCTCGGCCATCGTCCTGCTCGGCATTCCCGCCCCGGTGCTGCCGATTCTCTGGTTCGGGCGGCGGGTGCGGCGGCTCTCCCGCGCCAGCCAGGACCGGGTGGCGGAGCTCGGCCGCTATGCCGACGAGGCGCTCTCCGGCATCCGCACCGTCCAGGCCTTCACCCACGAGGCGCGCGACCGGCGCGACTATGCCATGCGGGTCGAGGAGGCCTTCGAAAGCGCCATCCAGCGCACCCGTCAGCGGGCCTGGCTGACCGGCATCGCCATGCTGGCGGTCTTCACGGCGGTGGGCATCATGCTGTGGCAGGGCGGCCAGGCGGTGCTGGCCGGGACCATGACCGCCGGCGAGCTCTCGGCCTTCGTCTTCTATGCGGTGCTGGCGGCCGGCGCCGTGGCGACCCTGGCCGAGGT
>WPCH01159307.1_pt1 | contig 14217 bp, 12 predicted proteins | sample 5399881 | NCBI WGS metagenome assembly WPCH01 (sample SAMN12869468, study PRJNA574797) | sludge metagenome | isolation source: wastewater treatment of pH5 | place: China:Beijing | collected 2019-05-20
CTCTGAAGGCGTAAAGCTTTCAGCAAGAACAAACTTCTTCTTACCGTCTTCCATATGATACAGCGGTGCATATAAAGCTTGCTGCACAGTTAACGACACACGATCATTCGCATAAAGCGGATTCATCGTCTCTGGGTTATCGCTAACGCCAATCGTTAATGTTCCTCCATCTTTCGGAGTCCCTGATTTACTAGTGCCCGCTTGCTTCGAAGAATCTTTTCCTCCAGAACAAGCCGCTAATGCAATAAGTAGTATTAGGACAAATGGTAATGCAAATAATTTTCGTTTCATCTTTCGGCCCCCTCAAACTAGTTATACCCATAAGAAAACTCGGAATTAATCCCGAGTTTTCTTATAAGTTTTAAATTACCACTACCTCTATATAAAGTCAAACTTTTTTGTAAAACTAGAAGGTTTGAAATCTATTCATGCATTCTTGCGATAAACTATATTGATGCGAAGAGCAAAATAAGTTAAAAAACTAGTAGCCTAAAAAATTTCTCTTAAATGATTGTTATAATCGAAAGAATCGAATGGATGTTTTATATACACCTAACTCTTATGAAAAACATAATTTCCTTATCAAAGGAATTCAACTTATTACATAGAAAATAACTATAGAAAAGAAAAAGCTTGACCAATTGGGGAGTTCACAGTAAAAACAAGAAAATGTTAACAAGAAGAAAGGAACTAATATACCATGTCCACACAATCTTCTGTTCAAATGGATGAAATGCTAAAAATTTTATTTCATTTGTCAAGAAAACCGACCATTCATTTAGTTAACGGACTATTTCATGAAGCATTTGAACTACACGACCAACTGACTATTACACATCTTAATGTCGAGTATACTCAAAAACGTCTAACAAATAGTTATCAAACGAAGCGATCAGATAAAGTTCTTCAAGTTAAAAACAATGATGATGTTTTTCATTATCATTTAGAATTTCAATTAAAAAATGATTCAACCATGCCTTATCGAATGTTTGATTATGGCTGTTGTATTGCGGAAGAGTGCCAGAAATCGATAGGTACTTATGATAAGTTCGTCTTTCCAAGACAGTTAGTTCTTTTTATTGAAGAAGATGAAAAAATTCCAGATTTTCTTTCCATGGAATTGCATTTTACAAGCGGGGGATTCCATTATCAAGTACCTGTAGAAAAGTATTGGAAACAGGATGTCAATCAATTAATGAAAAGAAATTTATATGCCTTATTACCTATACAGCCTTTTAATTACCGAAAAAACTTAAATAAAATTTTGGATAGAAAGCCATCTAAAAATAGAGATGAGGAAATCCGCGCAATCTTGGATAAGATTCAAGATGAGGTGAAAATTTTAGTTGAAATTATTATAGGTTATTATAATAGAGATGAATTAACATTTGACGATACGGATAAAATGCTTATTGTATTAACAAATGTTACGGAGCATGTATTTCAAAAAAACAGTGAATATCATATAATAAAAAAGGAGGTGGATAATATGATTAATACATTGTGGAGTCCTGTTAAAGAACGTAAAGTACGTGTTGAAGCGTTCAAGGAACTTATATACGATGTCTTACAAGATAAGAACCTCGATACCCAAAATGAAGAGCTACGAACAAAATTAAACAAAATTGATGATCCAAATCAGATGAAACAATTAGCTCGCCGAGTTCATAATGTAAAAAAAATAGATGATTTATTTTCCAAATAATAAAAGGGACTAATCCTAAGGACACGTAAGTGTTTTTTAAGGGTTAGTCCCTAGCCATAACGGCTATCTTTTTCATTACTGATAATATTTAGCACTTGTCCAACAATATCCAACTACTCCACCTGTAAGGAAAGATAACCCATAGTAGCAAGCTGATACAGCTGCGGGTCCCAAACAATACCGGCTGCAGAATATCCCATGCAGCAATTCCTTGAGATGCTAAGCAATTGTTAAAACCTCTTAGAAAATCTACAAAAGAACCTCCTGCACTTGCAGTTTTTACACTAAATGGATTTAACGAGCTCAATAACCCCTCATCTTCCTTTTTTTCTTCTTTCTCAAAATGTTTTGCTTCTAGTTGAACTGTATTATCTAAAACTTTTTCATTGTTGTTCCAAGTTTCAATTTTCACTTTATAGAATTTTAAATTCTCTGAATATTTTTCCATATAAGACTTTAATTTTCCATCCGAATATAAATCTCACCTTTTATCATTCTCTTCGTGATTACCCCCTCTCTCTAAACAACCAATTCCACAACCGTATAAAACACCCCAAACAAAAAAAGACCACCAAAAGGCAGCCCCTCTCAAAACTCAATCCTCTCCCCAACTCCGCGCTCCACCGCTCTCTCATACAAATACTTCGCAACAATTATATCCACTACCGCCAAACCAACCGATTTAAAAACAGTAATCTCTTCATCGTTTTCGCGGCCGGCTTTTTCTCCGCTTATAATTTGACCGAGTTCGGCGTGGAGGTTGCTAGCTTCGAATAGACCTTCTTTTATCGGAACTTGAAGATCACCCGTTTCTTCTAGTGCTGCTTCTTTTGATTCGACTACTACTTTATTTGCGCTCGCAATAGCGTGAGATGGTAGTTCTTGCATGTTCGGTTTGAATGAACCGACGGCGTTTACGTGGACGCCTTTTTGTAGTTTTTTTGAGAAGACTGGTGTAGATGCGTTCGTAGTTGTGACGATGATGTCTGCTTCGCTTATTGCTTCATTTGCATTGGTGTGAACGTAAGCAGGTTTACCAAATTTCTCTTGTATATATTGCGAGAATGCATACGCTTTTTTTTCTGTGCGATTGTATAAAATGACTTTTTCAATATCTCTAACCGCGAATATAGCTTCAGCAATTCCCTTTGCCTGTTCGCCTGTCCCGATAATACATAAAGTTTTTGCGGTATGACGAGCTAAATGTTTTGTCGCTACTCCTGATAAGGCGCCTGTTCGAATCATCGTTAAGTAGGATCCTTCTAAAAGTGCGAGCGGTTCTCCCGTTTGAAAGTCTGATAGCATCACAATCCCGTTTATCGTTTTCTTTCCTATCTTTTTGTTCTCGGGGACTACTGTTACTACTTTTAAGCCAAGTGCCTCAAGTCCTTCTGCGACTGAAGGCATAATTAATGCCGTATTTTGCTCGTTCGCAAATGGTAATGAATCGCGAATTGGCGTGATTGTTCTTTCTGCGGAAAACTCTTTTAAGGCAAGCGCCGCATATTCAATGACTTCATTCATATTTACTAAGTTTCGTTGTTCGTTCGCGCTTATGACTAGCATATATTTCCACCTCCTCCTTCTATCCTAACAAAAATCCCCGATTCAAATCATCTCTCGGGTCTACAACGAACTGATGAAATCCTGTAATAAATGCATTCCCCGTTATTTTCGGAACGACAGCTTCATATGTATGTACCGCTGTTACCGACAATACTTCTCCCTCGAATTTCCCATCAGTAATGCATTCGTGGACGAAAATTTCTCCTTTTTGCAGAGCGCCTTTTTCAAAAAGAGTTGCGATTCTTGCGGAAGTTCCTGTGCCACAAGGAGAACGATCTACTTGCCCATCAGCAAAAATCGTTACATTTCGTAACGTTGCGTCTTTCTCTTTCGGTTCATCTGAGAAAATAACACCGTATATTCCTTTTAAACCTTCTTCAAGCGGGTGCTTTACTTCCATTTGGCTCTCAATGTAATGCTTAATTTTACCGCCCCACGTTTGAATGGCAGGTAAGTCTTTGAAATTAACTTTCAAGCCAAATTCTTTACTATCTACAACAGCATAAAAAGCTCCACCAAACGCGATATCTACTTGAAATTCATAGTTATCTATTTTAATAGGAACGTCTTTTTTGTATACAAATGAAGGAACATTTTCAAATGATACAGACTCTACTTCGCTCCCATTATATTTTGCGTACGCAATGACTTCCCCAGCAGGGCTATCAATAATGAACTTTTGTTTCTCACCTGTCACTTCAAACATACCTGTCTCAATTCCAACTGTAATAACAGCGATAATGCCGTGTCCACACATCGTACTCCATCCTTCATTGTGCATAAATAACACACCAAAATCAGCGTGAGCACTGGCAGGCGGAGTAATGATACAACCGTACATACCGTGATGTCCTCTCGGTTCATACATAAGAATTTCGCGAAGATGATCCAAATGCTCCATACAGTATGCGCGTCTTTCTAGCTGCGTTTCTCCCTTTATTTCCGGCACGCCGCCTGTAATAATTCGAAGTGGCTCTCCAGCTACGTGTGCATCAATTGTTGTATACACTTTACTAACCTTCATTTCTATCTCTCCCCTATATGTTAATACTCTTTTCATAGCAAATATCATGCCAACGCATAGGGTATAAAGTGAAACGTTAATCATTGGGGGTTTTGTTCATCTCCCACTGATTATTAGTTGAACCAATCGGGCTTTTACGGGCAGTTGATCCCCCACCTAACTTCTTTGCTTCCGCTGACTTTTGAGGTGGGGGGTCTTACTGCCCGTTAATGCGGGATAAATTTGTATACATTGTTTGAAAAAGCATACAGTACTGTCTATTTTTTTATACACAATCCGGAATCCATTTTATGGAACCACTTGATACAGCCAGGCTTATTATTTTCAATGGAAAGTTACTTCCATCCCCAACATATACTGTTCAAAAGCAAAAGGAAGTGATCTCATGTATTACGGAACAAAAGGCTGGTACGTAGCCGAACTAAAGAAATTAGGCGTGCGCTATCATGAAGGGCGCAAACTAGAAAGTTACCGCGGACACATCTTGCGCAATTTACTACTTGCACAGCAAGAGAAATTAAAAGAACAGTAATATACTAATGTAACGATATCGACGATTCGACATGGAATATCGACTTACCGACAAATTTCGCCAAATCCCTCCTCCATTCCACCAACCAATCACACATCAAACCACCATAAAAAAGGTCACCTATATATTATATTTAGGTCATAGAACTTAAACACAATAAAATCAAAGGTAGGAACATATTTGATATATACAAAATGTTTCTGCCTTTTTATTATGCGGCGGGACTCCACACCTATCAACTTAAGATTTTTTTACACTCATAAAACAAAAAATGTACATTTTCTCATTTTGGGGTATTTGCTTTTCTAAGCTTAATTGTGGTGGGGTAGAAGTAAAGCATCTGTTTACATAATACACCTCTCTTCTCTTAAAAAGATTTATTCAATGTAGTGTTTATACATACTATAAATCACAAAAGAAACCGTTGTTTCAAAATTCATTAAGAACAAGTAGAAGGATTAGAAGCAAGTAAGAAGCGTGGCAAAAGTTATAGGTAGGCCAAAATTAGAAAAAAGCTCTCGATTGCATTACGCATGTATGACTATTAAAGAAATTATAGAAGAAACACAGAAGTAAAAAACTTTGTGTTTCTTTTTTATATATTCTATAGGAACTACTTTGCGCTTCACGGCATGGTTACTCTTTCTACCCCAGTACAATAAATTTTTAAAATAGGTAATAAATAACCCCAAATTCACTGATATAAAGGATCAAAAAAAGGAGGCATACTTTTTATGGAACGATAGAGCAATTCAGATACTGTGACACATTTATATCCATTGTTGTTTAAATACTTCATGATACTTTCTAATGCTTCAACTGTCTGAGATATCTTAGAAAATTCACTACCATTCCAATCATGAAGTAGAATGATATTACCAGGTTTAACACCTTTCGTTATATACCTCGAGATTTTGCTAGCTGCTGGACTCCTCCAATCTTGTGGATCCTGATGCCATGACCACAAGATCACAAGCTTGCGATTTTGTATAGCTGTATTAATAATTAAATTGTTATGAAGCCCTCCAACTGGACGATACAGAGTTGGTTTATAACCAGTGATCCGCTTGATAATTTCATCCGTTTGATTTAATTCTGATGTTAATTTAGCTGCAGTAATGTTTTTATCATAAATGTGAGTATATGTATGATTCGCAATTTCGTGTCCTTCTTTTATTTGTCTCTTTAAAATAGCTGGGAACCTGTTAACTTTATTACCCGCTACGAAAAAAATTGCTTTCGCATTGTATTTAGCTAATATATCAAGTATTTGAGGGGTAAAAACAGGATGAGGACCGTCATCAAATGTTAGTGCAACTATTTTTTCCTTTGTATTTACTTCCCAAATTACTTTCCCTGTTCTTTCATATGCTTTACGACTATCTGTAAAAGCATATATGGATATTGGTTTGAAACAAAAAGAAACCATAAAGAAAATGAGGAATATCCAATTTTTTTTCACAACTAATACACTCCTATGAAATACAAGTAAGTTTAGTTTATGAAGATATTTTCAAATTATTTAAAAAGAAACTAAAAAATGAAAGAGATTGGAAAGAAGGACTATTATTTTTTCATTAGTTGAAACTTCAATTTTTATTGGTAATATTCAGCGTACTGATTTCGTCTTAATAAACCATGCTGTATAATACCTCTAACTGTAAACAGTTATTCTTAACGAAGGGAATAGGACTCTTTTCTTATTCTAATATGCTAAGCCTGTTTTTTTCTAAAATGTTAGTGATCCCTAGAATTAAAAAGACTATATAAATATCAGAGAACAAATAGGTAACCCTTATGTTACATTCAATTTAAGGATATATTTTTTGTACCGACATTTTTAGGCATGAAATGTCGGTTATTATTATCTATTATGTATTAAATTAAATATTTGAAAGGGAGTAAAATTATGGATTGGCTAAAAAGAATGAATAACGCATTGGACTATATTGAGAATAGTTTGGATGAAGAGATAGATTATAAGGAGATTGCAAAGGCAGCTAATTGCTCTGAGTTTCATTTTTCAAGAATGTTTTCTTCAATCTCAGGTGTGTCGCTTTCAGAATATATTAGACGAAGACGTTTAACACTTGCAGCATTTGAAATTCAAAAAAGTGACATTCAGATCATTGATGTGGCAATTAAATATGGTTATATTTCTTCTGATGCTTTCTCACGTGCTTTTAAAAAAATGCATGGAATAACCCCTTCTAATGCTCGTAATAAAGGAGTACAGTTAAAAGCCTTTCCGAAGATTTCCTTCCAAATTTCTATTAAAGGAGATACCGAGATGGAGTACAGAATTGAAAACCTCGATTTTGAGTTAAGAATTGTAGGAAAGAGTAAACCAGTAAAAACAAGCAGCGCCTTTAAAAAAATCCCTACACTTTGGAACACTGCGAAAAAAGACGGATTTATGCAAGAATTAATAGATATGTCATGGGAAAATCCAAAGTGCACGCTTGAAAGTCTTTTAGGGGTTTGTGGGAAGGAAGCTGCCATAAAAGATGAAGAATTTTCTTATTTTATGGGTGTAAGATATGATGGGGAGGTATCAGCTAATATGGAAACACTAATTATTCCCGCAAGTACATGGGTAGTTTTCCCGAATATAGTAGACGCATGGAAACGATTATATTCCGAGTGGGTCCCAACTTCTGAGTATGAACTTGCCAATTTACCGTGCATTGAATGTTATTACGGTCCGAAACATAAGCCGAGACATGAACTTTGGGTCCCTGTCATCCCAAAATAAGACACGCATTCAATAAAAAAGAGCTGTTTAAGTTGTAATCAAAAAAACTTAACTTAAACGCTTTAGAATTTGAGCTTTTTATATTGTGAGTAGTCACATAATGACCTGAAAACTTACGTTTCCGTTATACAAAAGCTAACTTTCTAGCAAATTCTTTTAAAAATAAAGGGGTAAGATATCGCTCTAATTCTTCAGCAAATAATTAGAGTTCACTTCGAATCGAAAGATCCATAAAAACGTCTTCTAATTTATTTTGTTTAAAGAGAATACTGTTTCTTTATAATTGAGGAAGTTAATATTCTTAAATTGATGGGAGTGTCCTTCTACCTCTATTTAGTAATAAAAAAGAGCACCTCGAATAGTACTCTTTGAAAAAGAACTGTATAAGGTTAAAAATTCAATTGAAACCTTTATTTAAAAACTAACATTGAAAAAGAATACCACGTGATATTATATGTATATTTAAAAGGTATGTCCAGTTTTAGAAAGAAATCGTAATTTTAATAAGGGTGTAGCCCTTACATAATAATAAGGGCTCGTATGGAATGGAATTTTATCTTTACTTGATTGTATCATGCTTTTTCATTTATAGGAATTATAAATATACAAATAAAATTGAACTAAAAAACAAAGCAATTAGCGTGATTAGCTAACTGCTCTGTAAAAAAAGAAAACTGCGCTTATCAAGCACTGGTTTTTGTAACTATAAGTTACAGTGATAGTATAAACTGAATCGAAAACATTATGCAGGAAAGACAAAGAAATTAATAAAAAAATCATTTTGTATGAGTTTAAAACATAAAAAGAGCACTTAATAAAATACTCTTTTAACGAGATCATTCTTTTGTAAAGACTACCTCATTTTATATAGAAAGAAACACAAAATATTATATATGCATCCAGTCCATTGCGTATATTTTTACAAAAAAGAGCAGCTAGCAAAAGCTAACTGCTCGGCTCAAAGATGGCAATCTAGATGCAAGTATAGTATTAACGAAATTTAGATCTTTATTCAAAAGGGGATAAATATTGAATATATAAAATGATATGAAGCTCAGTAAGTAACTTAAACATATCTTGAATCAAATAAATTCATAAAAAACGCTATATTTCCCTACAAAAATATAGCGTTTTTTTTCGCTTTATGAATATAATTTCTTTTTCATTTGAAGATGACCTTTTATCTTCCTCGATGTTTTGCTTTTCGTTTTTGAATTTTCATTTGTCGCTTTTTTTCTAGTAATTCTTCTTTCTTTTGACGCGTAATACATTGTTTCATTTTCTTTTTTTGTTCTAGTTCTATTCTCAATACTTCATAAGATTTGTTAGAAACTCCTTGATTTTTCATTTCTTTGGCGGCTAACCTTATTAATCTTTTGGGATTAATAATTTTACTTTTCCTTTTATCAATAGAGTTTTTAACGCCTGATGTACTTTTTAATAGCGGAACCATATCATGAAAAATAAAATCTAGTATTTCACTATCTTTTGGCTCTGAACCAAAAGTATGTTTACATACTTTCAATTTATTATTTTCAAACATTTCTACAATTCCAATCCAAAATTGTCCATCAAAATAAATTGTAAGTTTCATTGAGAATCCCCCTTGTTTATTACATGAGTGATGGACATCCCAGGGGGGAAGGTTACTGACAATAATTAAATAATTATTGCGTCCGGACTACCAACCGAACTGTGTTTTTTCACTCTAAAGTTATTATATTCCAAATTCTCAATTTGTAAACATTTTGATATTATCAGTTTAGTTAAATTATTTCTTTTAATATTTACAAATACATATTAAACTACTTTTCCTCTAACTTTTTCATCCATCTTCAAAAGTTAATTACCATAATAGTGACAATCATAGCCAGTTTCTTAAAAAATCATTTGTTTTCCAAAATAATTTAATGTGAATAATTGTAAGATTATAAAGTTTTATAATGTCTTTAAAATAAAAAAGTTGTGCACCTTTTAAAAATATAATTCATTTTTATCTTGTATTCTTATTAGTTTGATGGTATGTATGGTGATCTCTTTTAACGGAGTAAAACTCAATTCTTTTCCTATATGAATTTGTTTAGCTTGTTTTTTTAATACTGGTAATCCTCTAATATGTGTGGTCTTGCTTTATAACTTCGAAAAGTAATCAGTAAGCTTTTCGTTTTCTCTTTCGCGTAATCGCTTATTTTCCTCTTCGAGCTCTTTTTTTCTTTTTTCCAGCTTTTCAATCTTTCTTTTAAGAGATGCAATTATGGCTTTTTGATTACTTTCATCTCGTTTAATTCTAGAGTCTACAAATGCTTTTTCTTGTTGATTCCGTAAGAATTTAATACGTTCTTTAAGTTCTGGGTGATTATAAAGCGTAGCTTTACTTACACCAGCTTCTTCCGCCACACTGTTAAAGTTAATTGCCTTAGAAATCTTTGTTAAGCGTTTAATAGCTTCTTCAACTTTAACTTTGGTTGTTTGCTTTCTTTTTTCGTGTAGCTGCTTCAATTGCTCTTCACGGTTAAAATTACCCACGGTTAACACCTTTCCTTTTCTTGTCCTCTAACTGCCTCTTTATACGTTCAAAACGTCCAAAAATGACATTTCCGTTTTTAATCGTTTCATAAATGTTTTTGTATCTATTTAAGTTCTTTTCGTTTGCTTCGACCATATCTTGGCGACCATATTCCTTTGAGACTTCAATTATTTTAATTGTACTTTCTATATGTAGCTCATATTTTTTTACATCAAAGCTTGTCATACCAACCGATAAGTCAAAACAAGGTTTTCCATCGTTTGCTGTAAGGCAAGGGGGCTCTACTGCTAATGGACAATTACCATTAACTCGAGCACGACACGTCCCGTAAGGGTTGTCCAATGCATTTAATTTCTCGTCTTTCCATATCATATCCATAATACCTTCCGGAATGTCTTGAGCCTCTGATACCTGATGAATTTCACCATTCAAATCAAAGCTAAAAACACCTTTTTTAATGACCTCTTCAAAAGCCTTACGCTTCGTGTCATCTAATAAACGGGCATATCGCATTGTCATTTCAGGTGATGCGTGTGCTAATAATTCCTGAACGGTTAAAATATCAGCTCCGCCATTTAACATCTTTACTGCGTAAGTATGTCTAAACGCGTGATTTTTAAAGTGGAAGATATCACCTGTTTCATCCGTAATATTCTTTTTGACTGATAACTCATTAAGTTTTGTTTGTACCCAATACCGGATAAATGGCCGCCCCTTACGTGTACCACTATAGCGGACGAAAATGTATTTGTTGGGATTATTGTCATCATTGCTGCGTTCTTTAGAATTACGGATTAAAATGGCGACTATATTAGCTAATTGTTCATCAATGGGCACTTTATGGTCTTTTACATAAGTTTTTTCAACATCCGTCTGAATCCAGTATTTACCGTTTAACTTAATCAAAGAATCTTGAGTCAAACCAAGTGTATCACTAATGCGCAAACCAGTTTTGTACGCTATCCAAACGATTGGCTGAACATCTGGATGAAGATCGTTAATGTGCGTAAATAATTGCTCCAATACATAATCAGGAATGTAATCAATATCATCATCGGATTTCTTATCTAATTTTGGATAATCTTCGGAATAAAGTAGTCTAGAAGTGGATTTCTTAGGTGCAATACTGTATTCAAAACGTTGGATATCACGTAAAAAGGTGTAAACACATTTTAGACTATCATTTATATGTTGCTTTGGATTAGTTTTTTTATATTTCAAATTATTTTTTGCATAATAATGAAGATACTCTAAATAGTTCTCGATATGTTTTCTTGTAAGCATATTTAGATTACTCCAGTTAGGTTCTAGTTGACTGATAAAATTTAGAAACCTTGAAACAAATCTTAGATAATTCATAGCTGTACCCACCGAAAATTTCTTTCCGCCTAGTAATCTAGTTTTAATATATTTTTTAAAATGCTGTTTAAAAACATCATTATGAATAGTTGTAAAATCTATATAATAATGAGAATCAGAAGTATTATATAAGATCCCATACTTCTTATTTAACACCCTGGCATCCCATTTATCTTTTTCCCATTCTTCCCGTGTATCTGTCAGATAATATAATTTCTCATACATTCTTCGCAAGAAAGTTGCTTGTTGTGTTTTAGTTTTATAATCGCGGTTCTTTTTTGATGAAGTAGTTTTTAATCCCTTATTATTTAACCACAAAACCCACTCTTTCTCAGCTTTATCGATATTTAAATCAAGTAAAGAATGTAGTTGATTGTGTTTTTCATTTAGAAATTGAATCAAATTTTTTAAATGCACGTTGTAGGTGCAAAATACAGTGTTAAAACTTAACTCATCGTTAAAAAGGTAGCAATAGAATACAAATTTCAACTCTTGGGATATTGTAATGCACTTAGTAGCTAACTTTAATACTTTTCTTGTCCCCGTATATTTCTTAAAGCGTTCTTCAAAGTTAGGAATTTGACCAATTTCATTCACGTTCCATATATCATTAATAGAAAAATAATTATCTTTCACAAGTTTTCTTCTTAGTGTTCCATCGCTAGATATTTCCTTCACCTCGTAAGAGATGAGGGTAGAAGTGATTAAGTCCCAATATTCACTTTGCGGAATTAGGTAATTTTCTATATTTTTTTTCAAAGCTTTTCCTCCTACATCACTCGTTTAGTTTTAAATTAAAAAGGAAACGCTTCGTCAGGAATTTCTAAGGCAACGTCGTCCTTTTAGTTATCTATTTTGGGTCCAATTTTAAACGCATGAGCTGCTTTTTCCCAATCCTCCCGGATTGCATCATCAGAAGGGTGAACATATAGATTGATTGTTGTTTGGACTTGCGAATGTCCCAAACGCTCTTGCACCATTTTAATATTTTTCGTTTCGAGATAGTAAATCGTTCCGTGAGTATGACGAAATAAATGTGGAGTTATATAAATACCAGTTTTTCTCTCAATCTCTTTAAAAGTGGCATATACATCCGAATAGGTCATTGGTTCACCAGAATTCTTCCCAAAAAGCTTCACAAGAACAAAGTTATGGTCCGGATTATAGTCATCAATCACTTCATACAGATAGTCATCATATAGGTTCATTAATGACTGAGAAATTTCTAATTCCCGAGATCCTGTTTTTAACTTACCACCATTAGGTAATTCTCCTCTATCTGTTAATTTAAGCTTATGTTTTCTTTGTTTAGCATCAAATTGAAAATCTTTAAGGAATAAAGAGAGAGCTTCACCAATACGTAAACCTGTTTCAAAAAGCAAAAGAACTAGAAATCGATCTCTAATATTCGTAGTTGAATGATAGATGGTTTCAACTTGTTCTTTTGTAAATATCTTTATTTTTTCTTTGGGTTCTTTTAATTTAAGGATATTTTTGGAGTAGGGTTTTCCCTCGTTGACATGATGTAAAAAGCTCTTGTATCCATTTCCACCGGCACCAGTAAACATCTTTTTCATTAGCTTTTCAACTATATCTGAATCGATTAGCTCGCTACGATACAAATAGTCATAAAAGTTGGTTACGGCACTGATGTAGTTATTTACTGTTTTCTCAGTCAGTTGTTTGGGTTCTTTTTCTTTATTATGTTTTTGAGGTATTTTGTAAGGAATTACCTTGTTGTTTCTATATGGGTTTCTAAGCCAGACCACATAGTTAGATAAAATCTCAAAATTAACTTGTTGGTAATCAATTTTTATTTGTTGTAAGTATGTGAAATAGTGTTTTAAAGCCGTACAGTATGTCTTTAAAGTATTACTTTTACTCTCATTGTTATAGAGATGTTTCATATACTTAGCTACTGATACAACAGGTACTCCTTCCGAATTTAGTAGAAGGTATGCCTTTCTATTACCAATACATATTTCTTGAACTCTCATTAAAACACCCTACCATCCTTTGTCTATCTTTAAGAGTGCCTCTAATTGTTTTTTAAGGTCCTCACATCGAAACTTTGTCCTCTTTCCAAAACCTAACAAACACTTCAAATTACACACCTATATTATACTGATTAAACTAAATATTCAATCTTTATTTTCCCCATTCATTATGTAAATAAAAAAGGATAATCAGCCCTCATAATGGACTAACTATCCTGTAATTTATTATCTTACTTTAACAAACGGGTGACCTTTCTTCCTTATTCACAAACAAGAATTTGTCTAGAAAATGTTCCTTTTTTTGTAGTGCAACGATCTATAATTTCAAATCCTGCTTCATGAATCATATCGTCCATTGTTTCCATTGTGACAACGACTACCTTTTTAGCAATGCGGCGTGCGCTTGAAAGAATGGAGAGCTGATTTTCTGGTGTTGCGTGCGTAAATAAGTCATATGGCATGTCGATAATTGCGACGTCATAGTTCTCCGTAATCTCCTCGATCGGACCTTTCGTTATCGTCCCATCGAATCCGAAGTGCGCAATATTTTCTCTCGCTCCAATCGCAACGAGCGGGCTTATATCTCTACCAACGATGTTAATTCCCATCGAAAGAGCTTCTACTACAACCGTTCCAATGCCGCAGCACGGATCAATCGCTCTTACTCCCTCTGGATTTGGCACCGCAATATTTGCAACGGATCTTGCAACGCGTGTGCTAAGAGATGTCGAATAGCTACGTGGTTTTTTTAT
>WPCH01144649.1_pt1 | contig 14180 bp, 8 predicted proteins | sample 5399881 | NCBI WGS metagenome assembly WPCH01 (sample SAMN12869468, study PRJNA574797) | sludge metagenome | isolation source: wastewater treatment of pH5 | place: China:Beijing | collected 2019-05-20
ATCTATTATTATTTTTGAACAATAGCAGTTGATGCAGTTACGTTACCAAGTGATAATTGGTTACCTGCAGCATCTGTAATTTTAATGCCGTCTGGATTAGCTGAACCTTTTGCTACTACACTAATTGTTGCAGCTTGAGCAACGTTTAGCTCTTTTGCAGTTGTTAAGTAAACAACGTTAGCTTCATCTGCGCCGCCATGTTTAATACCAGCAATTGCAGCATCGTTACCATTTACAACAACTTTTAAGTCATTGATAAATTGAGCGTCATTTTCATTGAATGCTTCAATGTTCTCATCAAATGTAACTTTGATTGTTTTTGAAACGTCAGCTTCGTTATTAGCTTTCACATAAACAGCGCTTGCTAATTTTGGAGCTGTGTTATCGCCGAATTTAATTAAATCTTCAACTGGAGCTTTTGTTTGAGCGTTAGCTACTACTTTGCTTCCAGATGCAGTTAATACGTTTGTGCTAATTGTGAACTTAGCAGATTGATCTTTTGAGAAATAATTTTTTGGTAAAGAAATCTTAACAGTCTTTTTGTTACCAACGAATTCTGCAGTTGTACCTGTTGGTAATGCTTTACCGTCAATTTTGTAATTCTCTACATCTTTCGCGTTACCACTCATGTCTTGTGTATAGTTGATAGTGATTACATCACCAGCGATTGTAATAATTCCTTTGTCCATCTCTACAACAGGTGTTACAATACCTGTTTTACCAACAGTTGTAATAAATGCTTCGTTGCTGTTTGTGTTTACAGAGTAAGAAGCTAATTCATTATCTTTTGCAAACTTAATAGCACCAGCTTTTAATTCTACTGTGTAAGAATCGTCTTTTAATTCAACGTTGTTTTTAGGAGTAACTTTTAATACGTCACCTTCAGCTACGAAAGTAGATTCTACAACTACGCCACCTTTGTCACGTACTACGATTTGTTCTGGTTTATTTACATCAATTTTACCATCGAATTTAACTTCTAAAGTATTTCCGTTGATTTTGTTTAAGCTATCAGTAGCTACTTTTGGTGTAGCAGTATCAGCAGCTAAAGAAACGCTCATATCAACTGGTTTACCAAGTAAGTTTACTCCATCTTTGAAGTTTTTAAGGTTAACACTTAAGTCAACTTTCTTTTCACTACCTGCATATAATGGGTTAAGATCTCCATTTGCATTTTCTTTAATAGAAACGATGTATGAAGTTGGATCTTTTAGATCTTTTGTAAATTGTACTTCACCAGCGTTACCTGGAGTACCGTATCCCGCTGTTTTGAACGTGTAGTTACCTTTTTTCACAGTTACTTCAGGGTGTTGGCTTAACGGCTCAGAGAATGTAACTTTGAAAGTACGGCTGTTAATAGCTTTTAATTCTTTCACTTCTGGTGCTGTTGTATCAGCAGCTACAGTGTATTTTGTTGTTAAGATTGAAGATGTATTAGGGTTCTTTGCTAATGTATCTTTTGCATCGTATACAACTACTTCATGATCACCTTTAGCGAAGATACTATCTTTTCCTTCAACTTTAGCAGTAGTTAAAGTGTATACACCTGGAGTTTCACTTGCAGTTTTTGCTTCTGTAAGCTCAACGCCATCAATTTTAACTTTTGCATCTGTTTGCACAGGTTTGTTGAAAGTTAATTCAACTGCGCCACCAACAACGCGTGCACCTAATAATTCTGGAGCTACTGAGTCAGAGAATGTTTTTTCTGTATCAAGGTATTTTTCTACAGGTTTTAAGTCAGCACCTAATACGCCTGTAGTTGAGTGTACTGCATATTTGTCAGAGTTAGCAAATGCTTTGCCAGCTACTAATTTGAAAGTTACGCTCTTACCATCTTTTGAAAGAACACCTTTCTTATTAGTGTTTCCTAAGAAATCTTCAGATTTTAAGTTAACACCATTTTGTTTGAAAATGTAGTTAGCTTCGTCAATTGCAGTTTTTTCATTTACTGGTTTTGTGAATGTAACTTTAATTTCTTGAGCGTTGATTGCACTTACAGATTCAACCTTAGCTTCTGTTTTTACTTTCGGGCTATATGTCATTGCATTGTAGATGAACTGAGCAGCTTGCTCACGAGTTACAACACCGTTTGGATTGTATTTGCCTTCACCTTCACCAGATACGATACCTAGGCTTGCAAGAGTCTCGATTGAAGATTTTGCAGTTGCCCAAGATAAACCGTCGATGTCACTGAAAGTTTGTTTGTTTTCTTCATCAGCTTTGAAACCGTATGCGTTAACAAGAAGCTGTGCCATTTGTGCACGAGTTAATTTCTCGTCTGGACCGAATTTATTGTCGCCTAAACCAGCCATGATTTTGTTAGCTTCAGCAGCTGCGATGAATTTAGCATAAATGCTGCTTTCTGGTACATCTGTGAATGGAGTTTTCGTTGAACCAGGTTCAATACCTTTTGCTTTTACCATGAAAGTAGCTACTTGAGCACGAGTTACATCGTCACCAAATCCGAATAGGCCATTACCTGTACCTACGATAATACCTTGTGCAGCCATAGCGTTGATCGCTTTTGCAGACCAATGTTCTTTAGGAACATCTTTAAATGCGCCCTCTTCTGCAGATGCAGCAACTGGAGCTACTACGCCAGCCACCATTGCAGCTGTCATTGTACCAGCCATTAATTTGTTAAAAGACTTATTTTTTGCCATTGATTTATTTCCTCCTTGAGAAATATAATACTAGCTTTAGAAATATGTATTTGAAAAACTAGTGATTTACTAAATTCATATATTAATTTACAAACACTTTTTGAAGAATAGTAATTTATTAGCCATAATAAATACTATCTTTTTCCAAAAAGTTAAACCATGTATATAATACGTCATAATTCTTTTTTTTTAAAGAATTATTTATCGCATAATTCGACAAATTTACAATGTTTGTCGAATTATATATTTATCAACTTTTCTAATATGTAAACGTATATACATCGCTTGTATTTAATATACAAATAGCATTATAGCACATAATATAAATGAAATGACAATTTATACTTTTTAAAATTATCGACACTTTTCGACAAAGATACGCTTTATTTTTTGTTATTTTGTCGAATTATTTGTTATAAACTTCTATAAAGTGGGATTTTTTTATTTTAATGTCATAAAATTACATTCATTTATTTTATTCGACAAACAAAAAGACTGATCATCTAGGTGATCAGTCTTTTTGTTTTTTCTTTATTAGTGTTTTACGTACTCTACATTTTCTTTTGCAACGTACGCTTCATTTACAGCAGGATCATCAGAAATGATTTTAACCCATGCTTGTCCATTTATCGTTTCTTCGCCTGTAATCGTAACAACTTTATTTGCCGCTAAGTTATACAGTCGTTCATTCGACGTACGAGGATCTTTTTTCGCTTCCACCTTATTCGTTACACGAGCAAGTTTATATTTGTTGTACTCTTTTTTACCTAAGTACGAATCAAAACGGAACATATGCCCTGCTACTTTTTTACCCCAGTTTGCATCAGATGCATATTTCATATTTAAACCGCTAGCTTTATCACCTGTATATGTTGCAGTATAACGCCAATGACCTGGATTTAAATATCCTTCATTCATATATACTTTTGCAGCATGTTCAATACAATCTTCTTTTGAATTAAATGTTAGACCGTTACCGAATGGACTATTATCTGTTGCATTTAAACCAAATAAGTTATTTTTATCTCTTGCAAGATCGCTTGTTCCATATAAACTTTCATGAACAGCTAATGAATATAAGAATAATGCATTTACATTATACTTACTTTCTACTTCTTTAAATTTCTTCCCTAAACCGATTAGTGGCGAATCTGGTTTTACTGATTTTACATAACTATCTAATTGTTCTGCCGTGTACTCTGTTTTCGTACGTAGTGATAAATAATTAAAATATTGATAGAATGTTTCATTTCCGAATGTTTTTCCATCTACACTATACATTGATTGCCCTTGTTTTATGAACGAAGGGGCTGCGCCGAATCTATATTCTGTATATCCAGGTGAACTTGTATTATACGTGAAATATCTGTGATATAAATATCCATCTGATTTTACGTAATAAGATGACTTCTTCATTTCATTTTCAGGAATTAAAGTAACTTCATTTTTCTTTACATAACCTGTTAGGTCAGAGAGTTGCACTTTCACACGATCTTCTCCAACTTCTAACACTTTAAATTCTGTTCCATACTGAATATATGTATATACTGTTTGTAAATTATCACCGTACACATTAATTGTATTTCCAGGAGTTTGCTTCGCCGCTGCAAAGCCATCTTTAATCCATACGTATTCATTTTCATACTTCACTGTATTGATACCTTTACTTTGTGCAGCTGTAACAGCTTCTTTATATGTAGTGTAACGCTCTACTACTTTCCCTGCATCATTTAACAACACATAATTCTTTGTTTCTACAGGCGTTTCTCCACCACCAATTTTATCAAGCATTAAGTTCAGCATCGCTGAAGCCATACCTCTTGTCGCTGATAAATGCGGTCTAAACGTATTATCTTCTGGATAACCTTTAATAATCCCCGTAGTTACCATAACTTGTACATGTTCTTTATAGTTAATACGATTCGTATCAGCAAATGTAAGCGGACTTACAGTTACGTTAACCTTTTTATAATCTAGCGCCTGTTTTACCATTACGGCCATTTCTTCACGTGTAATCACATCATTTGGTGCAAAAGTCTCAGGACTACGCCCTTTAATAATTCCCGCTCCGAATGCTCTACTTACGCCGTCATATAAGCCATATGATTTTGGCACATCATTAAAATTTGAATCTGCTTGCGGAAGTTGCAGGGCTTTCGCTACTAATGTAGCAAACTCTGCTCTCGTTATCTCTTTGTCAGGTAAATATACATTATTTCCATACCCTGACATGATTCCTTTATTAATAAGAGTACGCATATGCTGCTCAAATAGATGACCTGTAATATCATCACTCGCTGCATAACTTGAAATAGGCGTTAAAAGGAATGCCCCCGTTAATGCAACTGCTGTAATACCTTTTGAAAATTTTTTCACGGTTATGTAATCCTCCTCGTAATCTACGAATTTATCATTCCAACACCGATTATATACTAATTATATAAACATGATAAACAAAAATTAGCATACAACCTTTTTAAAATAAGCATTTTATTATATTGAAATATTATATATCCTACTAATCTTCCTATAAACTCCATTCCTTTTACAACCGCGAAATCCTTTATGATATAATGACGTAGTTATTTCTGTTTATATAGAAATAACTACAAAGATATTACATACTACGGAGGATCATTATGCCTAGATTATATGCATTTGCATTTAAAGCACTGCAAATATTAACATTGTTATTTTTTGTAATGACTCTTATATACTCATTGCAATTTTTAATAACTGAACCGAAGTACGATCATCCCTATTTCCTTATAGTGGCACTTATAGTCATTCTAATCGGGATCATATTCATGTCTATCATCGTGAATCGGTTTTTCACTCAAACACAATTTATCATATTTATTTGTCTACTAGTATTCACACTTCGTCTTGCATGGGTGTTAACAGTTCAAACAAATGTCGTACAAGATTTCGCACAAATGTATAACGGCGCCGTTGATGCTGCAAATAACAATTTCTCATTCGCGGACAAAGCATATTTTACTACTTGGGTATATCAATTAGGCTTTACAATGTACCAAGCTGGTGTGATCAAATTGTTTGGCGAAGGTGTACTAGCAATTAAATTATTAAACATACTATACTGCACTGGTATCACGTACTTTATATATCGCATAGCTACACATCTATTTAACGAATTTTGCGGTAGAGTTGCCGCACTTATTTTCGCAACGTACATTCCTAACATTATGATGACTTCTGTACTAACAAATCAGCATCTCGCAACATTTCTATTCTACGGTGGTTTTTATCTTCTCGTAAAAAAAGGAATCTCGCATTCATATACGTGGATATTTGTTAGTATTCTTATTGCATTTGGCGATATTATGAGACCAATTGGTATTGTTATTTTACTAGCTCTCATTCTTTTCTTACTTATCACTCATATAATTGGTGATAAGAAACTGAATAAAAAAATGGTTGTATCAAAGCTCATTGGTATGATTGGCATTTATTATATCGTGCATTTCATCTTTAGCTATTCATTAATTGCTACAGGGGTTACACAATATCCATTATCCAGTCGAGACCCTTATTGGAAATTTGTAGTTGGATTCAACCCTGAAACAACAGGTGGATTTTCTTTCCCTGACCATAAACTTGTTTTTCAATATCCGATTGGCGAGGAACGTTTCGAAATTGAAAAACAGCTCATTAAAGAAAGAACTTCTGATAAAGGACAACTATTATTGTTATTCAAAGATAAATTTAAAATTATGTGGGGAGATTATGACGCAGCCATTTATTGGGGATTAGAAGGACATCCAAAACCCGAATTATCAAAATTACTGTGGACGTTAGAAAAATTATGTTACGTAAGCATTTGCATATTCGCTTGCATAGCTTCTATCAAAACGATAAAAGAACAACGAAATAAAACGTTACTGTTCTTCTCATTATTAATTTTAGGTTACGCAGGCGTGCACTTCTTCATTGAAATTCAATCGCGCTATCGCTACTTTATCATCCCGACGTTTATGATCATACAAGGTTACGGTGTCTATCTCGTTACACAATATATAAAAGAAAGATTCAGGGCGTAAATAAATACACTAACAAAAAACACTCTACTTTTTCTGTAGAGTGTTTTTTTCTATATGATAAATAATTTTCTTAGCCGCTTGTTCTCCTTGCAGTTGCAGCTCATCTACTCTTCTTTGCAGAGATTGCTGTATCTCTTCATGTTGCATCACTTGCCTCTTCGCAATTTTATATAGATCTTCTGCACTCCAGTCTCCATCCACACTTCCTATAACCGGTTGATTCACTTGTCTTAAAAATGAATCGATTTTTGGATCGTATGAAATTCCAACCATCGGTGTTTTCGCGACAGCCGAAAAAATAAGGGCGTGAAGACGCATACCAATTAAAAGAGAACACTCTGATAAAATAGATATTTTTTCATCAATATCCATTTTATATGGAAGCATATACGTCTCTTCTCCCATTAAATCCACTACATCACGCGAAGCATTTTGATCAAACGGACCATGCATCGGGACGAATAAAATTTGGTATCCTTCTTGCTTTAATTTTTTTAAAGCTATCGCTAACTTTTTTATATAATCTTCTTTTGCATTCCAGTGACGCACACTCACTGCAATTATTTTCCCATGCAAAGAATGTTTTTGTAGCCAATCTGATTGTTTTTTTCGTTTCCATGTTAAAACTGGATCTGGAACAAGTTCAATATCCCTTTTCATGCCAAGTTCCTTTAAGTATAAAAATGAATCCTCATCTCGAACTGATATATATGTCGCTTTCGACAAATGCCATTTCACTAATAGTCGATTATGCCTTTTTGTAATCGGACCTATTCCTTGTGAATAAATGTAATACGGTTTTTTTAACATACGAGCAAACCCCATAATACCCGTATAATATAAAATACTTTTTACACTCGTTTTATCTTGGAGGAGGCTCCCTCCGCCACTAATAAGTCCGTCACTTTTTTTTATTGCATCATAAACCGATTTGATACTCCAACGATCCACCGCTTCTACTCCGTACATTTTCCTTGTATAGTCAGGGTCATTTGACAGCACAACGAGTTCAATATTCGGATTCTCTTTATGTAACGATTCAATAATCGATTGTAGAATAGCTTCGTCTCCAACGTTATAAAAACCATAATATCCTGATAAAACTAACCGCACTCTTAATCTCCTCCAACATTTGGTAACCAACCATTTCATCCATTATTGGCACCAACTCCTTACCTAAAAAAGCATCATCACAATAAGCCCGTCCGAATTCCAATCCTTACATTTCGTAGTTCTATATTTATTTTTTCAAAAATGGTATTTGTTTTTTTGATATCCAGTTTAATTTCAAAGCACATACCGCATACAAAATGATTGCAATAGCAAGTGCTACAACACTATATAATAACGCAATAATTCTTGAAGATGTAACATCTATTATAGTAGATAGTTCATATAGTCCGAATCCTAAAATACAAGATACACCTATTACAATAAAAAATCTTCCTATGTGAACAGAATAGGAAAGATATTTTCGAATGTACAGATGATTTACGATACAGATTAACACATATATAATCAATGTACTATACGCCGCTCCATCTATGCCAAACTTTTTTGTTAATACTATGTTTAATAAACATTTCACAAAACTTGCACCGATAACAATCCACGCAGCTTGGGCAGAGCGGTTAATTCCTTGTAAAACTCCTATTGATAATACCATAACCGATGTGAAATACGAACTACCAATCATAACAGCTAACATACTGCTTCCTTTCGCATCTGTAAACAATCCCACATTTAACGGAACCGCTAATGCAATTAACCATATTGTTAACGGGGCTGTTAGCACATGCATAAGTGAGTTCGTATTTTGGACTGTCATTTTTGCTAAATTCATATCTTTTTTTGCTAGTGCAGACGTTAATAATGGTATTAATGGAAATACAATTGCGCTTGCGAAAACAACAATTAATTGTGTAAATGCAGAACCGCGGCTATATATACCAAATTGCGATTGAATTTCGGCTGACGATCCTTGCAGCACGTGCGGTACTGTTAGCGAATCCACCAAATTTAAAAGCGGCATGGATAAAGCTCCAATAGCAATCGGAATAGATACTTGCAATATTTTCTTTCCATCTTTTTTCAAATCTTGTAGTGAATACGAGTTGCTCTTATATCGGTATGAACTTTTATTGTACGTCATACGTAAATATATAAGTGAACTTATTACCCCAAGAAAAGATCCAACCATGGCCCCACTAGTAATGATAGTACTACTTTCATTCCAATATACTAATATATAAGCGATGATTAACATAAAAAATACTCGTACAAATTGCTCAATGACTTGTGATATCCCTGTCGGCTTCATATCACCGAACCCTTGAAAATACCCTCGATAAACTGCCATATATGGTGCAACGAGTAAAGCCAATGACGTAACCAGTAAGGGCACCCTCGTTTCTTGTCCACCAAGCATACTTGCAATTTCAGTAGAAAATAACACGATCACTAGACATCCAAATGTTCCAAATACCATCCCTATAATTGATGCCGATTTAAATAATTTCGCAATTTCTTTCTGCTTATTTTTTTCATTCAACTCTGCAATCAATTTTGAAATTGCCAATGGGACACCAGCTACTGATAAGGTAAGGGCAATCATATATACAGGAAATACAAGGCGAAAAATACCAAGCACTTCATCTCCTGCAATATTTTGTAACGGAATTTGAAAAAAACTACCAAGCAATTTCGACAAAAAAGTTGTAATTGTTAAAATTGCTGCACCTTTTACAAACTTCTTATTCATGTACCTTCTCTTTTCTTTTATACATATATTCTTAAGCGTATTGTTTTGAATTATAGAGACCATATTCTATCTCATTAAATCATCATACCAAATTTCTTATATATTGAATACTTTCTTTTTTACAACAAAACAAAAGTATCCTTACTCACATAACTCTTTTACACACATCCCCTACCACTTTCCATTTCTACTTTTTTCTAGTATAACTATGCTATAATGTATCTATTGTCAGTAAGAGGAGTGTTACAAGAATGCTGAATTCGGTCAAGAAACTATTGGGAGATTCACAAAAAAGAAAGATTAAAAATTATGAACAAATTGTGAATGATATTAATCAATTAGAATCTGTAATGGAAACATTATCAGATGATGAATTACGTCAAAAAACTGTCACTTTCCAGCATATGTTACAAAATGGAAAAACAGTTGAAGATATAAAGGTAGAAGCATTTGCTGTCGTTCGAGAGGCTGCAAAACGAGTACTTGGCCTTCGTCACTACGATGTACAGTTAATCGGTGGTCTTGTATTACTAGAAGGAAATATTGCTGAAATGCCTACAGGAGAAGGAAAAACTCTCGTTTCTTCTTTACCTACTTACGTACGTGCTCTCGAAAAAAAAGGCGTTCACGTTATTACAGTAAATGATTATTTAGCAAAGCGTGATAAGGAATTAATTGGACGAGTTCATGAGTTTCTTGGATTAACAGTTGGATTAAATATGTCACAAATGAAATCTATCGATAAAAAACGCGCTTATGAAGCTGATATTACATACGGAATCGGTACTGAGTTTGGTTTCGATTATCTTCGTGATAATATGGCATCATCTAAAGCCGAACAAGTACAGCGCCCATTTCACTTTGCAATTATTGATGAGATTGATAGCGTTTTAATTGACGAGGCTAAAACCCCGCTTATTATCGCTGGGAAAAAATCAAGCAGCTCCGATTTCCATCATTTATGTGCAAAGGTAATGAAAACGTTCCAAGACACTTTGCATTACACTTACGATGCGGAAACAAAAGCATGTAACTTTACAGAAGATGGAATTACAAAAATTGAAGATTTATTTGATATTGATAACTTATATGATCTAGAGCATCAAACTTTATATCATTATATGATTCAAGCATTACGCGCACATGTAGCTTTCCAACTAGACGTCGATTATATTGTCGAAGACGAAAAAATTATGCTTGTTGATATTTTCACAGGACGTATTATGGATGGCCGCTCTTTAAGCGATGGGTTGCATCAAGCACTGGAGGCAAAAGAAGGTTTACCGATTACAGACGAGAATCAAACACAAGCATCTATTACTATTCAAAACTTCTTCCGTATGTATCCAGCTTTATCCGGTATGACAGGTACTGCAAAAACAGAGGAGAAAGAATTTAACCGCGTATACAATATGGAAGTTATTTCAATTCCAACGAATCGTCCTATACTTCGTGAAGATAAAAAAGACGTCGTATATGTAACAGCCGACGCAAAATATAAAGCTGTCTGTGCAGAAGTAATGAATATACATAAGAAAGAACGCCCTATTTTAATTGGTACGATGTCCATCCTTCAATCAGAAGCAGTTGCACGTTACTTGGATGAAGCAAATTTGCCTTATCAACTATTAAATGCAAAAAGTGCTGAGCAAGAAGCTGATTTAATTGCCCTAGCCGGAAAAAAAGGGAAAATTACAATTGCTACAAATATGGCAGGACGTGGAACAGACATTTTATTAGAAAAAGGTGTGCATGAACTTGGCGGTTTACATGTAATCGGAACAGAAAGACACGAATCTCGCCGCGTTGATAATCAGTTAAAAGGGCGAGCTGGCCGACAAGGCGATCCCGGAAGTTCCCAATTCTTCCTTTCATTAGAAGATGAAATGATACAACGCTACGCAGGTGAAGATGTCGAGAAGTTAAAAAAGTCACTTAAAATTGATGAGAACGGTTTAATTCTAAACAATAAAATTTATGATTTAATAAACCGTACACAATTAATTTGTGAAGGCAGTCATTTTTCAATGCGTGAATACAACTTGAAATTAGATGATGTCATAAACGACCAACGAAATGTAGTTTACAAACTTCGTAATAACCTTTTAAACGAAGAAGTAAATATGATAGAGATTGTCATTCCAATGATCAAAAATACACTAACTGTAATTGCTAAAGATCATTTATTAGAAGGAATGCTTCCTGAAGAGTGGGATTTCACTAGACTAGTAGAAGATTTAAAAGCAGTTTTATCTACCGAAGAAATTCCAGCATTATCTGCTAATAACGTTCATTCTGCTGAGGACTTACAAGAGCTATTAAAAGATACTCTTACAAGTTATATAGAGCGTGTTAACGCTTTAGAAAGTGATGCAGATGCACAACAAGTATTACGTCAAATTAGCCTTCACTTCCTTGATTCTGGTTGGACAAGCCATTTAAGTGCAATGCAGCACTTAAAAGAAGGTATTGGCTTAAGACAATACCAACAAGAAGATCCGGCGCGCCTTTATCAAAAAGAAGGTTTTGAAATCTTTTTACACACATTTAGCCATTTTGAAAAAGAGGTTGCTTTATATTTAGCAAGATATATAACTGTCCCACAAAATATATAATGAGGTGAATTACATGCTATCATTTTTAAAAAAGGCAAGAAAAAAAGGTAGAGACTCTGTAATTTCGAGTTCTCAATTATTAGGAACCGAAGAAAATAGCAATAATACAAAAAACGTAAAACCGAACTTATACTTCCATCCTTCTTGGAATGAAGTTTCACAAGAACAAAAGTATATTTATCAATTTTTACATAAATCTTTGCCTACCTTACAAGAAAACCAAATTTCGCTAGCCGGAATTGAAAGTAAAAAACATGAAAATGCTTATTATATTACTACATTCATTCGTAGTAGTGTAAAGCATCCAATTCAATTTGAAACTCTTACTCTATCTTTATTAAATAAAAATGGAGAAACATGCGCACGCCAAACATTTGATTTATCACACTTAGAAGGAATCCCATCAAATGTAAATATGCCTTGGACTTTCGTCTTTGAAGAAAATTCAATTACAGAAGCAACGCTATCAAATGAAGACTGGCAACTAGTATTTGAATTACAAGGAAAACATTCATTAGATTTAGATCCTATATGGCAAGAAAAGCTACCTGAAAGTGCAATAATGAAATTACAAGAAATTATTGCTAACCTAGATCCACCTGAAGAAGATGAAATCAACCTCCGAGGGCTAAACGCTGTTGTAGAAGAAAACGGAGATTTGAATGCAACTATTTTAATTCGTAATGGCTATAACAAAAATATAACCCTTGAGCAACTTCCATTGCATATTTCAGATCGCTCTGAATCTACCGTTGCGGAAAGAATATTTGTATTAAAAGATTTTCAAATTAAGGCCAATTCTACAAAACCTTGGACCTTTACATTCCCTGCTGACTCAGTATCAAAAGAGCCAATCGATTTATCTAAATGGAAAGCGTTTATCCCGCAATAACCTTCATTACTCGCTAATCGAGTAATCAAAAACACGTCGTATCCGTTTATGAATACGACGTGTTTTCTTATGTAAAAATTCAACTACAAACGTTCAATATGATACGCTGCTTCCAACTTACAAAAATCATCTATATTGTTTACTTCGTGATCTTTTAAAATTTTTAATTGCTCTTCAGTCGGCTCTTCATTAACAAGCTCGTTAATTTTTTCGTTCACTTTTACTGCTAACGCTTGATGGAAATCTGGATGTTCTTTCAACTTGTCATCTACTTTATTAATCCAAGTTGATTTTGTATATAAATATTGTTTCCACTGTTCAACAAATTGTTGTATGTCAAACTTTTCTTCGTTCCATTCAATTTCCTTCATATACTTCTCAAAAGAAGCAACGATTGAACGTGTAATCCCGACTTTTACTCCATGTGGTAACTGTTTGTACATCAAATATTCCCTCCAGCTTAAAGCGATTTCTTTTTATCGAAAAGAAATCTTAAAATTCTTACACTTATTACAATAGCATACTGCTAATCTAAAATGTTACTATACTGCTAAGATTAATAAATGTCAATAATCGCAAAATATTGCGATATAAGGATATCCCCCCCCCCCTCATATGAGGGCATTTCCTTACATAACATCAGCTTCTACAAACAGTAATTTATCTTTCTGTTCTTTACTCGCCATCGTTACTAACGTCTTTTCAATATGAGCAGGCACTTGCTCTAGCGTCACACTCAATCCTGATTTATCCGACTGCTCAATGAAATTCAATAACGCCATAGCTCCTGACACATCCATATAGTGTGCCTCTTTCATACGTAAAACAACCGGAGATTTTACGTCTTGTAAAGCATAAAAAACACGATCCACTGTTAAAAACGAAAGTGGGCCCTTAATTTTATATGTTGCTTCCTTTTCTTTTACAATAGAAGCTTTACGTTCTTTACATTTCACCATGTATATAATGAATGAAAGAATAATACCGAACGCAACCGCGATCATTAAATCAAACTTCACTGTGACAATCATCGTTACGAGCATAACAACGACATCACCCTTTGGCGCTACATGCATTTTCTTCATGCTCTCCCAATCAAACATGCCAATACCAGTTAAAATTAAAATACCTGATAATACAGCAAGTGGAATGTATTGTACGACTGATCCAAGTCCCATAATGAAAATA
>WPCH01237428.1_pt1 | contig 14144 bp, 11 predicted proteins | sample 5399881 | NCBI WGS metagenome assembly WPCH01 (sample SAMN12869468, study PRJNA574797) | sludge metagenome | isolation source: wastewater treatment of pH5 | place: China:Beijing | collected 2019-05-20
AGCCCGATGCGACCTAAACCATCAACCCTTCCAGCATCAAGATAGCTTTCGTCTACGGCTTTAAAGGCCTGGCGCAACATAAATATAAAGTAAGCGCTCACTAGATTCGGAACAATGAGCCCCGGGAAGCTGTTAATCCATCCCACCCGAGAAATCATGACATAAATTGGAACAAAGGTAACTTGGATTGGTACCATCAGTGCACCTAAAACCAACATAAACAACACATTTTGCCCCTTGAACTTCCCTTTGGCAAATCCGTAAGCAGCCAACACCCCGATGATCAGTTCGCCTAGCATCATGAAAAAGGTCGTCACCAAGGTGTTAAAGAGGTAACGCACGAAGGGGGCACGGTTTAGGACATTGGGGAAGTTTGCCCACTGAAACTCCCTAGGCCAGAGGGTAGGGACGGGCAGAAGTAACTCTCTGCTTGTCTTCAACGAAGAGACCACCATCCAGTAAATGGGGAACAACATGATCACAGTGATGCCGATGGCAACTAGATACTGTATCACAACCTGCAGCTTTCCTAGATTCTTCTTCGTTTGGAGTGACACCTTATCTTGATGGTAGCTGGCAACGGCCACTAACGCAAAACCAACCATCACAGATGCCAAGACCACAAGGCCGATGTTCAAGAAACTACCTCGCCCTGTAGCCAACGCTCCTAGATTTTCCCTGATTTCAAAATTTGTTAGACCTTCAGCCATATTGTTCATCTGTACATTGTATTGAACGATCCCAGCGATACCAAGACCCACCAATACAATAGCTATGGCCAAAAACAACAGTAAAAGATCAAACCAGCCTGATTGACGCATTCTGAGCAACAAAGTATCTTGCATTGCTTGCATGGAGTGCCCCTCCTTTCTAAGAATCATAGGTTACCGATCGGTTGGACCAGATCATGGTAGCCGCGGTACAGACCAACAGAATCACGAAAAATACGACGGATACCGCTGCTGAACGCGCTGCACGGAAATCCCTGAACGACAGATTATATATCCATTGCACCACAACATTAGTTGCTGTACCAGGTCCACCGCCGGTCATGACGTCCACGGACTGGAACACTTTCATACTAGCAATAAAGGTGGTGACGAACAGAAATAAACTCGTCGGCGCTAACATGGGAAGTGTAATAAAACGCAACCTCTGTACTCCATCAGCCCCATCGATTTCGGCCGCTTCATAGTAGTCTTTCGGTATTCCCTGCATTGCGGAAAGATAGATCATCATGGCATAGCCAACCACCCGCCACATGGTCAAAATCAAGACACCATAAAGTGCAGTATCGGCCTGAACGAGCCAGTTTGGACCTTTAATACCAAAGAGAGACAGGGCATAGTTCAAAATGCCATAGTTGCCGTGCAGAATCCAGATAAATACGACAGCACTGGTTGCCACCGCAATGTATTTTGGCATAAAGACTACGGCTCGCATGGCATTAAACGATTTATTCATCCGGTTAAAGAGCAGGGCCAATAATAAGCCCCCAACTAGAGTGATCAGTAGTTCCCAGAACGTATAGCGAACGGTAATCAGTAGGGACTCACTAAATCGTGTCCATCCAGACTGTAAGAACAGCCACTGGTAATTGCGCAGACCAATAAAGGGCTGCGGATCCGCCACTAACATGCGCATATCCGTTAAACTGATACGTACCAAATCGATGATAGGAAAATAGACAAAAAGCATAAAAAAGAACAGCGCAGGCTGAACACAGAACAGGTCCTTCATGGCCTCCCACGATTGGATGCGCAGCATAATCCCATTAAATATCAAGGTAATACCTACGATCATGATAACAATAGCATTATTCATCACAAAGCTCAGAAGTGCAATGGGAACACTTCCGCGGCCTTCGCCAAGTAAATCCACGGTGCCAGTTATGGGGATTTCAAAGGATCTCGACTCTCTACGGGCCTCATAGACCACTCCAGAAATGTGACGTAGAGACTCAAGATTAAGATCACCCGAAAGCCAGCCATAAAGACCGACTCCAATAACCACCATACCCAAAACTAATAGGACAACGGATACAGTTCTTCGAACGCTCACATTACCACCTCAAACATAATGGAGGGGGAGGAAAACCGCCCCCTCTAAGTTAGAAAGCTAAGTTTCTTAGAAGTCTTCCAAAATCTCTTCAACGGTTTGTGCTAAGGTATCCAAAGTAGCTTGGACTGGTGCACCTTCGTTGAAGATTAAAGCGAGGGCATGGCGCCACTCTGTTGCGATGGAATCGTATGCTGGATGCAAGCTACGAGGGTTAATCCAACCGGCCATGGAAACGATGTCAGCCATCGCAGGTTTGCGCTCGAGGTACTCAGCATAATCAGTCATTTGCATTACGCTTTGACGGGTTGGGAAATAACCAGTCTTGTCAGCCCAATAGAGGTTCATGTCTGGGCTAGCCATGAACATCATGAACTGCCAAGCAGCGTTCTTTTGTCTTTGGGTAGCAACGGCAGGAATCAGAATTGTTGCGCCGCCAACTTCACTCTTGAAGCTAACGCCATCTTCGCCACCTGGTAACCAGGCCATGCCAACTTCAAATTCACTATTGGCTACATAGGTGTCATACAAAGAGCTGGTGTGGAACACGCTGAATGCGCCGCCATCCCAGAAAAGCTGTCTCATGTTGGGGGATGCTCCGGTTCCATAAGCGTAGTAAGCGTAACCCTTGTCGATCCACTCTTTCATCTTGTTGGTGACGTATACGGATCTTTCACCGTTAAGGTCGGTGCTGAATCCATCTTCTAGAATCACGTCAACGCCGTTGTTCATGAACAGGGTCTCATAGTACCAATAGTCCCAGCCACCAAAGACTGTACCGTAGCGGGCGGTAGTACCGTCAGCATTAAATACAGTGGCCTTCTCCAAGAAAGCTTCAAACTCATCAAATGTCTTTGGCATCGTAATACCTTCAGCCTGTGCCATATCCTGGTTGAAGTACATGACCTGTGTGGAGATAAGGTAAGGTAGAACGATATGTTTGCCATTGTAGCTTGTGGCTGCAATAAGACCTTCGCCAAAGTCGGCAACATCAAAGCCATAAGCTTCAATATAGGGGTCGAGAATTTCGGTAATACCTGCTGCACCATAACTTGGTGGATAGGATGTGTTGGCGGTTGCTAGAGCTGGAACTTCACCAGAAGCAACGGCAGCAATGAGTTGCGTGTTGATCTCAGTGTAGCTACCAATGTATACAGGTTCAACTGTGATCAGAGGATGTTGCTCATTAAAACGCTCAACCATGTAATTCAAATACTCATGCAACTGGTCCTCATGGGCATGCCACCATTGGATGGTGATAGGTTCAGTTACATCGTACCGGGAAGTAGCAGCCGCAGCCACACCAACTACAGAAAACATCATTAGCAAAGCAAGAATCAAACTGATGCGTTTTTTCATTTAGGGTATTCCCTCCTACGAATTAATTTGGATAGTACTTGCTCACACCAATTGTAATGTCTGAGCCATCAACCACCTCCCTTAATGGCGAAAACACGATGGTTTATTACCGGAGGACCACAGGACTCTCGCAACACCAACTCCATAGGGAGGGTTTGTCCCACCCGACCCTCCGTGACTCCCTCCAGTTCACCCAAGAGAACCTTCGCCGCCGCCTTACCAATTTCGTATGTCGGACAGTTCACAGTCGTTATAGCTGGTTCCAAGTTGGCGGCGATCCCGATATTGTCAAATCCCATGATAGAAAGGTCCTCGCCCACCACGCGCCCTGCGACGCGAGCCGCCCGCAAGAGGTCGGCGGCCGCCAGATCGTTTAGGCAAATAACCGCCGTCATCTCAGGTGATCTCTCTAGATATTCTACAAGCTCGGCAACAACTCTTCTTTCGTTCTCCTTAGATCGATCCTCCAAATAAACGTAGCGATGATCTTCGAGATCGGTGAGCATCATGGCACGGTTTACGACTAAACCATGGTCACTCATGGCATCTCGATATCCCATAATGCGGTCCTGTAGCGATACCATGAAACCCGGATGCTTCGTGACAAGTCCCACATTATGATGACCTAATCCAATCAAATAGGACGTGGCGTCATATCCGCCTTGGTAGTTATTGGCCTCAACGTAGTGGGCGTTCATGTAGGGATAATGCCTAGTCATTACGATGGGGATGCCCTGCCTATGCAGTTCGAAAATCCAAGGATTATAAAAATCAGAGGCAGTAGCATGGACGATCACACCAGGACAACCCTGGTCAATAATCTTCTTGATGTACTCACCCTCTGTATGCTGACTATTATTAGTTGCCAGCACCGATACGCTGTATCCATGGTGGAATAGTGTTTCTTGAGCCCCGGTGACAATGCGTCCAGTAAAACTTGTGGTCAGATAAGGAACAATGATCTGGATGTTGTCTCCGCCGTTTGCCATGCGGGCCTTCTTGTCGGCCACGAAAGTGCCCCTTCCATGGAATCGATCGATAAGACCAGCATTTTCCAGCGATACCAAGGCGTGACGAATTGTGGCACGACTTACTCCGTAGTGTGCTGACAGTTCTAGCTCTGTGCCGATTTTATCACCAGAACGGAGGTTCGAGCGGATAATGTCTCCTTGAATCTTACGAGCAATTTCTTCGTACAGGCAAATTCCACCTTTTGTCTGTTGATTCCGTTCGTTCATAACGCACTACTCCCATACACTCACTTCTAAACCTTCTCTTGAAATTAACATACCACTACTGCAAAGGTCTGTCAATCTTAAAAGGACTGACCACTTGGTATGAAGGTTGCCAGCAACCGCATCTTCATGGACAAGTATATACAGCTAACGTAATGTCCACTATCAGCTTACTTCAACTTGATGTAAACTCGAAAAAGCGACAAGGTCCTAGGGATAGGACATTGCCGCCTGGGGTGAGACTTTTATTATTTCTGGACGTTGTAAAACGCACTGCTACCTGGATACTGAGCTGTAAAGTCTAGCTCCTCCTCGATGCGGAGTAATTGGTTGTATTTGGCAACCCGGTCCGTTCTGCTCGGGGCACCAGTCTTGATCTGACCAGCATTGGTAGCGACAACCAGATCCGCGATGGTGGTGTCTTCGCTTTCGCCGGAGCGATGCGAAACAACTGCAGTATAACCCGCCCGCTTAGCCATCTCAATGGCATTGAGGGTTTCCGTTAGGGTACCAATCTGGTTAACCTTAATCAAAATTGAGTTGGCAATCTTGCGATCAATACCTTTCTTGAGTCGTTCGGTATTCGTAACGAATAGATCATCGCCGACCAATTGAACCCTGTCGCCAATGGCGTCGGTGAGCTTCTTCCAGCCATCCCACTCATCTTCACTCAGGGCATCTTCGATGGAGATAATGGGATACTTGTCGACGAGTTCCGTGTAGTACGCGACCATCTCATCGGTACTTAAGACCTTTCCTTCGCCTTCGAGATGATACTTTCCATCTTTAAACAGCTCTGTAGCCGCTACGTCGAGGGCGATGAATGCGTCTTCACCCGGCTTGTAACCAGCTTTTTCAATAGCTTCGATTATGACCTGGATGGCCTCTTCATTGGATTGAAGGTTGGGAGCAAATCCACCTTCATCACCAACAGCTGTATTGAGTCCCTTGCCTTTTAGTACCGCCTTCAAACTATGAAATACTTCCGTGCCCATTCTGAGGCCTTCCTTGAAAGTCCCAGCACCAACAGGCATCACCATAAACTCTTGAATGTCCACGTTATTATCTGCGTGGGCGCCACCATTTAGAATGTTCATCATGGGTACTGGCAGATTCGTTGCTGCAACCCCGCCGATGTAGCGATAAAGAGGCATTTCTAAGTAATTTGCAGCGGCATGGGCGCATGCTAGAGATACACCCAAAATGGCGTTGGCCCCTAATTTCCCTTTGTTGGGCGTTCCGTCTAACTCAATCATAATCTGGTCAATGGCCACTTGATCTATGGCACTCAGGCCGATGAGTTCTGGAGCAATAATCTCCTCCACGTTTTCCACTGCCTTTTGAACACCCTTACCCAAATAGCGGCCTTTGTCACCGTCACGTAATTCTACCGCTTCGAAGGCACCTGTCGATGCACCCGAGGGTACAATGGCGCGGCCTGTGGTACCATCAATTAAGAATACCTCTACTTCAATTGTGGGGTTGCCTCGAGAATCGAGGACCTCCCGTGCTAGTATACCATCAATAATCATCTGCGTTCCTCCTTCACAATTATGCTTTCACCCGTCATTTCAACAGGCTTTGGTATATTCATTAAATCCAGAAGCGATGGTGCTAAGTCAGCCAAAATGCCAGATTTTAGACTATACTTTTCTGGCGCATTAAAGAGCCAAACCGGCACCAAATTTGTGGTGTGGGCTGTATAAGGTTCGTCCAGTTCAGGATCAACCATTTGCTCACAATTACCATGATCCGCGGTAATAATGGCCATGCCACCTTGCTGCTTAATTGCTTCAAGAACCCTACCCAAACCACTGTCTACCTCTTCGACAGCCTTAACTGCTGCGGGAAACACACCTGTGTGACCTACCATATCACAGTTGGCATAGTTTAAGACGATGAGATCAAATGTGCCTTTGTTCACCTCAGCCACAACTTGTTCTGTGACCTCTGGCGCACTCATCTCAGGCTGCAAATCATAGGTGGGAACCCCTGGAGAAGGAACAAGAATACGCTCTTCCCCCGAATTGGGTTTTTCGACACCGCCGTTGAAAAAGAATGTGACGTGGGCATACTTCTCGGTTTCGGCTATACGCAATTGAGTCTTACCTTGATTGCCTAGGTATTCTCCCAGGGTATTTCTCAAGTCCTGGGGCTCAAAGGCATAGGGTACATCTAGGTTCGCATCGTACTGGGTCATGGTCGCGTAGTGAACGTCGAGTTTTTTACCCCGAGCAAATCCATCAAATGTCTCGTTTACCAAGGCCCAACTTATTTCCCGAGCCCGATCAGCCCTAAAGTTGAAGAAAAAGACACTATCTCCGTCTCGAATAGGCCCTAGAGCCTCACCATTCTTGGTCAAGACAGTGGGAATGACAAACTCGTCAGTCTCCCCCATTGCATAGGCATCTCCAATCGCCACCTCGCTACTAGTGGAGGTGCGTCCCTCGCCCATGAGGGCTTGGTACGCTTTTTGCACCCTTTCCCACCGCTTATCCCTATCCATGGCATAATAACGACCAGAAATAGTCGCAATTTCGCCCACACCAATTCTAGCCAACTCCTTTTCCAGGTTAGCTAGATACTCATGTGCACTCGAGGGCGGAACGTCACGGCCATCGAGGAAAGCATGGATGAAGACTCGGTCTAAGCCGTAATCCTTCGCCATTTGCACCAAGGCATAGAGGTGATCGGTATGGCTATGAACACCGCCTGGGGATACCAGACCCATCAGATGGAGTGCTCCTTTGGTTCTTCGGGCATGCTCCATACTTGAAACTAGGGTGGGGTTCGCAAAGAAGTCGCCATCCCTAATGGCCTTGGAGACCTTGACCACATCTTGATAGACAATGCGTCCTGCACCGATATTCAAGTGGCCTACATTAGAGTCGCCCATTTGGCCATCCATTAATCCGACACTCTCGCCGGAAGCGGAAAGATATGCCTGGGGAGCATTTTCGTTGAGCCAGTCCACGGTCGGGGTGTTAGCGGCCTTGATGGCATTACCCCCGTTCTCATCACTTAGCCCGAAACCGTCAAGGATTATTAATGCTGTGGGTTTTTTCATCATCTACACCTCATCGGCTTCTTAGTACTGTATAATCCCAACAAAATCCTTAACCTTCAGGCTGGCACCGCCCACTAACGCTCCATCGATTTCGGGTTGGTTCATAAACTCTTTGATATTACTCGCCTTGACGCTACCACCATATTGGATGCGTACCTTCTGGGCCAGAGCGTCACCAAAGAGCGAGGCCAAGTTATGGCGAATGGATCCAATCACCTTGTTGGCATCCTCCCCGTTTGAGGTTTCACCAGTGCCTATGGCCCAAATCGGTTCGTAAGCAATCACGACTTCTTCGATCTGCTCTGGACTAACCCCGGCTAAACCTTGGGTGGTCTGGGTAACTACAACATCTTGAGTCTTTCCAGCTTGGCGCTGAGCCAAAGATTCACCAACACATAGGATTGGTTTTAGGCCGACTTCTAGCGCTTTCAGTACTTTCTTATTAATTAGCTCATCTTGCTCTTTGAAGATCTCCCGTCGTTCGGAGTGGCCGAGAATAACATACTCGCAACCCACATCCTCTAACATACTTGCGGAGATCTCTCCTGTATAGGCACCTTCTTCGGCATAATACATGTTTTGAGCACCGAGCTTTACCTTCTCTAGCCCCAGGGCGCTCAAAGACGATAGTGCGGTAAAAGGTACACAGATCACTACTTCTACCTGACTATCTGCAACCAACTCATCCAAAGTACGAGCTAGATCGATTGCTTCGCCTACATTTTTATGCATTTTCCAGTTTCCTGCGATGATTGGAGTTCGCATAACCTCACCTCTACTATTGTCATCGGTCCTTAAGACTTCGTTTTAAAGCCTTGGAGTTTCACTTCATGAAACATCCACTAAAGCGGCTACACCAGGCAAAATTTTTCCTTCCAGAAATTCCAGGGAAGCACCTCCACCAGTGGAGACATGCGTCATCCTCTCAGCCAAACCCATCTGCTCCACAGCAGCCGCAGAATCACCGCCGCCGATGATAGAAATTGCAGAAGAGTTTGCTAACGCCTCAGCCAAACCGCGGGTTCCAGCCGCAAAGGCTTCCATTTCGAAGACACCCATAGGTCCATTCCAAACCACTGTCCCAGCCTTTTTCACCACTTCACTAAAAAGCTCAGTTGTCCTGGGACCACAATCTAAACCTTCCCACCCGACAGGTATCTCCCGATAATCAACAACCTTGTATTCTGTATCTGCACTAAACTCTTTGCCTACCACAATATCCACAGGAAGCAAGATTTCGACGCCTTTTTCTCTTGCCTTGACCAGGATTTCCCGGACAAAATCTAGACGGTCTGCATCCAAAAGGGAGTTCCCGATCTCGTATCCCTGGGCCTTGAAGAAGGTGTATGCCATACCACCGCCGATAACAAGAGTATCAGCCTTGTTCAAAAGGGCCTCAATGACACCGATCTTATCCTTAACCTTAGCTCCACCTAAAATTGCCACAAAGGGACGTTTAGGTTCAGTGAGGGCTTCCCCTAGAAACTCCAATTCTTTCTCCATGAGAAATCCTGAGACGGCCGGCAGATAATCTGCTACACCTGTCGTCGACGCATGAGCCCTGTGGGCTGTACCGAAGGCGTCATTGACAAAGATATCTCCCACAGAAGCAAGCTTCTTGGCAAATTCCGGATCGTTTTTTTCTTCTTCAGCATAGAAACGGACGTTTTCTAGAACAAGTACTTCGCCTTCCTTAAGGGCGGCAACAGCATCCTCAACGTCGGGTCCTATACAATCATTGACTTTATGCACAGTTTGACCGAGGAGCTCCCCAAGTCGCGCAGCGACTGGGTCTAGGCGCATACCCTCATTTATCGCACCTTTGGGACGCCCGAAGTGGGACATTAGAATCACTTTTCCACCCTGGTCTAATAGGTGCCTAATGCTAGGCAAAGCTGCCCTAATCCTCTTATCATCAGTAATTACTCCGTCTTGCATAGGCACGTTGAAATCAACGCGCATTAGCACTCGCTTACCTTGTACATTCACATCGGCTATCGTTTTCTTCGGCATAAGAATCCTCCTCACAGTGCATAGATCCCCCCCACAGTGGGGAGGGATCCGTCACTCAATTTACTTCTTGGAGTCCATGTAGCGAATGAGGTCGAGAACTCTCATGGAATAACCCCACTCATTATCATACCAGGCCACGACTTTGATCATGTGATCGCCCATTGTAGTGGTAAGATCAGCGTCTACAATGGAGGAGTTGTCATTGCCCTTGAAGTCACAAGATACTAGAGGTGCTTCTTCATAGGCAAGAATTCCCTTCATTTCGCCTTCAGCAGCCTTTTTGAATTCGGCATTAGCAGCTTCGGCCGTAACTGGTTTTACTGTCTCCACTACCAAGTCTACAACGCTTACTGTGGAAACGGGAACACGAAGAGCAAAGCCATCAAGTTTACCCTTCAGCTCAGGTAAGACTAGACCTACCGCTACAGCAGCCCCAGTTGTGGTTGGAACAATGTTCTCAGCAGCAGCCCTGGCCCGCCTTAAATCGCTGTGGGGTAGATCGAGAATCTTCTGGTCTGTCGTATAAGCGTGAACGGTCGTCATCAGACCCTTCTTGATACCGAACTTGTCATTGAGAACTTTGGCAAAAGGTGCCAGGCAGTTCGTGGTGCAAGAGGCATTCGAGAGAACATGATGTTTGCTTCCATCATACTGTCCTTCGTTTACACCCATAACAACTGTGAGGTCTTCATTCTTGGCAGGGGCAGTGATGATAACTTTCTTGGCCCCTGCATCGATATGCCATTGTGCTTGTTCGCGGCTGCGGAAAATACCTGTGGCTTCCACCACGTAATCCACACCCATGTCCCCCCAGGGAATGTTCTTAGGATCGCGTTCAGCGTACACCTTGATCTTCTTGCCATTCACTACGATGCTGTCGCCTTCTACTGAGACATTGGCATCAAGGACACCATGATTTGTGTCATACTTGAGCAAGTGTGCTAAAGTCTTAGCGTCAGTCAAGTCATTAACCGCAACAACCTCAACATTTGAATCTCTCAAAGCACCCCGAAACACCAAACGTCCAATCCTACCAAATCCGTTAATACCGACTTTAATGGTCATACAAATTCCTCCTCTTAACTGATCTCTTTTATGCTCATCAACCTCCGGGCGACCCCCTCATCGGTGATACAAACATCACAATAACCACGGGACAAAACTGATAGCACTGCCCAAGCTTTGCTACGTCCACCCCCTACAGTTATTACTAAGGGGATTTTTTCCAAATCCTCCAAGCGTAAACCTACTGAGGTCGTATGACGCACAATTTCTCCGTTGGCATCAAAGTAGTAGCCAAAGGCCTCGCCTACCGCCCCTTCAGCAATAAGCTCCATGAGGGAAGTATCATCAAATCCCCGCCTGCGGGCCATTTCTTCTGCTGTACCAATCCCATGTACCAAGACATCCGCTCGCCGCCCGAGGGCGATCACCTCACGAATGCGCGGTTCACTAGTAATCTGTTCAAGGTAACAGGGTAATACGTTCTCAGGCGCCTGTAACTGACGATAGGATCCCCGCAGACGTTCGGCCACCGAAACTGCGATAGAATTAGCGTGGATTCTGGCATCCTCACCTAGGCCGCCTCGAACAGGAACAACAGTAATGTTCTTAGGTAAATCCTGCCCCGAAATGGACTCAGCCACTCTCGCTAATGTCGTACCGCCAGAGACAGCTAACACATCACCGTCTTCAAGCACTTCCTTCAGGTATCGGGCGATAGCCTCCGCCAAGTCCTTCTTACCGGTGGTACTACTATCGGCATCACCCGGTACAATGATCATTTTCCTTATCCCTAAAGCTGTGGCTAGCTTCTGTTCAAGGTACCCAAAGTCGTGAAACTCTCGAATCATGGCCTGCAGAACCATGAGCACTTGCTCACCCTGCGCTGATAACTGCACACCGAGGGAACTGCTGATAATCAGTCCCTGTTCTCGGAGGACATCCAGCTCGGTCCGGACTACCCTTTCAGAGCTCCCGTGCTTAACAGCAATAAACCTTCGTCCGATAGGGGCTTCACTACGAATGATATTCAGCAAGCTATAACGCCGTTCCAACATCTCGTCCAGCTCTGGAACGAGTTGTTGCAGAGCAACAAGGCTATCCACAATTGACCACCCTTTCCCGGGACATTTGGAGACCCGCCGGGGTATATTGCGTCCCACCTCAACCTTAATATTCCCCTTTTTACCAACGTTCCCTTCTTGCCCCTTGTTAATACTTGGTAGTCAATTTGTCAATTTGGCGCGTTTTTTCCCTAATCTGCGCAAATCGGTAGTTCACACCAGACTTACTCATTTTCGGAGTCATCAATTCTCCTATCTCTTGGAGGGAAGCATAGGGGTTCTCTAGGCGCACAAGGGCTACTTCCTGGAGCTTCGGAGGTAGCTCCTCCAAACCAATTGTAGCTGCAATCGTTTGAATGTCTTCGATCTGATCCATGGCCGCCTTTACAGTCTTGTCTACGTTGGCTGTTTCACAATTCACGAGACGATTTACCTGATTGCGCATATCCTTCATGACCCGCACATTTTCAAAACGCAAAAGGTTGTTGTGGGCTCCCATTAAATTGAGCATGGTGACTATTTGACTCCCGTCCTTTATATAGACGACCAGGGATCCCTTCCGCTGGGTCACTCCTGCCTCTAGCCCCAAAGAGGCTATGATCTCTAAGATCTTTTCCGCTAGACTGGTCTGTTCGGTAGAAATCTCAAGGTGGTAGGCCCGCTCAGGATTTGTGATAGAACCACTACTCAAAAATGCTCCCCGCAAATATGCCCTTCGGCAACACTTTTTCCGGGGGATGCCAAGCTTGCCTAGGACATTCTGGTCTTTAAAGTCTTGGTAGACTTGTCCGGCCCCGGCCCTTCCTAGCACCCTCACTGTACAGAGCTGAGCACGTCTAGAACGGGACTTTGAAACCAACACCTGGGTGGATAGTTCAGGGTAAAGTCCCTTCAAGAGTAGCAAAATTTTGCGCGCCACAACGGGTGATGAATTATTGAAATCCAGCACCTGATTATCGGTTCCCAATAAGAAACCCGCGAGCTCATAGAAAGCACTGAGTTCTGCAATCCGGCAACAGCGGGCACCAGGGATCACCCGGGCCAGTTCTTGTCGAACATCAATGGAAAAACTCATTGAAGCTCACCCCTCGCTTTTTCCCAGTATCCAAACCCTGACACGCCACCCCTGAATTCCAGCCTTAACAATTACGGGGTGGCTCAAGTCGTTCTTGAATTTGAAATCAGTGTAAGGCCAAGCCACGGCCGCATCGAGCCCATGTTTGATATAGCTTGGGGCGATGGAATGGATGCGTCGCTCCACAATCCCCATTTGGGCTTGGCGGGCCGCATTATATAATGTCGTAGAGGATTGACAAATGCCTCCTCCTACGCCCGGGACGACTGCTTCGCCTAGAATAATGGGAGCGTTGCGATAGCCCCTTTCTACCGTTCGCTCCCCCACAATTTCGTTAAACGAGAACACTTCTCCAGGTAAGACTACCGTATTATTGATTGCCTCCAGAGAAAGCCTAATGTTCCCAACGCGGTCCGGACTTCCTAGAAGGGGGGTGGAGAAATCCCCTAACATTTCCGTTAGCTCAGCCAAATGTTCCGTACGCAAGTGCGGTACGACCTCAATAGGCTCAAGCGTGATGCTCCTCTTAGACGGAGAATCTACAACCCTATTAACGATGGCATCCACATCAAAGTATTTGCCGTTTTGATGGGGCACAATCTCCCCGGACGTCTTATCGATGGTTGCATTTACCGGAGCGCGCGTCCTTGCACGGGCCATTTGCTCCACGATCACCCGAACTTCGTTCTCATAGTAATATTCCATCTGTTGCTCTTCTAAGTAGACCTCGGCCCGCACCCCAAAAAACCGGCGGTGAATAGTGCGGTAGAGTGTGGGAAGACCAAATCCTAACGTTGACAACAACAGTACCATAGCAGTAATCCTTCGCATCATCACACCCCCCCTCCCCAGTTTATGCGGAAGGAAGAAGAAGTAAAACAAGAAACTGTTAGCCAGCCCGTTCGCCATTTTTCTGTTTGCTATTCTTAGCATAGGTACTCGCCAACAGCATGATCTCAGCTGCAAGTTTGTCACTGTCATGGCGCACCAGATCCATGCGGTCCAAAAGATCGCTATGGTGGACCCGGATTCCTAGCTCTTCAAGCTGGGGCCGATCAACCCGCACCGTATGGGCGCCCTTCCCAGCATACATCTTGGACTGGGCCAGGGATATCATAGCTTGATTTACCACAACATAATCGAGAATTTTCTTGTGACCGGTATGACTCAAAAGGGCTTTGACATGATCGCTTGCAGCATATCCATCTGTTTCCCCCGGTTGAGTCATTACGTTGCAAACATAAATGCGCATAGCATAAGTCTCTTCTAAG